>Ga0129333_10001402_pt1 | contig 21788 bp, 6 predicted proteins | sample CPB6_08_DNA_FD_94474 | JGI IMG/M metagenome (GOLD analysis project Ga0129333, IMG submission 94474) | Freshwater to marine salinity gradient microbial communities from Chesapeake Bay, USA - CPBay_Sum_0.6_0.8_DNA | ecosystem: Environmental > Aquatic > Marine > Coastal | place: USA: Chesapeake Bay...
ATTGATCCATTGTCAGTATTCCGGCGGCCATAGCCTGCTGGGCCTTATTATAAAGGTCCTGCCACTGCATGTCCGTAGGCAACGGTTCGACAATAAGATTTGGGATCTTCATGTTTGGATTACCTGGAGGGACGACAAACTGACGGCTATTCATCACCCCGGCTTCTCCCGTTTGAAGAACATCCCACATAAGGTTTTCCCAAAGAGACGAATACAAACGTATTTTGGCATCCATAAGGCCAGACAGAACGTTCTCACTACCCTGAAGCAGCATTTGGCTCACTGCCTTACCCTGCTCTGGGCTCACCCCACCACCTGTGTCTATTTTAGGAACACCAACAATGTCGTGCAGCAGGTTAATCTGCTGCAATAGCAGGCTCCACAACACTTGCAAATTACTACCACCATCATTCCCTATCATGGCTATAGCATCTTTGACAGAGGCATTGTGGAACCCACGGTAGGCGCTGGAAGACACAACGCCAAGCCCACGCTCTAATAACGTGGTCATTAAATCCTCAGCTGTTACAGCGTCTCCCTCCTTCATGGCAAGATCGGCCAGGGCATCCTGGTCCACCCTTATCATCCAGGGAAGAAACTCTTTAACGTATGTTTTAAACTTTTTGAAGGTGTCTTCGATTGCGTCAACGTGTGGCTTGGCCCGGTCAATGATGCTGATGGTTTCGCCACGCACCATGCTGCTCTGGTGCCATATGAATGACCCGTAAACTTTAGACGCGTTTACCTTAAATGCGTCCTCGTTGTTTGTTACGATAGGTTGACGTACCCCAGGCTTAACCCCGTAGTCGTACAGGTAGCCAGAGCCGCATATGTACTTACCCCCGAAGAGATTCTGAACCTTAGCCGTGTAAACGTCACCATCCTTTCCGGAAGACTTTTTGGTATATCCATTATACGCCCTCCCGTTTTTGACATTTGTATAAAGTAGGTCTGTGGAGACGAACTCAAAGTCCATGACGAGAACATAGTCGGTGTATGTGTTTGTAAAAGTGGTGAGATAGTTGTTGTTGTTGTTCGTCCAAAAGTACAGCCAGTTGTACAGAATTGAGAACTGTCCCCCTCTTAGGTTGTTTAACTGGTCGTCCGTGAGGAACTCTTGTGCGTCCACTCGAACTTGCTCAAGAGGTACAGGCCGAATTCTATAGCTCCATACAATATCACGCCCGTCAGGATAAAAGGACATACTATGACCGCTATTAAGCGGATCAAGCCACTCGATTTGACGCTTGCCATTTACTCTATTTATATAATAGCCCATAGTTCCCGTGATGCAGTCGTCATAGTCTGCCATCCGGGCCAATACTTCAATATTGCTTTCCTTACAAACCTTCTGCAAGGCCAGCTCTAAATACATTTCTTCTACGAACTGAGGCATACAGTTCATCATAATTTCCAGCTCCGTGTTGTCTAATGGGACATCGTCCGGCGTAAGGCCGAGCGGCTGGAGATATTGAGACATTTCTGCCCCCTGCTGACGCAGCATCATTGCCACCTTCATTTTAGCCTCAATCTCCTCTCTCTGATTCATAGAGAAAGCATCTATCATGCTAACGGTGGGCTTAAACTTTTGCCGGTTTAGCTTCCCAACAATACTTTCCAGAATCGTTGAGGTAAGCTTCATGTTGCGCAGATCAGCGCCCAGCAATGTTTGGCTATCATTCGCCCCCAGATTATCTATAGGCTGAATGGTGCGTAGGTAGGACTGGTTGCCTACAGAGTATTGATAGTTTTCCGCCCATTTCCTGCGCGGGAAATTAGGCGATTCTATTTGCATCAGATGCCAAGACTCCAATCCCTGGGCAAAGCTTTTGCCAAACTCGTTGGATTTCTTTTTCTCGAATGGAGCCGTTAAATCTGGTGCAAACATTTATTGTCCAAAATTATAGTAAGGTGTTGTCCGAGGCAGTTGGCTTACCATGTCATCCTTCTTCTCATCATGTTTGGATTAAACATATTTTGATAAGTACCACTTAGAATTGGATATTTTTTAAGAGGCTCTTTATATGGATCGTACCCAATATCATCGCTCATATTAAACTGACCTCCAAGCCCAGTTGCTTCGGGAGTTGGAGTGGGCGATGGCATAGCAACTCTTGCTCCGCTCACATTCATTTCCTCCCCAATATTAACATCTGTTTCGGGATTGAATCTTACCGACTCTACGGTTGGAGCCGCCGCTTTATCTTTCATCAACTTCGTAAAATCAAACCCGCTCGCAGGCATCATAGAAATTGCCCCTTGCAAAGGAGCCATTCCTGCTTGTGCTTTGTATTGACGAGCTGCTGCGTCCATAGCCGCAAGCTGGCTTTCATATTGCTGCTGACGCTGCTGCCTTCTTGCATCGGCGGTCATAGCCATTCCTCCAAGTTCGCTCTGTGCTGCCCTTTGAGCCTGCGCTCCACGCATAGCAAGATTGCGCCTTGCGGCTTGTCCTTGTACGTTCAGCTTGGAAAGGAGGTTTAACAAGTTACTGCTCGTTTGGCTTCCTCTCTTTCCTGCGGCAAGAACATCGCCCTGCTGTTGGGCAATCCCCTCCACTTCCTGAGCGTACCCCGGAACACGGCTTGTAGCAGCCCTGCCTCTTGCGGCAGCAAGCTGCTCTTGCTCAAGAGCCGTAAGGCCGGGAGCTCCTTGCTGAAGAAGACGCTCACGTTCTTTTCTTAAACGGTCGGCCTCCTCCCGCATGGGGGATGCTCCAAGGTAGCCTGCTCCTGCTCCTAATATAGAGGGAGCAAATTGCAAAAGCCCCGTCCAATCAAATTGTTTGTCTGCCATTTTATTGTACTATTGAGACGTTACTCTTCACTTCTATAAAGTTCAGCTTTTGAAAACCTTGTGCACCAAACGCAAATTTAGAATATATTATCCTACTTTCCATAAGTTTTCCTGCGAGTATGCCTCCAGGCGTGTTGGCTGCCCTTCGAATAGCCACCTCCCAGTCGCCCTTTCTTTTTATCCAATTGCCAACATCAATATAAGACTCAAGGATTCCCGACACGCCTTCTGTTTCGTCAGGGGCTTGTAGTTCCACTGAATTTGGCCTACTGCCAAACACTTTTATTTGATTCCAACGCTTTACGTTAGCAGGGCTTTCATTCGTGACAATGTTTAAAACAGGGTCTTTATATTCGCCAAAAATAAAATTGTCATCGGGGGCATTAAGCCCTACAAGGTCCACATCCGTCACCCATATCTTTCCCTCAAGAAACAAGAATTGTTTTGTTGCAAGTCCTATTCCTCTTTCGGGGTATTTGCCAAAGCCATTGTTATAACTGCGCTCCCCTTGGAATGTTTTGTAACGCTCCGAGAATACAGCCGTCTCTCTTAACTTTCCTAAAAGAAGAATCTCGTCCGTCACTTGGTCGTACCACGTAATCAGAAGCGGATTGTCATTGTACGTTCTTCTTAAATAGTTGGCAAACGAGAATGTCATTCCAAGGCGTTCAAGCCCTGCGTTCGTGTAGCGTATCAAATCGTTCACCACATCGCTCCACCAATACACCGTTCCAAGAGGCGTTTTTGTTATGCTCATTGGCCTTGTGGTTCCGTATTGACCAAGCAGCGGCCTTTGGGAGGCAAGATAGGACGTGGTGGTGGCTACATTGTCCGTTCCGTCCACATTCGTGAGCTGAATGGCATCGTAATAGAACGAGCTCACTCCGTTTGCTCCTATGGCTAACATTACGCCCGGCTCCTTCTGCGTTGCGTTTGTAACGACAAGGGACGAAATCGGCCCGTTCTCCACAGGAGCGAGGCGGAAGTCAAGGGAATTGAATTGATTGAGGCCGTTTATTTGTGTCCCCTGAACGAGAGGAGATGAGAATATGATTCCATTGTCTATCCTCACTTCCCGTTGGTTTTCGTTCACAATGGCGGGCTGTCCTTTCTGCCATGTCCAGTTCTCGGCTTTATACGAGGTTGGGTTCATGGATATTGCGCTAAATCTATAATTAAAAAGATAATATGGTTCATTGCTGCTATTATTAGGAAAAATAAGTGAAGTTAATTTTTCCCTAAAAACCACAACCGTTGGCGTTTCTTTATATTCATTTATTACAAATTGGGCATTTTGCCAAAATTTGGTACCAAAATTTATAGTAGATAGCGCAAACTTATTAATACTTTGGCTATAGTTTATACGTGATGCCGCCATATAGCAGTCTCCATCTATATATCCGTTTTCATTTATTGTATTAGATAATACACTTTTTATTGAATTACCTTGGTAAAATATTGTTTGCTCAACTTTTCTTTTTGAGTATATTTCAATACTATATAATAAATTAAAAAAAATGCTTCCTGGGTTATTACCGCCATATGCATTCCACCAAGCTACATTGTTACCATCAAAATATTGACCGGACAACCCAACTAATGATGTTGTAAAACCAGTTGATGAAGTTTCTGCTAACAAAAGATTGCCCTCTTGCCCCGCAATTTTAAATTCCACCATTGTCGATGGAGGTGGCTGTGGCTGATATGTTTTTGGGTCTTCTACCTGTTGGTCTGTTGTAAAATTACTATTGATAACAATTGGGTATTGAGGGGCAATTTTTAAATACAAATTTTCTTCCTCTACAAAATTGATTGGCAAACCGCCTTTGTCAATAGCATATCCTTTATAATTATATTTTCTTGCTGGATTATTTTCTTCATATATAATTTGACTTACAGGATATTGCACCGACCTTGATGTAAAAGCATTTAAGCTATTAGATTGATTAAACCATCTATTATATATAACCGGGTCAAATGGAAGTTTATTTTGTTGATAAAAAACGTTAATTCCATCTTCTGATTGATACCAATAATAAATTTGAGCTACTCCTCTATAAAAATAATTCACATTTTTTACACCACTTGATACTACTCTATAATTTTTTGCCCAACTTGGTAGATTATTGGCTGTAATTGTGTATTTTATTCTATAGGAATTATAAATTGCATCATCAATGTTTGGGCTCAAAGGGATTTTTCTTGTAACAAGATACGAATATGGATTGGTGGTTAATTTACCTTTTGCTAAAATTGGCCATGATGTAACTCTTGCTTCAGGAATTTGAATAAGTTGATTTGCGACAACGCCAATTGGCCTCCCATAATCATCTAAAAATTCAACCCCTATTTCATAAATTCCTCCGGGTTTAAATATGTTTTGACCGCTATCTTGATAATTGCTTACATACTCGTCGTAGTTTGGACTGCCATTTATTGGTATGGGTTCTATTTCAAGATTTAAAACAACATTTTGAATTGCATCTCTATCTAAAATATAATTAGCATGGTTTAGCCGATTTTGAGCCACCGTATTTGATGCGGATTTTAATGGAACAGAATCAAATCTTTGCTCGGAAAGGTCTGTGCTTACAGGTGTTTTAGACAGGCTTGCTATATCTTTTAGGTATAGTTGTATTGATTGTTTGGTAGCATCAAAATCCACCGTGCTATAAACAACGCCATAGGGCTCGCCCACAGGGTTGGTTGGGGCGTAGCTTATATTGCCAACACCAAAAATAAATGTGGGAGGTTGGTAATTACCAGCCTCATTTATTTTGCTATCAATTACGCACGCAACACCATCGTTATTCGTTCTGTAAACAAAAACTATTTTTTTTACTGTGGTAGTTAAAATTATTGACCCAGTCGTTGTTGTTAAATACCCATCCACCTCCGACTGCGGAATTTGTAAAACTATATTTTTTTTATAAAAAACAGGTTGCGACCAAGGAGCAAGTTTGCTTTCTTCGTTGTTATCGTAAATGTAATAATAGCTAAATTGTATGCCATCGGAGTTCACAAATGCAGAGTTCCATTCCGAAGTTTCCGCGCCGTTTACATTTCCAAAAGAATTCTTATCGCTTGATATATAAACTGGATTGTATTTAAGGTTTTTAATTAGCCAACCCTGACCCAATGGCGTATAGCTTGGGTCTAATACAATTCTAAATACATCCAATATTGCCGCAGGGGGACGCTTAACTTGTACGTAGTTAATAGCCATACCCGGAGAGGCATAAACATCCCCCGCCTGCCCCTTCATCGTCCTTATGCCCTTCTCGATGTTTATGACACGAGGCTCGTTCACATTGTCCGTCCAATAAAGAAGGCCCTGAATGACAGCAATGGAAACGTTATAGGTGTCTGCGGGCTGGAAGTTCAAAAGGACTCCGTTGTTGTTCCCTAAAACGTCCACGCCCAAAATCGTGTCCACAACATTTGTCGCACCATTGATGCGATAGAGGCCGTGCCTTCCTTGGTCGTTATACATAGCAAAGAACACACAGTTGGTTTCGAGGTCGGCATATACGCCCACCACCTTGTTTATTCCTGAAGGAGGCGTAAAGTTAACTTCCTTGTTGCCAAGAACGAGCGTTCCGCCCGAAAGGTTGGTGTCCTCGGTGGAGGCTCCGAAGCGGAGGTTGGTTGCCATCCGTGCCTCGTTGGGCTTTATCACCCTGTCGTCCACATCGGGGTTCACCCGGTCAATCCTGTGTATCATTTGCTATCTACTTGCTTCCTAAAATTAGGATATGTTTTGTAAAAATACTCATATTCCTGATACCACTGAACGCCCCGAAGAAAGTCGTCCCAATTAACTGGTTTATATTGATCTGTTCTTTGGTCCTTGTATTTAATGCCAAGCTTGTTAAACAAATCAATTACGCTTTCAACCTCCTTAACTTGTTTTTTGTACTGTCCAAGAATGTTCTGCCTTGTTGGCTCTGGAATACTTTTAAACTTATCAATAAGTTCATCACGCATTTCTTGAATTGCCTCTTTTTTATCCGGATTCGATTCCTTTATTTCTGGAAGCTCAGAGCCAGACATAATCAGAAAAAACATCTGTCTCATTTCATCCGTCTTCAACCCGGTCTTTTCAACAAGGTCATCGTTTTTATAACTCTTAAGTAGGCTTTCGGCATACATTGCTTTTGCCGTTTCCTTGTCAGGATTTGATATCATCTTGTAGTTCGCATATGGAACCGCCTGTTTTTCTATCCCCTTTTTTAAAGCTTCGACATTGCCTTGTTTAATTGCAACGCGCACCTTCTGAGCTTCAAGCTTGTAGTCCTTACCAGCCGGATCAAGCTTTTCGCTCATTATCTCAGACGGAAGCTTATACTTATCAGCCTTAACGTTAATTGATCCGCCAAAGAAAGCAACAGCACTTAAGCCCATTGCTGTAAGCATACTATTCTTTTCGGCCGCTTTTTCAACGTCCCCGAGTATTAAAGGAACTGCCAGATTACCTAAAGAAGAAAGCACACTGTATCGCTCACCGAATGCAGTAATCATTTCGCCTTCCTCTTCGGGGTTGGGCTGCGCCATTGCATACTCAAGCACCAGCCTTGGTGTTGGGGCTGCCTTGCCGGCAATAAACTGCGCTATCACGTCCAGGAAATTAGGATCGTACATAGTTTCGCCAAGGCGTCTAACTTCTCCAGTGGTACTCTTTTTGTACTTCTGCGTCATTAGCTTAGAAAGAAACGATACCCACTGGCTCATGCCTGCTGTTAGGTTGATGGAAGTGTTTTCGTTTATGTTTATGTTCATAAACTTTCCTCTTGGATCAACCTCTACATATGTGTCCTCGTCGTCGTCATTATCCAGCCATAGAATAAGCATGGTCATAATAGCAGCCAACGATCCCATTGCTCTGCCATACTTTATCATTGCTTGCTTTCTTGCTGCTGGCGGCATAAATGGCGCTTTGAACGGAAGGAACAAGTATAGGAACCTGGACCACACCAGTCGCACCGAAAACAATATCTTATTAATATAATTGGCAGCAGACTCAGCTCTTCCAAGCGTTGCCCTACCACTGCTTATATTAATAACTTCCGCTATGGCCTTAAACTCTTCTGGATGCGTTTTGTATGTAATTGGCTCATCCAATGCTCCAAGAGACTCAACAGCGTCAGAAAAGGCAGCAACACGCATATAATTTAGGAATGCGTTATAGGCCACCTCGCTTCGCTTGTAAAGATGGAGGCTATAGTCTTTTCCAAACGGCCTTAAATCCTTTCCAGTGACGGCCTTTATTGATTCAAATAACGGCTTCTCTACAAATGGAATATTGTAAATCAGATTATTGGCAAATGCGTCTTCTGCTGCTCTCCCTTTTGTTGTTTGTTCAGCCAGATAGAGCCCGGAAGCTTTCATTGCTTGATATTCTGGGGAGGCCTTTACGCCAGCAAGCCACTCCTCATATTTCCTTCCAACAGAGGCCTCATCAGTTATGTTTGCAAACGTAGCCTCAAACATAAACTTGAATGCGCTGAGGGTGGTTACTGGATTTTCTGACAAAACCAGGAATAACCCCTGCCTAAGCGGAGCACTCATATCAAGTCCAGAAACCGCAGACTTGGAGACGTCCCACAAAGCAAGAACGCTATCCAATACTTTCTGCCATTTTGGTCTATTATCCAGCTCCGCTTTGTAAAACTCCTCTTCGTACTTTTCATAAAGCAATTGCTTCTGAACTTGAAGGTCGCGCAGCTCCTGGTCGTATTCGTCTTCGGTGAGCTTTCTTGTAGTGCTTACTTTGGGGCCAAAATTCTTCGTTCGGATGCGCTCTTCTTTTTCCTCAATCAGCTTGCGGATTCTTTTCTTTTCAGTTTCGAGAAGTTTCTTTACAGTGATGCCGTGCTGGTCGAGCAGGTCCTGAACAATTTTTTTTCTATCCTTTATCTGGTCGTTTAGGTCGTCAATAATAGCACTCTGTATTTTGGCTTTCCCGACAACGTCTTGACCGGTGGCCTGCAACTTAGCAATCCGTTCATCTACCTTACGCAGCTGCGCTTCCTTAGCTTTAATGGCCCGGGAAAGTTCAGCAGCAGCGGTGATGCCCATCTGGTCTTTAAGGTTCTTTATTTGATCGCGCAGAGCTGTTGCCTGTGGACTGTCTGGAGATGGTGCTGGCTTGTTTCTTACGTTGCCAGTCATGAGGTCATTAAGCTCTTTGCGAAGCCTTTCAATCTTAACCTCCTCAGCGCTTTTCTTAAAACCAAGTTGTAGCTTTAGTGCTTTTATTTTGTCCCTTAAGTCAGTTAGTCTCGGGTCATTGTATTGAACTGGGGCAGCCTTTGGCTGATATGTACCATCCAGAAGCGAATCGTATTCGTCCTGAAGGTCTTCAAGTTTCTTATCGAGCGGCGACTTCTGTGGGCCTTTCTTAAGATTCTCAAACTGCTTCTTAAGTTTATCTCTCTCGTCTTTTAGCTTTTTATACTCATCGGTGCGAGGAAGGTTTTCAATTGCCGCCTTTACTTGTTTAAAGGCGCTAAAGTCCTTTTCCTTTATACGACGCTCGTATTCCTGAATAGAACGCTCCAGGTTAGCGATAAGATTGTTAAGCTGCTTTTCTGCACTTATCTCCCGGCCCTTAGGGTCAATCTTGTCCAGCTGTTCTTTCAGCAGATCGCGAAGTTCTTTAAGAGTGGTAGCCTCCTCGTCGTAAACAACTTTGGACTTCTCCCTCATTTTACGCTTCCCTTCCTTTATTTGCTGCTCCAGGTCCTCAATTTGATTCTTAAGGCTGGTTTTAATTCTGTCAAGACTGCTTCTTAAGAACGCCTCACTTTCCATCTCGCTGATGGCAAGCTTCTTCAGCCCCTCGTTAATTTGTTCAACAAGAAACCTTGCCTCTGGGCTTTGTGGGTCTCTCTGGTATCCGGTCTTTAGCGGCTTGTTACCAGACAGGACAGCTTCAAGCTGGGCCATCTTAAGGCCAAGCTGCTTCATCTTCCGGATTTCAACCTCAAGGTCTTCTTTAGAGCCTTGTGTCTGCTGTCCGTATTTAGTGATGGCGTCACGGATGTCCTGCCAGCTGGTGCCGAGCGGAAGCTCCGCAGCCATGTCCTTCAGGATTTCCTTAGAAACCAGCTCCATAAGCTTCTTATACCTGTCAACATCGTCTTTGTCCAGAGGATTATCTTCCAGAACGCGTTCAGTGTAGTCTCTGAGCGTCTTGTGGGAGATGACGATTCTTTCGTCGTCTGTAACCTTTACGGATGGGTCCTTTGTATTGGCCCGCATAAAGGTCATGTATTCGCCGTCTATTTGCTTTCTTTCGTCCGGATCAAAACTTTTGTACCACTTTGTGCTTTTGATGTAGTCTAAGCCCTTTTTTATTGCATCGTCTTTTGCTGCCTTGTCCGGCTTATCCATCTTCTGAAGCTCGGTGGCCGCCATTGTAACAGCCTGCTCCCAAATATACTCCCCATCTGTTTGCTCCCCGGCTCTCAACCCGGCAGATGCCTGGCCTTTGATTTTCCGGGAAAACATGGACGGAATTTTTGCGATATTGTTGAGGATGTTACGAACAATAAACGACTGGTCGGACTTTACTCCGGTATCGTTGCCCTTTTTCTTTTGCTCAACTTGCTGAACAAGACCAGCCATTGTCTTTTCACGCTCGAAAGCCTCACGGTCCAGCTCCAGCCGTTTTTCTTTTTCAAGCAGTTCTTTGCGCTGCTTTTCAAGTTCCTCAAAGGTAGCCTTGGTTTCGGCTGGGATGGGGCCATACTTAGCGCGATACTTAGTCTCCACCTCAATCAGCTCGTAGTCCTGATCAAGAAGCATTTGCCGAAGCCTGAAGGCAAGTCCCATTTCATAGGCGCTTTTTCTGGAGGCTATATAATAGTTCTGGAGCTGCTGCTCAAGTTTAGCAACGTTAGCTTCCTCTGTCTCAATTTGAGACGTGTTATTTCTGCGCTTTGCATCTTCCAGCGCCTTGTAGGCTTCGGTGATTTTATTATGCAGCTGGGCCTTGTAGTACACCATTGCACTCACCTCAACAGGAGAAAGCGGACGCGAAAATCCGTTTGCAAACTCTTGTGCAAGGTTTTCTGGATTAACTTCTCCGTTCTTTACAGCCATCTCGCCGAGAGCTTTCATATTCTCAACGGTGGTGGTCGCTACATCAATTTTATTTCTTACCTCCTGAGGGATGTATTTCATTGCTATCCAACCAGCCGGAGATGTAGACGACCCTGCTGCCGTAGGCTGCATGATACGCTCAATTACGGGCGTGATAATGTCTGTAGCGTCCTTTTTGCTATAGCCCGCTTTAACAAGTTCATCTACGCCAGCACTAATAGCCGCCCGTTTGTCGTTACCAGACTCGCGGAACATTTGCCCTGCCTTTATGATGGCTTTGCGTACATTAGGATCGGTGGCTTTCGGCCCCTCACCCCGGCCGCCTTCGCTGAACTGGAGGTTGGGGTTTACGGGGCTGAACGTGCCCATATTTCCAATTGCAGACTTAATCTGAGTGGGCTCCTCAAGCACCACAACGACTTTCTTGTCGTCAGAGTAGTAAAGCCCGTCTGTCCGCTCCCCTACTGGTTTCCTAAAATATATATCTTGGAAGTATTGCTTTTGTAGTTTCTTATAGTCACTGGCATAACGATACTTTTCTCTTTGTTCGTTCGTAATAGATTTATTAAAAAACTCTGGCCTTCTTATGTTTAAGAATGCGGCGACAACTCTTGATGCCGTGTTCTTTTCTTCGTAAATTCCGGTGAGGTGATTAAATTTATAATCCCTGCTATCGTTTTCAATAGCATATCGACTCGCTACTTCTGGGTCAGCGGTAAACCAAACACCGTTTTGTGGAACATTGAATTTATCAAAATCTTTATCTTTTGACGTCCCAGTGTACAGGACCTGAGGCTCTCCGTTATCATCCAGTATTTTGGATGAGTTTTCCGGATCGTTCTCCCAGTCTCCAAACCAGTTCTTAAATGCTTCGGTGCGAACCTGAGCCCATTGCCTTTCGTTTAGATTTGTTGGCTTACCGTTCGGTGCCTTTAAATATGTACCGTTTGCCTTAGCATCCTCGGCAATTTTTTGCATTTCCGCATCACCCCTCCCCCCCAGCGATGGCTGCATCTTACCGCCCCCAATCTTGCGGGTGCTGGCCGGCATCCACATTTCAGGGTTGGCCAGAAGGTATTCGCGCATCTGGTCAAACGACATGGACTTCTCCTTGCCGCCCTTTGTTACAATGAAATTGCAGGGCCTAAGGTTCTTTGCCATTCCTTATTTGTTTCCAAGTTCCTGATCGAATATTAACAGACCTCCTGGGCATTCGCTCACAAGGCCAAGACGGGCGATCAGGTCGCCATATTCGCCAATGGCCTTTGTCTGTATCTTCACAAACTTCTGGATGCGGGCGTGAACGTTGGCATCCTTGGTGGCAAAGTAGAACTCATTGTAGAAATCGCCCAGGTCCTTCTCCAGCTCGTAGGCGGATTGAAGTATTCCCATCAGATCTATGCCCTCCTTAAACTCCACAGCATCCACCTGCGGCATATCAGCTTCGTCTCCCCGGTCGTTGAAGAAGTCACGCAGCTTATAGTAGTGCTCCAGCTCGTCTGCTGATTCCTTTTCAAAAAACTTCTGGGCTCCGAAAAGGCCATACTTCTGGCAGCAGGAGGCAGCATACTTGTAGAAATTGGAAGCGTACAGCTCGTGCTCAACGGCTTGGTTCAGCTTCTTTTTGTCGCTTGCGGAAAGGAGGGATTTTTTCATCATGGACAATCTTTTTCGACTACGCCCTGCTCTTCAAGGCCGTTTATAATTTTCGTAAAATTACGAGATATTTCTATCATTCTATCGACAGTTTCCTTCCCGTATTGCTCAACAAGTTTCTCCCTGGCGGCACGGCTTTTTACGGGGGGCATATCCAGAACTTCGTCCAATTCCGAAAAGGATGGCGCGGCCTGGCGGCCTCCAAGGCTGGCCTGAGTACGGGTAAACGTTTCTGTGTATTTATTAAACGTTTCTGTAACGGCATTTAAAAGAGACCTATCGCTTGTAGCCTGATTAACGATTTTAAGAACAGCTTCAACTATTCTGTTCCATACTGTTTTCGCCCCGGGCCTATCAGAAACTTTGATGGAATTAAAGTATGCTGCGATTTCTGGATTAGTAAAGGCATATGTAACCATCTCTTCTGGATTACCGCCTATAATATATTCAATACTTTCTTTCAACGAATCCGAAAGATTTGTTTGGTCCTGATCCTTTAGAACATCCCTTAAATCAGATAATTCGGCATTGAATTCATTAAATGCTTTTTCGTCTTTTTTTATGTAGTCATCGACAATACTGTGTATTATTTCATGGGCAACAATATCATCCAGCTTCTCCTGAGAACCAAGTATTTCTGGCGCTAAAGAATGATTAATGTTTAGCTTTATGGCTTTTGTATTAAAATTATACCAAGCCAAGCCAGCATCATTTCCCCTTCCACCATATGCGCTAATCGTCTTGTTTTTATTTTTATACCACTCAAAAATAGGAGCATAAATTGGGTGGTTCATTGAACTTACAAGGTCTTCTACCTGAAATTCATCGCCCTTGCCGACAAGTTTATTTCCTTCCTTATCAAAAAGAATAGTTCCGGTAGCGCGTCCACCTTGACTGGCTTGCATTCCAGGCTCCTCCATGTCCCCGGCACGGCCCTCGGTCCAGGTCCACTCAGGCATAAGACCGGTCTTTTGCAATGCAAAATCTGTATTTTCAAGGTCGGCGGTCCTATTTTTTTCTCCCAGCGGGCCATAGTTAAGCCATGAGTTTTGACCACGGGTTTCGCTTGTAATTGCTGCAACAGCTGGGCCGGTAAAGAGTCTAACGTGGGCTTGCCACGCATTCTCTTCTCCTCTTGCCCTAAATCCGGCCCCCTCCAGCCCGTGCCCAAACGCATCGTGAACAGCCCTGAACAAATCGTTTGCTGTAACCGGATGCATAACTCCTTTCTGGTCTGGCCACCTTAAACCAGTATCCTCCAGCATAGGATTGTTTTCAATCATAGCTCCTGTGACGCCCTCGGTGCCATATCCGTCATACGTTCCATACACCGCCATTGTCTTGTTGTTTCGGAGGTCCTTCATGGCCCTCCACGGTTTTGCATCGTATGGATCGGTATCCCTATCAAAAAATGTGAACGTATATCCCGCATCCGAAAGGGCATTAAATTGATCTTTCGTTTGCCTTATAAGATCAGCATACGCTTCCTTAACCTTGGGGTCTTCTGGGGCATGAGGCATTTCTTCGTACGCGTTTGCAAGACGTACGGCCCTATCCTCGTCGAGTTCTACATATTCAGCCTGACGGCGAAGGTCTATGCCTTTTTCTTTGGCATATTTTTCTGCGACTGAGACGAGTCCCGGGTCGGGACCGCTGGCGCCTGGAACATTCGGCGCACCACTAAGCGGCGTAAGAGCTCTTCCTTCACTCCGTCCTCCTCTGTCTCCGGCCTGTTCGGATCGTCCTCCAAGGCTTGGTTGGGCCCCGGATACACCTGCTCGCTTTCCTCCTCTTCCGATATCCCCCCCGACAGAAACTCGTCCAGTTCCATCGCCTCCTCTTCCGACACCTTTTTGTTCAATATCGATTCCAGACTCTGTCGAAACAGGTCCTGACCAGGTTGGGTCGTTGATTCCTCCTGCTTCTTTAAGGATTGCTCTTCTTGCTTCATCTATTGAAAGTTTACCGTTTGAATAATCGCTCCAAATGTCATTTATTTTTTTAACATTTTCTTTGTTATTTTTATATGTATCCGTGAAAAGGCCTCTTACAGCCTCCCAGGTTATACTTTGAACTTGCCGAGGCAAAAGTCCAACTTCTTTTGCAGCCAAAATGTATGCTTCTGCATAGGCATAATATAAGCCTTTAATTCCAAGGGCTCCAGAATTGCTGGTTCCAGTTCCAAAGTTTTGCGTAACTTGTTTTGACTTCCCAGAGAGTGCCATCAATAACGCAGCAGCAATGGCATGGGTGTCCATTGTGACATCATTATCCTTAGACATTGGATCAATGATGTTATTATTGAAGTTCCTGATTTTATGCATTTCGCCAAGAGTTCTTGTAATATTCTCTTGACTTCCGTCTAAATAAATTGCTACAGCTTTGCCTATTTCGCCATAGCTACCCCAAGCGACTTTCGCTTTTGTTCCATTGAGTTTGTATGCTGGGCCAATAACAACTCCATCGGGACGTAGAACATCATAATCTTTTGTTGTATTTATCTCATTCCACAATCTGGCATAATATGCTTTCATGTCTTTGGGGGCATTGTTCATTTTTTTCCCCACCAAAGAATTAAGTTTTTCAATAAGTTTTTTACCAACAACTATTTTTTTTGCTAATGCATCTTTTCGTTTTTTTACATTATCCTTTGCCTCTTTCACAGCCAGTCTATTCTCTTTGCTTGGGGTAGCAGAATAGTTTGCCAAAGCCGTCTCATATTCTTTTTCGGCTTTTTTAATTTTTGACTTATCAGACTTTTCCCCTTCTATGTTAATAAGTTTTTGCTTATCAACCATTTTTTTGCTCATCTCTGGATTTTCATCAAAAGCCATCATGACCATTTCGGCCAAACGAACGTTTTGATACCAGTCCTTTTGCGGAGACAAGCTGGCTATCATTGCAGCAGCCTGCTCTGTGCTTATAGAATATTGTTTGGCAAGATTTTGAGCAAGAATATTTGCCCCATCATACCAAAGAGTTGACACATCCCTAAACTCTGGATTGAACTCATCCATTAAAAATTTAAGATTATCCGCAACTTCTCTGACAAATACATCATATACCTCTTGAGCCTCTTCAACGGTTGATATTTTACCAAATTTTTGAATTCCAGATACAATAGGAAATTTAGATATAATGTTTGCATTGGATATAAATATTTCCGGAGCATTTTCTTTTACATATTCTATTGATAAATCCGGAGCCTCTTCAACTATTTTTTGGTTATTTCTGCTATAAATTGCCAAACCCTTAGACACCCTATTGCCCGGGCGAGCAAGAGTTCTAATATTTTTAACATCAATATCTTTTACGGAAGTTGTAGCTCCGGCCCTCGCCTGAGCGCTTATCCCCTCTGTTCTTTTATACTTGCCAATATTTTCCGCACCCACAATCTCGGACAGATCGCGTCCTTCTTTTATGGTTTCGGTGATTTTCTTGGCCAGGTCCTTAATTGCCTTCATGTCGCTCACCTCGGCTTTACTAAGGCCGAGAATGCGCCCAATCCGATTTATAAGGTCGATGAACTGCTGCCGAAGCGTAGGCTGTAGCTCGCTGAAGGACATTCTTCCGGATGCTAAACGGGCGAGTGTTTCAACAATTATCTCATCCTTTCTGGTGGCATCTGTGTCGCCAGGTCTATTGTATTTACTTTCAACCCACTCGATAACCTTAGCCATCTGTCCCTCTGGGTTAGCCTTAGCGTTAGCAAGAATCCCCTTGTGTATCTTATCGTACAGAGCCTTGTTGCTGTTATGGATGATGTTCATTATCGGGTGAATGGCTTCATGCCATACCACTGTAGTTCCCCACCCCGGGCCTATCGCATCCTTGTTAACGTATATCTTTCCTCGTCTGTCATCAAACACCCCTTCTTGTGTTCTGGATGCTGACTCTCCGGCTTCCTTCAGCTTTTGAACGAACTCATCTGCGGACAGAAGCTCGATGTTAATACCAGCTTTGGCAAACGATTGCCTTACCTTTTCGCTTATTTGCCCTACGTCCAGCAACTCCACTTCTTTTCCGACAAGCTGGCGTCTTTTATCGCGAATCATTAGATTGGCCAGGTCCTCGTCACCGTCAAATAATAACCTGTCGTATATCTCGCTTTCTTTTTGAGAGAACGAATCAATTACATCTTCGTCGGTAAATACGTTCACCTTCGCCTTTGGCTTTGCTGGCGTTGGCGCTTCCGCTTGGGCTGCTTCTGGTGCGGCTTGCGGAGCCGCAGGAGCTTCAGCAACTACTCCCGGAGCTGTAACGGGCGCCCCCTGTGGGGCCTGTTGAGCAGGTGCCGTTACGGTATCAATTGTCTGGTTCGATTCGGTGTCCTGTTGCTGAAGCGAATCCATTTGTTCGTCACCAATTGCAAGCCTTGTTTTTTGGTTTTCCAACTCGGTGATGGCCTGCTCAAGTTCTCCTGTAATGTCGTCAATCTGGTCCAGCGTAAGATTACGAGTGGTGCTTGAACGCATCTTCTCGTACATTTTGTGCAGCTGATAAATAGCGTTTGACGCCCCGCTTAGTTCATCCGGGGTAACACCCTGCTCCTTACTTCTGACAGCATCCAGAACGGCAGCCGCCTCTACAGGAATAATTTCAAAAAGCTTGGGAACCTCAAAACCAGACCTTTTCTGGCCTTCAAGAATCTTCTGGTCGTCTATTGCTTCTACCTCTGTAGTATCTTCTGTCTCCGTGTCCGTAATTTCTGTATCCTCTGGAGATTCATTACGAATATCGTCAAACCGCTGAATTATTTGTTGGAGCTTGGGGTTTTGAAGACCTTCCTGTGTTTGCACAAGAGGCGTAATTTCAAACACAGCGCCATATTTTTCGTTGCTTTCGCGAGACGCTTGCTGAAAGTCCTCATCATCCATAAGACTATTAAGGTCATCATAGTTGTAGACTTTAAATGATCCGTCTGGCATTTGAAGCATAACGAGCTCTGCATTGCCGGTTCTGGCGTAGTCATTGAGAGCAGCAAGCGCAGACTCCTGGGCCTGCTCGTTCTTGCTGTTCTTTGACTCCATGTATTTATCAAACAGTATAAAGCCTGCCTGACGCACAATTGGATTGTCACTTTTGCCTAAAGTGGTTTGCTTGAAGTTTTGGAAGTTGGCCAACTTATTGGCAAGTGCCTCAGCCTTCACTTTATCAATGTTTCCTTTCTGGAAAAGAACATTCACCATTTGTGCAGCAAACCTTTCGCCCTTTTCATCAGCAAGCTGTGTCAAAAACTGGGTTTGGTTCTGCGCCTGCAAGGCGGGATGTGATGCCTGACCAAGTATATTGTTTGCAAAATATCCGGCAGCAGCTCTTTTAGCAATGGCGTCTTTTGATGAGTCCACTATCTGCGGACCGGCTCCCATAAGTAAACCGAGAGAGGCAACACTGGCAGATGTATTCTGTATTTTATCCCAGGTGGTACGCTCAACCAGTTCTTTAAATGTGGGGTCCTTTCCATCAAGAATAGCTTCCTCAAAAACATTTTGCGGAACCTCCTGAAAAGTTTCTGTAACGACATTGGTCGCAAATCCAGCTCCAGCACGTTTAGCAATATTTAGCCCAGCATATTTGCCCTTCCCTGCCCACTTTAAAAACTTAGGGAAAAAGGATAACGACTCTAATGCATACAATGGAGCAACCATTAACTGGCTTTGTAGCGCCCTTTCGGAAGCTTTCTTTGCTTCAACAATGTCACCCCCTTTTGCGAGCACCTGCTGCTCAATGCTGCCCATAATGTCAGCGGTTTCAAATGCAGCACTGGGAACAGACGTCAAAAATAGGGAAGGAATCAACCCAAGTCCGGCTCCTTGAGTTGCCGTTGCAATTGCAGCCGAGGCCGCCAGTCCGGGTCCCATACGGCCCAGAATACTACCAGCAGAATTGGCAAACTTTGTTAAGCCCTCCTTACCAAATCCAACATCATTCCAGGAGTTAATAGTAAGATCGGATGTTTCAAAGTTCTTGGCAAGAAGATCACCGAACGAGGCAACATCTTCCATACCTAAGGTATAGGCTGTGCTTTGTATGCCCTCGCCAAGACCCTTCATGGTACTTGAAATAAAGTTGTCCCAGATACTTGCGTTTATATCTGATTGGCCTTTATATGCACCCTCTCTTTTGGATACAATTTCATCTGCTTGCTTATAAAGACGCTCGTATTTGTCCAATAAATACTGAGGAACGTTAAAGTTCTTTTTAGCCGCGGCTATGGTTTTTTTATACTGATTGTCAAAGTAGTTTTTCTGCTCCTCAGACTGCCTACGCATTCTTGCGTTGTACCGATTGTTCAGCGTGCTTACGTCCGATAGGTATTTATTGTATGCTTCGCCCAGTGGTTTGCCATGCTTTTCATCCACCATTGTATTGATGAACGCGTTTCTGGCATCTACAGAATCCTTTCCCGTCAATAGTGCATTAGCCTGCTCAACTGTAAGAACGCCTTTATTAACGCCATCTTGTAGCTTTGCTATGTTTTGTGCATCATACTGGTCGACGGCCTGTTTGATTGTCGGGTCATTAGCTACGTTCGTTTTATACGTTGCTATAGCATTTTTATATTCATTCGTAACGGCTTCAATTTTTGGTCTATACTCCTCCGTTGCTATTTTTTCTGCATTTTTAACAGCATTAGTGTATTTGTCTTGAAATGTAGAAAAAGGCTCAACGCCTTTGTAAAATAGTTCTTGAATTTCCTGGGCTGCTGTCTTGCCTTTGTTTAACTTAAGAAATTCCTTTTGCACCTCTGAAGCCTTTTTTTCCTGAACAAGTCCAGCTGTGATGGTGTTTCTTAAATGGTTTTCTGCATATCCACCAATTTCAGCACCGCCCTTGGTTGCGATGGACCTGGCCTCTTTCATCACCCACTCGGGGTCAGGTACGCTTTTACCGTATTTGTCGGTTTTAAACGCACTCTTATCAACTTTTGCTTTTTCTACAACTTTTGATACTTGATTATTAATAACCTGGTTGGCTTTCTCCTTTACCTGACCGTAGTTCTGCTGGCTTTTTTTATATTCCTTTTCCTGCTCTGGCGTAAATCCAGGCGCTGGCTGGTATGTAGGGGCCCCCATGCCGGTGTAAAGCATTTGGGATTTCCCCGCCTCTTCTTTTTGACCCTGCTTTAACTTCCAGTCTTTTGCTGAGTTTTCGTACTCACCAAGAATCCTCAGGTCATCACCGCCCGCAAATCCACTTACAGAACCAGCTTGACTTTTTTTTTGAGCCTCTTCGTATTTTGAGTCTTCTGATTTAACGCCTATGAGCTGCTTTGCAGCAGTGCCTATACCGGATACGCCTTTGTAAACAGCCTTAGCTAAATTCTTAACGGTACCGATAGGGCCGCCTTCTGTCGCTACGTCTAATGCTGCTAAAGCACCTGTTGTTTTTCCAGAGCCTGGCTCTGCCACAGGCTTTGCCGCCACTGGAGCCGGAGCTGGTGCTGGCGATAAATAGTCTTTGGTAAACGTGGCTTCGTCTTTGGCTACGCCAATATCGCGAAGGTCGAGGAACAGGTCCTTCTGAAACTTCTTATCCTCAGTAAGTTTTTTATCGAACTCATCCTCTGACCACTGGCTGAAGTGTTCTTTTACATCCGGATCGGTGGACGTGATGAGAGAGTTATATAGTTTCTTCCGTGGATTATCCATTCCTATTACTTAGACGTTCTAAACTTTCTTTTAGCGGGAGCCTTTCCGGGCTGAATAAACTTTCTTTTTGTGTCTGCCAGGGCCCGGGCCTTAGCGTTTTCGTATGAGGAGTTTTGCGCCTTGAGAATACCTCCGGCAAGTGTTTTGAACCCTGGAAGCCCTTCTTCTATAAATATCTGGTCTCCAGTGAGGGATGGCCCAGACTGACCAGCACTTCCACCTATGCTTATGAAGGATGTTTGACCCTTTGGTTGCAACGAGCTTTTAACTCCATACACGCCAGGAATAAAATTCACATCTTTAACGTTAGTGCGGCCCCAGTCTTTAGGATCAATCTCTTTGCCGGTTTTGTCAATAGCCATCCAACCGATTGCAGGATTTAAAAGTTTAGCCCCAGCGTCAGTGAGGGTTTCTTTTGCTCCTGTTGCTGTATTGTAAAATGTAGTGTTTTGAGGAACGTCTACGTCAACATCAGCTCTGGACGGACCTACCATTTCAAACACAGGTATCTTAGCGTTTTGGGCTGTCTTGATTTCAGCAGGGCCTACCCGGAATTTTGCATAAGCTCCAGCCCCGCCACCAGTAGCTCCTTTTCCGCCTTCGTACCTCCTGCCAAATTTCTCTGCCTTGTAAGGAGCACTAAACTGATCGTAGAACTGTTTAGTGGCCTCCTGCATGGCCCTCTGCTCTTTTTCTGCCTGAGGAAGCTGTAGCTGGCTGTACGTTGGGCTGTACATAAGTTTGGCTGCGGTGCCCTTCACCCATGCATCCTTGGCGACCTTCAGGTCCTGATTGCGATTAACAATCATTTCGGCAGCTGGAATGTCCACCTCCGTTGCGCCAATGATTTCTTTTCCGTCTGGAGTCTTTTTAGCCCCAACTTTAAAAATCGGATAGTAAGAAAGCTTCTCCACCTTTCCTCCGCTCTCAATTTCCACCTGCTCCTGAGGAAGGTCCTTCATTGCTATCTGAGCCATTTTAGCCGGATTGATGTTGGCCGGATTTTGAAGCGCATACGCTGTGAATAGCTCCGTGTGGGGCGCCTCAAGAAAATTAGGAGTGGACTTTTTGCCCTCTTGAACGTATTGCGTTATGAGTCCGGGAGTGGCGTTAATTCCAATGTCCTGCAACTTCTTTGCGTGTTCGCCCAATCGTTCGCTCTGGAACAAAGCCCTATTTGCCCTATTCTCCACCTCAGACTTTCCAAGGTTGATGGTGGACATAAAGTCTCCCTGTGGCATCTCCCCTCTGCGAGTTTTTGCGGCAGCTTGTGTTGCCATGTCCGTAAAAGCCTTTCTATCTTCGTCAATGAAGTCCTGAAAGTATCCTCCCTTAGGAGCCGGGATGTCCGGAATTGCTGTCTTCTGGAGGTCCGTCAAACGCTTATACTCCAGCATTTCTTTCTGGCGCTGCTTTGCAGCCTCCAGGGCTGCCGCCCTTTCCTGCCGACGAGCATAGTTCTCTATATACGGAAGAAGCTCGTTCTTGAGAACCGGAATGCCAATGGTGCCTGCTGTCTCTGCCATAATTATTTCTATCCGTGTCTATATCCTCTGATTCTTTCTACGGTTTTGACAA
>Ga0129333_10001403_pt1 | contig 21785 bp, 19 predicted proteins | sample CPB6_08_DNA_FD_94474 | JGI IMG/M metagenome (GOLD analysis project Ga0129333, IMG submission 94474) | Freshwater to marine salinity gradient microbial communities from Chesapeake Bay, USA - CPBay_Sum_0.6_0.8_DNA | ecosystem: Environmental > Aquatic > Marine > Coastal | place: USA: Chesapeake...
GAAGGGCCTGAAGATGCGCGTGCCCGATGCGCCGGCCTACACCGCGCTGCCGCGCGCCTGCGGTGCCAACCCCACGCCGATCGCCTTTGCCGAGGTGTACCTGGCGCTGCAAAACGGCACGGTAGATGCGCAGGAAAACCCGCTGCCCACCATCGAGGCCAAGAAGTTCTTCGAGGTGCAAAAGCACATTGTCCTGACCGGCCACATCGCCGACGCGCTGCTGACGGTGGTGTCGCCCTCGCTGATGGGCCGCCTCACGCCGGCCGAGCAGAAGCTGTTCTCCGACATCTCGCAGGAGGCCGCCGAGAAGGCCAGCCAGGAGATCCGCAAGCGCGAAGGCGAGCTGGTCGACGAGTTCAAGAAGAAGGGCATCAACATCATCACGGTGGACCGCAACGACTTCCAGCAGCGGGTGCTGCGCGCCATCGACTTCAAGTCGATGCAGCTCGAGAAGTCCGACTGGGACCGCGTGATCGCGATCCGCTGATCGCCCGCGCATGTCGACACCGATCGACGAACTCCCCCGCGTGATGGGGGATGACGGCGAGTTCCACGTCCAGGACGAGGCCGTGGAACTCACCGGCACGCCGCCCGAGGCCTGGGTGGGCCTGGCCTTCTTCTGGCTGCTCGGCGGCGTGGTGTTCTACCAGTTCTTCACCCGCTACGTGCTCAATGACTCGGCCGCGTGGACGGAGGAGATCGCGCGCTACCTGCTGATCTCCACCGTGTTCATCGGCGCGACGATCGGCGTGATCAAGAACAACCACATCCACGTCGACTTCTTCTTCCGCTACATGCCGCACGGCATGGCACGCACCATGTCCACGCTGGTGGATGTGCTGCGCATCGCGTTCTTTGCCACCGCGGTGGTGCTGACCCTGATGATGATGAACAAGCTTGGCAACAACTCGCGCATGACCATGGTGAACCTGCCGATGAACCTGGTGTATGGCGTGGTGGCTGCCGGCTTCGCGATGATGACCGTCCGCTCGGTGCTGGTTGCACGCGTGCACTGGCAGCGCGGCTACAGCGTGCTCGAGCGGCCCGACACCACCATGCAGGACCGCTGAGGCCCCATGCTGAAGATCCTCTTCTTGCTGCTGATGAGCGGCGGCATTCCGGTGGCCGTCGCGATGGCCGGCTCGGCGCTGATCTACATCCTGTGGAGCGGCAACCTGCCGCCCTTCGTGGTCATCCACCGCATGATCGGCGGCATCGACAGCTTTCCCTTGCTGGCGGTGCCGTTCTTCATCCTGGCCGGCAACCTGATGAACAACGCGGGCATCACCACCCGCATCTACAACTACGCGCTGGCGCTGGTGGGCTGGCTCAAGGGCGGCCTGGGCCACGTCAACGTGGTCGGCTCGGTGGTGTTCGCCGGCATGAGCGGCACCGCCGTGGCCGACGCCGCGGGCCTGGGCACCATCGAGATCAAGGCGATGAAGGAGCACGGCTACGGCACCGAGTTCGCCGTGGGCGTGACGGCGGCCTCGGCGACGCTCGGCCCGATCATCCCGCCGAGCCTGCCGTTCGTCATCTACGCGATGATGGCCAACGTGTCGGTGGGCTCGCTGTTCCTCGCCGGCATCCTGCCCGGCGTGGGCATGGCGCTGCTGATGATGGTGACGGTGGCGTACTTCGCGCACAAGAACAAGTGGGGCGCCGACATCAAGTTCCAGTGGTCGCGCGTCAACAAGGCCCTGATCGAGACCGCGGTGGTCATCCTGTGGCCAGTGGCGCTGTGGCTGCTGGTCACCCGGGTCGGGCTGCCGCCGCAGGCCACGGTGATGGCCGGCATCGTCGCGCTGTTCGTGGCCGACCGCGTGTTCGGCTTTCAGGCGGTGCTGCCGATCATGACGCCGGTGCTGCTGATCGGCGGCATGAGCACCGGCATCTTCACCCCCACCGAAGGCGCCATCGCCGCCTGCGTCTGGGCGCTGGTGCTGGGCTTTGCCTGGTACCGCACCCTGAGCTTTCGCATGTTCGTCAAGGTCTGCCTCGACACGGTGGAGACCACCGCCACCGTTCTGTTCATCGTGGCCGCAGCCAGCATCTTCGGCTGGATGCTCACCGCCACCGGCGTCACCTCGGCCATCAGCCAGTGGGTGCTGGGCTTCACCAAGGAGCCGTGGGTGTTCCTGCTGCTGGCCAATGCGCTGATGCTGTTTGTCGGCTGCTTCCTCGAGCCCACCGCGGCCATCACCATCCTCGTGCCCATCCTCGTGCCGATCTGCCAGCAGCTGGGCATTGACCTGGTGCACTTCGGCGTGGTGATGGTGCTCAACCTGATGATCGGCCTGCTGCACCCGCCCATGGGCATGGTGCTGTTCGTGCTGGCCCGCGTGGCCAAGCTGTCGGTGGAGCGCACCACCATCGCCATCCTGCCGTGGATGGTGCCGCTGCTGGCCACGCTGGCCCTCATCACCTACTGGCCGCAGTTCGTGCTGTGGCTGCCCAACCTTGCGAAATGACTTCTTCTGCTTCTACCCTGCAGCCGTTCATCCGGCTGCATGCCCACGATGATGTGGTGATCGCCCGCAGCCAGCTGGTCGGCGGCACCGCGGTGGAGGGCGTGACGGTGCGCGGCCTGGTGCCGCCGGGCCACAAGCTGGCGGTGCGCGCCATCCCGAGCGGCCAGCCGGTGCGCCGCTACAACCAGATCATCGGCTTTGCCAGCCGCGACATTGCCGCCGGCGAGCATGTGCACACCCACAACATCGCGATGGCCGACTTCGAGCGCGACTACGCGTTTGGCGCCGACCTCAAGCCCGAGCCCGCGCGCCGGCAGGCCAGCTTCATGGGCATCAAGCGCGCCGACGGCCGGGTGGCCACGCGCAACTACATCGGCATCCTCTCCAGCGTGAACTGCTCGGCCACCGCCGCGCGCGCGATCGCCGATCACTTCTCGCGGCAGACCAACCCGAGCGCATTGGCGGACTTCCCGAACGTGGATGGCGTGGTGGCGCTGACGCACAGCACCGGCTGCGGCATGGACACGCAGGGCATGGGCATGCAGTTGCTGGAGCGCACGCTGGCCGGCTACGCCACGCATGCCAACTTTGCCGGCGTGCTGATGGTGGGCCTGGGCTGCGAGGCCAACCAGATCAACGCGTGGCTGACGCACAGCCACCTGAACGAGGGCGACAACCTGCGCGTCTTCAACATCCAGGACACCGGCGGCACTCGCAAGACAGTGGAGCAAGGCATTGCCATCGTGCGCGAGATGCTGCCGCGCGCCAATGCGGTGAAGCGCGAGCCCTGTGACGCGTCGCGTATCACCATCGGGCTGCAGTGCGGCGGCTCGGACGGCTACAGCGGCATCAGCGCCAACCCGGCGCTCGGTGCGGCGGTGGACCTGCTGGTGGCGCATGGCGGCACCGCCATCCTGTCCGAGACGCCCGAGATCTACGGCGCCGAGCACCTGCTGACGCGCCGCGCGGTGAAGCGCGAGGTGGGCGACAAGCTGATCGAGCGCATCAAGTGGTGGGAGAACTACACCCGCATCAACGAAGGCGAGATGAACAACAACCCGTCGCCCGGCAACAAGGCGGGCGGCCTGACCACCATCCTCGAAAAATCGCTGGGTGCGGTGGCCAAGGGCGGCACCACCAACCTGCAGGCGGTGTACGAATACGCGCAACCGGTCACCGCCAAGGGCTTTGTCTACATGGACACGCCCGGCTACGACCCGGTCAGTGCCACCGGCCAGGTGGCGGGCGGCGCCAACATGATCTGCTTTACCACCGGGCGCGGTTCGGCCTACGGCTGCGCGCCATCGCCGTCGCTCAAGCTGTCGACCAACACCGCGCTGTGGCAGCGGCAGGAAGACGACATGGACATCAACTGCGGCGAGATCATCGACGGCAGCGCGTCCATCGAGCAGATGGGCCAGCGCATCTTTGACCTGGTGCTGGCCACCGCCTCGGGCACCAGGAGCAAGAGCGAACTGCACGGCTACGGCCAGAGCGAGTTCGTGCCCTGGCAAGTCGGCGCGGTGATGTGATGGCGCATCGCATTGCAGCTGACGCCCTGCGCGCGAACGCATCGGCCTTGTTGCGCGCCGCGGGCAGCGCCGCCGCGGAAGCGCAGCAGGTGGCCGAGCATCTGGTGCTGGCCAACCTGAGTGGCCACGACTCGCACGGCGTGGGCATGCTGCCGCGCTACGTGGACGCGGTGCTCGAAGGCGGGCTCAAGCCTAACCAGAGCGCGCAGGTGCTGCTGGACACCGGCGCGTTGCTGCGGGTGGACGGCCAGCGCGGCTACGGCCAGGTGATCGGCGCGCAGGCAATGGAGCTTGCGATGGCGCGCGCCCGTCAATACGGCAGCTGCATCCTGTCGGTGGCAAATGCGCATCACCTGGCGCGCATCGGCCACTACGCCGAAATGGTGGTGGCGCAGGGCCTGGTGTCGATCCACTTCGTGAATGTGCTGTCGCGGCCCATCGTCGCGCCGTTTGGTGGTGGCGACGGGCGCTTTGGCACCAACCCCTGCTGCATCGGCATCCCGATGGCGGGCCGCGAGCCGTTCGTGCTGGACTTCGCCACCAGCCGCGTGGCGCAGGGCAAGATGCGCGTGGCCCACAACGAAGGCCGTCGCGTCGAGCCCGGCCTGCTGATCGACGAGCGCGGCCAGCCCACCACCGACCCCGGCGTGGTGGTGGTGCCGCAGCCCGGCGGCGGCCTGGGCGCGCTGCTGCCCTTTGGCGAGCACAAGGGCTATGGCCTGGCGCTGGCGTGCGAGCTGCTGGGTGGCGCGCTGGCCGGCGGCGGCACCTGGCACCGCGCGCCCGATGCAGCCCGTGCGGTCATCAACGGCATGTTCGCCATCGTGATCGACCCCGAGCGGCTGGGCACGCGCGAGGCCTTCGAACGGGAGGCGCGGGCCTTCGCCGACTGGCTGCGCGAAAGCCCCGCCGTGGACGACGACGGCGTGCAGCTGCCCGGCGAGCCCGAGCGCCGCGCCCGCGCCGAGCGCAGCGCCTACGGCATCGTCATCGACGACGGCACCTGGGCCGAGATCGTGCAGTCGGGCGCCAAGGTCGGCATGCCGGCAGCGGCCTTCGCCTGACCGCGGGAACACGCAACCATCGCCGCAAAGCGCGCGCAGCCGGCGCTGCTCAGGCGCCCGGTGGCAGCTCGCGCACCGTGTCGGCAGCGACTGCGAACACCCGGTCGCCTGCCCGCCGCTCGATCGGGTGCATGCCGGTGAACGCGCCGAACGCCGGCAGCACGCCCACCGCATGCGTGCCTTCATCGCCGAACCAGAAGCACGGCAGGCGCAGCCGCTCGCGCGCGCGGCCACCGAGCACCACGCAGGGGTGCCAGTGGCCTGCAATCACGTAGCGGCCCGCGACCGGCTCGGGGTGATGCGCCAGCGCGAAGGGGCCGACATGCAGCGGGCCGTCCACCACTTCAATGCCGAGCGCCGCAGGCGGATCGCCCGCACGGTCGTCGTGGTTGCCGCGCACCAGCGTCAGTTCGAGGGTGGCATGAGCGGCGCGCCAGGCAGCCATAGCCGCCAGCGTGTCGGGCGCTTGCGAGCGGGCCGAATGCAGCAAGTCACCCAGAAAGACGATTCGCTGCGCCCCGGTGCGCGCCACGGCCTGACTCAGGGCGTCGAGGGTTTCGCTGGTGGTGCCCTGCGGCACTGGCACACCCAGGCGGCGAAAGCTCACTGCCTTGCCGATGTGCGCGTCGGCCACCATCAAGAGGCGCTGCGCAGGCCACCACAGTGCGCCTTCGGGCAGCAGGCCGACCGGTTCGCCGGCCAGCGTGGTGGAGAGCTCAGCCAAGCAGGCTGGCAAGGCTGGCTTCGAGATGCTCGCCGGGGGTGCGCTTGAAGCCCGAGCGCGCGTAGCGCTGCAGGCGGCCCACCGCAAAGGCCGTCAGCACCGAGGCGCGCACGCTGGCATCCACCGTGGGCGTGGCCGAGCCACCGGCTTCGGCGGCGCTGCGCAGCACCTGGCGCAGCGTGGCCTCGATCTTGTCGAAGAACTGGTTCATGCGCTGCTGCAGCCGCTCGTTCTCGTGCACCAGCGCATCGCCCACCATCACCCGCGTCATGCCCGGGTTCTTTTCGCCGAACTGCAGCAGCATGGCGATGATGCGGCCGGCTTGCGCGGCCCCCGCTTCGTCGCGCTCGGTGATCTGGTTGACCAGGCCGAAGACGCTTTGCTCGATGAAGTCGATCAGGCCCTCGAACATCTGCGCCTTGCTGGCGAAGTGGCGGTACAGCGCGGCCTCGCTCACGTCCAGGCGCGCGGCCAGTGCGGCAGTGGTGATGCGTTCGGCGCCGGGCTGCTCGAGCATCGAGGCCAGCGCCTGCAGGATCTGCACCCGCCGCTCGCCGGGCTTGGGGCGCTTGCGTACCGGCCGGGCGGACGCGTCGTCAGCGCTGGAAGAGGTGGCGTCGGCGGGATGGTCGGACATGGCAGGTGCAGCGGGGGTGCCCGGGGGTGAATTTCATTCTCGCACAGCGCCCGGTGGCGGCCGCCAGGGTACGCCGGGGCCGTCTTTCAGTGGCTGCGGATCATCGTGCCGTAGGCCTGGTCGGTCAGGATCTCCAGCAGCATCGCATGCGGCACGCGGCCATCGACCACATGCACCGCGTTCACGCCGCTCTTGGCCGCGTCGATCGCACCCGCCAGCTTGGGCAGCATGCCGCCGCTGATGGTGCCGTCTTCGATCAGCTCATCGATCTGCCTGGGCGTCAGCTCGGTGATCAGCTCACCGGCCTTGTTCAGCACGCCCTTGATGTTGGTCAGCATCACCAGCTTCTCGGCCTTGAGCACCGTGGCCAGCTTGGCTGCCACCACATCAGCGTTGATGTTGTAGCTCTCGTTGTTCTCGCCAAAGCCGATCGGGCTGATGACCGGAATGAACTGGTCGTCCTGCAGCGCCTTCACCACGCTCGGGTCGATGCCGACGATGTCACCCACCTGCCCCACGTCGTGCTCGATGTTCGGGTCTTTCGGGTCGACCATGCGCAGCTTGCGCGCGTGGATCATGCCGCCGTCGCGGCCGGTCAGGCCCACCGCCTTGCCGCCGGCCTGGTTGATCAGGCCCACGATGTCTTGCTGCACCTCGCCGGCCAGCACCCACTCCACCACCTCCATGGTCTCGGCGTCGGTCACGCGCATGCCCTGGATGAACTGGCCCTTCTTGCCCAGGCGGTTGAGTGCGGTCTCGATCTGCGGGCCGCCGCCATGTACCACCACCGGGTTCATGCCCACCAGCTTGAGCAGCACCACGTCTTCGGCAAAGTCAGCCTGCAGCTCGGGGTCGGTCATTGCGTTGCCGCCGTACTTGATGACCAGCGTCTTGCCGTGGTATTTGCGGATGTAGGGCAGCGCCTGGGCCAGGATCTCGGCCTTGTCGCGCGGCGCGATCGCCGCGAGGGCGGCGGGGGTGACAGGGGTGTCGGACATGAAGGAGAAAACGGACTCGGGGAACGGGATGTAAGTGAGCGCCCATTGTGCCGCAGCGCGCGGTGCGGCCTGCCGCGCTTGCGAGGCCTGCGCGGCTCAGGCGCCCGAACGCGTCAGCGCAGGGCTCGTGGCCGCTGGAGATGCCGATGACGACGCGGACGATGCCGACCCCGAGATCGCGCGGCTGAGCATCAGCACCGGAATCAGCCCCACCAGCACCAGCGCCAGCGCGGGCAGCGCCGCCTCGCCCAGGCGCTCGTCGCGCGCCAGCTGGTAGGTCATCACCGCCAGCGTGTCGGTGTCGAAGGGCCGCAGCACCAGCGTGGCGGGCAGTTCCTTCATCACGTCCACAAACACCAGCAGCGCCGCCGCAGCCGCCGAGCGCTTGAGCAGTGGCCAGTGCACCCGCGTCATCAGGCCGATGCCGGTGACGCCCAGCATGCGCGCGCTGTCGTCCAGGCTGGCGGGAATGCGCGAGTAGCCGCTTTGCACCGACTGCAGCGCCACCGCGGTGAAGCGCACCAGGTACGCCCACACCACGCCCAGCACCGTGGCGGTGATCCAGTAGCCCAGTTGTGCATCCGGCAGCGCCGCCTGCACCCAGCCCACCGGCAGCAGCAGGCCCACCACCACCACCGCACCCGGCACCGCGTAGCCCAGACTGGCCAGCTGCGCCACGCCGCGCGTGACCGCATCTGCGCCCTGACGCCCCCCTTGCCGGGTTCGCCACGCCAGCAGCAGCGCAGCCGTGACCGCCAGCACCGCCGCGCCCAGGCCCAGGCGCAGGCTGTTGAACGACCACTCGACAAAGCGGCCCCAGGGCAGCACCGACCAGTCGGCCGCCAGCGGCCGCAACATGAAGACCACCGGCAGCACGAAACCTGCCAGCACCGGCACGCCGCACACCGCCCACGCGGCCCAGCGGCCGGCGCCCTGCAAAGCCACCGGCGCTGCTTCGGCCGAGCCGGTACGGCCCCCCCGCGCTGACGCAAAGCGCATGCGCCGCTGCGTGCGTTGCTCCTGCCACAAGAGCCCCACCACCACCGCCAGCAGCACGGTGGCCAGCTGTGCCGCCGCGATGCGGTTGTCCATCGCCAGCCAGGCCTTGTAGATGCCGGCGGTGAAGGTCTGGATGCCGAAGTAGCTGCTCACGCCGAAGTCGGCCAGCGTCTCCATCAGCGCCAGCGCCACGCCTGCGGCCAGCGCCGGACGGGCCAGCGGCAACGCCACCTCGCGGATGCGGCGCGACAGCGGCGCACCCAGCAGCCGCGCCGTTTCCATCAGGTGGTTGGCGCGCTCGGCCAGGGCGGTGCGCGCCAGCAGGTAAACGTAGGGGTACAGCGAGAAGATGAACACCCAGGCCGCGCCGCCCACGTTGCGCACTTCCGGAAAGACGCGGCCGCGCAGGCCAAAGGTGTCGCGCAGGGCGGTTTGCAGCGGCCCGCTGAACTGCAGGAAGTCGGTGTAGGCATAGGCCACCACATAGGCCGGCATGGCCAGCGGCAGCAGCAGCGCCCATTCAAAGACGCGCCGGCCCGGAAATTCAAAGAGCGTCACCGCCGCCGCGGCAGCGCCCCCCACCAGCGCCACGCCCACCCCGACAGCGACGCATAACATTAGGGAAGTTATCGCATACTCTGGCAGAACTGCCGACGCCATCTCGCTCAGGATCTGGGCGCTGTCGGCATTCCACTGCAGCCACGAGGCTAGCACCGCCAGTACCGGCAGCACCAGCACGGCGGCCAGCAGCAGCAGGGGGACGGTGCGCCAGCGCAGGGACAACGGGTTCATGTTGAGATGCAAATGAGAATTGTATGCATTTAGAATCAGGCCATGTACCTTGACTTGCTCGACGTGACGGTGCAGTACCCCGGGCGCAGCCGCGCCGCGGTGGACCATGTGTCTTTCGGGCTGCCTGCCGGCGACATCGGCGTGCTGATCGGGCCCTCAGGCTGCGGCAAGACTACGCTGCTGCGTGCCATCGCGGGCCTGGAGCGGGTCTCGGGCGGCGAGATCCGGCTGTCGGGCCAGGCGGTCAGCCGCGCCGGGCAAACGCTGGCGCCCGAGAAGCGGCGCATCGGCATGGTGTTCCAGGACTACGCGCTGTTCCCGCACCTGAGCGTGGCCGGTAACGTGGCCTTTGGCATCGCACCCCTGCCGCGCGCCGAGCGTGAGGCGCGGGTGGCGGAGGTGCTGACGCTGGTGGGCCTGCAAAACAGCGGCGCGCGCTTTCCGCACGAGTTGTCGGGCGGGCAGCAACAGCGGGTGGCGCTGGCCCGCGCGCTGGCCCCGCGGCCGCAACTGCTGCTGCTCGACGAGCCGTTTTCCAATCTGGACGTGGAGCTGCGCGAGCGGCTGGCGCACGAGCTGCGCGGCATCCTGAAAGAAGCTGGCGCCACCGCCCTCTTCGTCACCCACGACCAGCTCGAGGCGTTTGCGATTGGCGACGCGATCGGCGTGATGCACGAAGGCCGGCTGCACCAGTGGGCCGACGCCTACACCCTGTACCACCGCCCGGCCACGCGCTTTGTGGCCGACTTCATCGGCCACGGCGTGTTCACGCCCGCGCAACTGCGCGAGGTGGATCACCGCATCGTCGTCACCACGCCTCTGGGCGAACTGACCGACGTGGCCGAGACGCCGCTGCCGTGTGCGTTTTCAGGCGGCGAATGCGACTTGCTGCTGCGCGCTGACGACATCGTGCACGACGACGACGCGCCGGTGAAGGCCGAGATCGTCCGCAAGGCGTTTCGCGGCTCGGAGTTTTTGTACACCCTGCGCCTGAAAAGCGGCGAGACCCTGCTGGCGCACGTGCCCAGCCACCACGACCACAAGATCGGCGAATGGATCGGTATCCGCGCCGAAGTGGACCATGTGGTCACCTTCAACCGGGCGTGCCCGGTGCAGGGGCGCGAGCTGTGCCAGGTGCCGTGCGCGCAGCAGGGCGGCGCTGTGGCGCGCTAAAGTTCCCCATGGGCTTTTACTACGGCAAACCCAACAACCGGGACCGCGAGGTCATTCCGGGCTCCGACGCAGACGACATGTTCTACCCGCTGGGCGGGTGGGATGTGGTGCAGGGCAAGGGGGGGGTCGACACCGTGTACGTGGAAGGGCTTCGCGCCAACTTCAGGGTCTTGACGGAGGAAGGGGTCACCTACATTGATGCCCTGACGGGCGCCAGCGCGGGCGTCGAACGGGCCCAGTTGTTCGAGGTGGAGCGCATCGAGTTCATTGACGGCACGATCGACCTGACGCTGCCCCAGGGCTTCGTGGGCCGTGACGGAAACGACGTGTTTGTCGGGAACGCTGGCTTCGACACAGCCACCTACGCCGGACCGCGCAGCCAGTTCAAGATCGAGCGCGTGGGCGACTTTCATCTCGTCACTGACACGCGCGGCGCGGGGGGCGTGGATCGCGTCCAAAACGTCGAACGGCTCGTGTTTGCTGACGGCAAGGTTGCCCTTGATTGGGACGGTCCGGCGCGCGACGCAGCGCGGCTGGTGGGCACGCTGCTGGGCCCGCAGTCAGTGCAAGGGTCAGCGCAGGCCGAACAGGTGGTGGGGGCCGTGCTTAAGCTGCTTGACCAAGGTCAGTCACTGGCGCAAGTAGCGAGTTCGGCCATGTCCATCCTGGAATGGGATACGCCCACCCTCCTGGCTCAGATCTACCTGAACGCGCTGGGCCGCGCGGCGTCCGCAGAGGAGCTGGCATCGCTTGGCCAGCAGTTGCAGGGTATACCCACATCCGATGTGGCCGTGATGGCCTGCGACCTCGGCCTGATCGATGCGCGCATTGGGCTGGTTGGCCTGGCCAGCACCGGCCTGAACTACCTGTAGGCATTCAGCGACCATGACCTCCGGTGCCCTGTCACGCCGCGCAGTGGTGCGTTGTGCGGGCAGTGCCCTGGCTGCGTCAGCGCTGTCACGGTATGCGTGGGCGCAGACACCGGCACCATTCTTTGATCTCCCGGTATGGGACTTGGCCAGCCAGGCACCCCACGTACAGCAGCGCCTGTCGCTGGACAATCTTCGGGGGCGCTGGGTGTACCTTGATTTCTGGGCGTCGTGGTGCGGGCCCTGCCGGCAGTCGTTCCCCTGGATGAACGAGTTCAGCCAGCGCATGGCACCTCACCACCTTGCCGTGGTCGCCATCGGACTCGACACGCGGGCCGAGCCGATGGCACGGTTTTTGGCGCAGCACAAACCGCGCTTCGTGGTGCTGTGGGACGCGCAGCAAACCACACCAGCGCCATACCAGGTGCAAGCCATGCCCAGCAGCTACCTGATCGCGCCTCAGGGCCGCATTGCCTGGACACATCGGGGCTTTGCACCGTCAGATGCTGCCGGCATCGAAGCCAGCGTAAGGCAAAAGATGGGGCTTGCATGATGCGCAGACTGAAGCGATGCACCCTGGCCCTGGCTGCGCTGTATATCAGCAGCGTGCTTACCGGATGCGCCATGACACCGGTGCAGCCCTGGCAGAAAGAGCATCTCGCGCACCCGCAAATGGGTTTTGACGTGGACCGGCTCGATGCGCGCTACACAGACCACATCTACTTCAGCCGCGAAGCCTCCAGCGGTGGAGCTAGCATCGGTGGCGGGGGGTGTGGATGCAACTGATGTCGCTGGCCTCAGCGGCGGCGCTGGCACTGGGCACAGCGGCATCGCACGTGGGGGCTGTCACCGCGCCCACCGAAGGCGCCGCCGGATTCCGATACCTCCATTACGAAGACCGGCAGCCAGGCAATGAGCGCATCACGGTGCGTGGCTACGCCGTGGATGTGCTGGCGCCGTTGACCGACCGCTGGGCGATTGAGGCCTACGGCGTGATCGATGCCATCTCGGGCGCATCGCCCGCCTACTACACAGCGCCCAGCGCACTGGTACCGCTGACCGACCGCCGCCGCGCCACCGACACGCGGCTGTCGTACTACGCTCACCGTCAGAGGTTCACACTGGGTTTGGCCGAATCGCGCGAGTCAGACTACGAATCCAGCAGCGTTTCGGTGCTGTACGCGGGCTCCAGCAGCGACCAGAACACCACGTGGACGGCGGGCATATCGCGAACGCAGGACGAGATCAATCCGGTCAACGGCCGTGTGCGCGATGCCCGCAAGCAGATCACCGAAGTGCTGCTGGGCGTGACGCAGGTGCTCACGCCCGTGGATATCGTGCAAGTGCAAGTAACGCACAGCACCGGGCAGGGGTACTTCAGCGATCCCTACAAACTTTTTGACCTGCGCCCTGGCGGCAGGCATCAAACCGTCGTGCTGCTGCGCTGGAATCACCGCGTAACGCCTCTTGACGCGACCCTGCGCACCAGTGCACGCGCCTACCGCGACAGCTTCGGCATACGCTCCGTCACGCTGAGTGCCGACTGGGCACAGCAGCTTCCGCACGGCTGGACGCTGACGCCCAGCGTGCGCCTGTACGCCCAAACTCCGGCCACCTTCTTCTCGCCCCCCGATCCCGCAGACCCCGACCGCCCCAACCTGCCCACTGGCTACCGGTTTGGCCGATCGATCATCAGCATGGACCAGCGGCTGGCTGGCTTTGGCGCCATCACCGCCGGGCTGAAGGCAGAAAAGCGCATGGATTCGCAGGCCAGCCTCTATGTCAAGGTTGAGCACTACGAACAGCGCACCAGCTGGGACTGGATGGGTGGCGGCGCAGCGCTGCGCGACTTCAGGGCGCGCACCCTCCAGGTGGGCTACACCTACCGATGGAACCGCTAGCGACAGCCCGCTACACCTTCCAGGCGATGGGCGGGCCCGCCAGCCTGCAACTGCCCGCGCCACGTTCGTCGCACACCGATGCCTTGGCCCGGCAAGCCATCCAGGAGGTGCTGCGTATCGAGGCCAAGTATTCGCGCTATCGGGCCGACAGCGTGATCGGGCGCATTAACGCCGCCGCTGGCGGTGACCCCATCGAATGCGACGAAGAAACCTTGCGCCTGTTGCGCTTTGCCGACCATCTGTGGCGCAGCAGCGAAGGGCGCTTTGATGCCACCAGCGGCGTGCTGCGGCGGGCGTGGAACTTCCGCGGCGGCACCGTGCCCACGCAATCCGACATCGATGCACTGCTGCCGCTGGTGAACTGGCAACAGGTGCATTGGGTCGCTTTCGACAACAGCCCGATCGGCCATGTGCGCCTGGCCCAACCCGGCATGGAGCTGGACTTTGGCGGATTCGGCAAGGAATACGCGGCCGACCGGGCAGCACATGTGTTGCGTAACGCAGGCGTCCGGCATGCGCTGGTGGAGCTGGCCGGCGACCTCGTTGCCATCGGGCCTCGACCCGATGGCACCCCATGGCAGATCGGGGTTCGACACCCGCGCAAGCCGCTTGCCGTTCTGGCCACCGTGCCACTGGCCAACGGCGCCCTGGCCACTTCGGGCGATTACGAGCGCTACATCGAGGCCCAAGGCCGCCGATATGGGCATGTCTTGGACGCCCGCACCGGCTGGCCAGTCGACCACTGGCAGTCGGTCAGCATCATGGCCCCCACCTGCCTGGCCGCGGGGGCGACTGCGACACTGGCGCTGTTGCATGGGCGTCAGGCACAGGCAGTGCTAAACGGGCAGTACCAGCGGGGTTTGTTTGTTGATCAGGCCGGGGAAGCAAGGTCTAATTAGGTGTGCAAATGCGCAATCCTTCAGTGATTCGGCCTATGCGTTACCCCTTCCTTCTTGCAATTGTTAGCTTAGGCTTATCAGCGTGCAGTGGCAGCGATCACACCAGCCCTACATCAGGCCAAGTGAATGTCGACGGGCAAGTTAGTGCTGGCTCCATCGGCACAGTGAGCTATTACCAAGCCGCCCGGTTTCTCGAGCAAGCTAGTTGGGGCCCTACCCCTACAACGATTGCCGAAGTACAACAGCTCGGAATTCATGGTTGGATTGATAGGCAGTTCGCACTACCACCCACCACGTTCAACGCGCCGCAGTTCGTGATCAACTACGACATGAACAATCAAGCGCAACAACGCCAAGCCCATGGCTGGCTAAACACCACCTTTTTCGATGGCGCATTGGGCGGTGCCGATCAACTACGGCAACGCGTCAGCTGGGCGTTTTTCAACTTTATCCCTATAGGCGGTGGTCCTCCCGCTTACGGGAAAGTTGAGTACCGGGAAATGCTTCAGCGGAATTCGCTTGGCAACTTCAAAGACCTGCTTCGCGAGGTAACGTTGCACCCAACTATGGGAGTGTTTCTCAATAACGACCAAAACGAAGCGAGTCGCCCCAACGAAAACTATGCGCGTGAGCTGATGCAATTGTTTTCTGTCGGCTTGGTGCTTCTCAACCCGGACGGCACAACCAAAAGAGACGGGCGAGGTGCGCCGCTAGAGACCTACTCCCAACAAGACGTCAAAGAGGCCACCCGTGCGCTATCCGGCTGGCAAAAACAATGGGAAACTAATCTGCCGCAGTCTAACTTTGGCAACTTCGGTAAGCGCATGATTGCTAAGTCGTGGGACGGGGCTCACGACCGTGGAGCCAAAAGAGTACTTGGCCGTGACATTCCAGCAGGACAGTCAGCCGAGGCTGATCTTGAGAGTCTTTTGGACATTCTTGTCGATCACCCGAACACCGCGCCGTTCGTTGCCAGACGCCTCATCCAGAGCATGGTCAGCAGCGATCCATCGCCAGCCTACATGACCCGCATCTCAAACGTGTTTGTACAGACGCGCGGCGACATCAAGGCTGTAGTACGCGCGATCCTTCTTGATCCCGAAGCCCGCGCGGGAGACAACCCCTCACTGCTGAATCAACGTGTTGGCAAGATCAAGGAACCCTTGCTGTCGCAAACAATGGTGTTGCGCGCGATGGGATGCCGCATCTCCGTAAGGGACCGTAACAATCCAGAGTCTCCGATCTGGGCTAACCAAACCCCATACGAAGCCCCTAGCGTGTTTGGATACTTTGCGCCGAACCACAAGACAGCGGAAACGCTGAAGGCAGCCCCAGAAGAGAAGTTGCTTGGAGCGAGTGAGTTCAATCGCCGGCTGCAGGGCATGAGTTGGAATCTTGAGCGACCGGAACAGTTCCGTAGCGCCGGCTGCCAGATCGACGTGATCGAAAGCGCAGCTAGTCAATCTGACGACGCACTCATCACCTTCATCTCCGAGCGATTCATGCGGGGCGCGATGCCCCCAACGCTGCGATTGACCATGCAGACACTGCTTCGTGAGCGTCTTTCCAGCGAACAGCCACTTATCAAGTTCGCCACTCTGATGGGTATTGCAACGGGCTCAGCTCATGGGGGAGTTGTCCGATGATTTTTAGTCGACGTCACTTGCTCACGGGCTTGGCGGGCTGGGGGGCGCTGAGTCTCGGGAGCGGCCTGTCTATCAGTAGTGTCGCCAGTTCTTCGTCTGCATTACCAGGCTACAAATCGCTGGTGGTGCTCCATCTCAACGGCGGCAACGATGGTAACGACTTGCTTGTTCCCACAGACGGGGCTTTTACTGACTACCGACGCTCCCGTGAGAGCATCGCACTGGGACAAGATAGCCTGCTTGCCTTTGCGCGGACGCACCTGGATCATCGGCTCAGCCTCAACCGTGCAGCTTCGGGCCTGATGCCTTTGTTTGAGAGGGAACGCGTGGCGTTTCTTGTCAATGCTGGCCCTTTAATTCAACCGTCCACTGCTTCAGACGTCTTGAACGGTCGTGTACGAGTACCCCCCTTCTTGTATTCGCACCCAGAGCAGTCTCATTACGTACAAGGCTGGATGGGTGATGAGGACCCGTCAGGCTGGGCGGGGCGCGCGATGGAGGCACTCAACAAGCCGATGAAAGCACCGTTGGTCTGTGTCGATCAGGGGGCTCCCACCTTAGTGCTCGGGCAACGCAGCCGAATGGTCAGCATGAACTCGCGTAATTCGCGATGGTTCGGCAAGGCTGACCTTACTCGACCCTCCGATCCCTGGACCCAGGCGGTTGCATCTCTCACGCGCAACCAGTCACAAATCACGGCGGAGAACGAATATGCGCGCACTTTTCGAGCCTCATTCAGCGACTCGCAGGAACTGGCCATGGCCGACCAAGCCATGCCCGAGCCGCAGGGTAGCTTCGCAGACAACGAAATAGGCAGACGTCTGCGGACCATCGCAAAGTTCTTGCCGTACTACAAGTCCGCAGGCGCGTCTCGCCAAATCTTCAGTCTGGAATGGGGGCAGTTCGACACGCATGCGAACCAGCGGTACACCTCCGACAGCGCAACTATCGGACAAGATGCACAGCTTGCTGAGCTAACTGCCGCGATAGTGGCCTTCAACGATGCAATCACGGCAGCAGGCATGGGTAACGAAGTGGTCTTGCTCGTCATCAGCGAGTTCGGTCGTACACTGGATCCGGCGTCAGGCCGAGGGTCCGATCACGCATGGGGCAATCACTGGATTGCCGTGGGCGGGCCAGTTCGTGGCGGGCAAATGTACGGTGCGCGCTTCCCGCGCCTGATTCTTGGTGGCACAGACGATGTGGACCCAGGCCGTCGTGGATATTGGGTTCCCCAAATTTCCACAGATCAAGTCGCGGCTGACCTGCTGACTTGGCTTGGGGTACCGCTCGTATCCCTCGATACCGTGATGCCCAATTTGCGCAACTTCACGCAAAAGACGGTGGGATTCGTCAATGCCTGATATCAACCTCACCTCGGGTAACGACACATATGTTCATCCAACAGGCTTGTCTCACACGAATGTGTACGGGCTTGAGGGAGATGACCGGATTACCTTTACCGGTAATGCCAACATCAACGGCGGCCCGGGCAACGACATCATTGTCAATCTCGCGGATCAAGGCAACTCGGTCAACGGAGGGGCTGCGTACTGGAACAGCCCAGCGGCTGTCACAATAGACTTGGAAGCGGGCTATGCACTGGACGGTTGGGGAGGACGAGATTCGTTAACGAATATTCGCCATACGCACACGTCGGGCAGGGACGGCGATGTTGTGTACGGTTCGCAATACCGAGACGATATCTTTCTCAACGGGTTCAACTGGAACAACCGCAGCACCTTCGGGCAAGCGACCGTTGACCTGCGCGGAGGCAGTGACCTTGTTCAGATCAGCTTAGATGCTCGCATCAAGCTCACCATGACCTCTTCGGCAGATGGCAAGGTCATCACTGTCGCAGGCAACAACTATCAAGCCGTCCTAAGCAACGTTGAAACCGTCAGACTCAATCTTCTACCGCCAGACGGTAATTGGTCTAATCGAACTGAACAGAACTTTCGCCCCGTTGACCTGATCGACTTTTCCAAAGTTGGATCCGAAACCCTGCTAGCGCCTGGCCAACGCGGCTGGAGCGGGGGTACCGTCACCTACAGCTTCATGTCGGCCGTACCGAGCTACGGCGGCCCGGAGGGAGGCACTGGCTTCGCTGTACCGAGCGCCTCCTATCAAGGTGCGGTTCGCAGCATCCTTAATCAACTCAGCGGCCAAATCGGCGTTACCTTTACCGAGGTGCCTGACAGCGTATCGGCGTATGGACAGCTGCGCTTTGGCAGCAACCAGCAAAGCGCTACCAAGGGCTATTCATTCATACCTGGTACGGTCAATGATGATCGAGCTGGGGACGTCTGGCTGGACATCGAGACACTATCTGCGCTGCAGACCGGACAAGAAGGCTGGCAGGTGTTGCTGCACGAAATCGGACACGCGCTTGGCCTGTCCCATCCGATTGCCGAGGGCAGTAACACCACAGCCACCGTGTTGCTCAACCAGTGGAACCACAACGGCTACACGGTGATGTCGCCCAACCAGACCAGCAGCGGCATGTGGCAGTCGTGGTTCGGTCCACTGGATATGCAGGCTCTTGGTCACCTATACGGCAGCCAGACATCCGCTAGCAATCCTGGCAACGATGTCTACCGCATGAGCAACGGGGACGGTTTTCACCTTTCGTCGTTACGTGATAGCGGCGGTGAAGACACACTTGATGCTTCGAGCCTTGTTTTAGGTGCTTACATTAACTTGTTGCCTGGCTCTTTCAACTCGGTTGGCTACACGCTGAACGGTACGGCCAGTGTCGATAACCTCTACATTGACCCGGGCACTGTCATTGAGCGCGCAGTTGGTACGCCGTTTGACGATGTGTTGCTGGGCAACAGCGCTAACAACCTCTTCTGGCCCGGCAAAGGCAACGACTGGGTGGATGGAAAGTCTGGCTTCAATACTGTGCTGTATGACGTCGCACGCAGCACTCAAACGGTTCAGCGCCTGAGCGACGGAAGTGGCGCGTGGGTGGTAGCCGATACGGCTGGCACAGACGGAAGCGATACGCTGCTCAACGTCTCCAGGGTTTACTTCAGCGACCAGCGTGTCGCCCTGGATGTGGATAGCCGCGCGGGTGAGGCGGCACGTATAGCTGTTACCGTTTTTGGCTCAAGAGCGCTCCAGGACGCAACCCTTGCCGGAATCGTGTTGCGGCAACTTGACTCCGGTGCGTCTTCGCCCGATGCGTATGGCGCAGCGCTTGCATCCTCCCAATTCAGGCAGATGGCTGGGGGTACGGATCACCTGTCCTTCGTCAAGCAAATGTTTCGTAACTTGGTCAACGTCGAGGCAACCAACGCGATGGCTCAGCCCTTCGTAGACCAGTTCCTGGCTAGCGGAGCCTATACGCAGACCAGCTTTGCGCAGGCGGTATCTTCAATCGCGCCTGTAGACATGGTCGGCCTGTCCCAGACGGGCCTGAATTACATCTACTGACCTCTCATTAGCGTCACGACGTGGTGCTAGTCAGTGCAGCGTCGTACGCACAGGTGGCTGGCGCGGTTCAGTCGTGGCGGCGCCCGCGCTCATCCATGCAGGCCATACACTCATTGGCCACTGAGCCTGCGCAAACTGCTGATGCACGATGCCTAGCCACTGCCTCAATGGCAGTGGCTCCATTACGACGGCGACAGGCTGCGGTAAATCAGGGCCACGCCAACGCAGCTGTATAGAGGTTGCGGCAAGGGTCAAATCGACTGCGTCCACCCTGGACTGAGCCTGTAAGTCCTCCACGACCACTGCAGGCTGTCTGGCCAGTCGTGCCCTTGCCTCCTCCTGTGCAAACGCATGCTGCGCAGTCTGCTTGGTCTGCTCAGACTTGTCCGGCTGCAGCCAGTTCAGCAGCGCCGGGACTAGGCGCAGCATCAGCCGTTGGGTGACCCACAATACAACGGTTTGGCCTTCAGATGTCTCCGCCGCAATGCGCAAGCGGTCTTCGGACTCGACGTACTCGGTCGTGAGTCGCCGCAGCGCCAACGCCGCATCGGCGGTGGTACGTTCATCAGGGAATACGGGTTGACTCATGCGATGGCGCTCAGAGCCGCGATACTAGCGGGTATGAAGACTGTTTTTCCCTGCATTGTGACTAGAGCCTTGGCGGCGTTGGCCTGTCTACTTGTGCTTCCTGCCGCGGTACTGGCGCAGCCCTCCACCACGCAAGGTACTCTGGTGCGCGTGGCTACCCCGTATGGCCCGATCGATATCGCACTCAATGACCGAGATGCGCCGCGCACCGTGGCCAACTTCCTGCAATACGTCAATCAGGGTCTGTACGACGGTAGTTTCTTCCACCGCCTCGTACGCGGGTTTGTGATTCAGGGCGGTGGCTTGCGTGTAAGCGAGACGGGTACGCTCTCGCAAGTCCCTACATCAACGGCCATCGCCAACGAGTTCAGCCGCTCGCGCAGTAACCTCAGGGGCACGGTAGCCATGGCCAAGGTCGCCAGCAACCCCGATAGCGCCACGAGTCAGTGGTTCATCAATCTTGCTGACAACAGCGCCAACTTGGACAACCAGAACGGTGGCTTCACCGTCTTTGGGCGCGTGCTGGCGCCAGGCATGGTGGTGGCTGACTCGATTGGGCGGCTTAATATCGCTAACGCAGCGGGCTGTACGAATCTTGGCAACTTTGCGGGCTGGCTGGGCGAGTTGCCAGTGACCTCCGCGGTGAACTCGTGTCCAGACCTGAAGGTCAACAGTCTGATCAGGTCAGGCACGGTGAGGGTGCTTGCGCCGCGCACATCGGCGTCGGTGGCCGAGCGCGTCTTCGAGTTCCTTGAGGCAACGTACCCGAGCTATGTCGCGCCTGCGAGTCCGAGCACTTTGCAGTCCGGCGCTCTGACCTACCGCTACTACGCCTCAACCAACAGCTACCTCGCGGTCAGTGGGGACCGGGTGCATGCGCTGGTGCCCGCCGTGAACTCGGCCGTGGTGGACATCGGGCCGCTTGAGACGTGGCTGCAGCAGGCGGCATCGGCAGGCTACTGAGGCGAGCTCGCTGAATTGATTTCAGCGAACAGGCCCGGGCACAGTGCAGGCTGCGACTGGCCGCTCGCGACGGTTCACAGGCCACGATGTGCTCGACAAGTGGTGCTCGATACGCAGCACGCGAAGTCGTGGCTCTTCAAGTAGCGAGCTCGGCTCGCGGCGCGCTCTGGCGCTTAGTTGAACAGCACGATCGGCGTGAGTAGGCAGAGGATCGTCAGACCGGTGGCTGTGAAGAGCAAGACTTCGTGCCAGTGAAGCTGGTGACGCTGTGCGAGGCGCAGCAGGTGGGCCCGGCCGGGTTGGCCAGAGGGAGTGAAGCGGCGGTGGGCGGCGCGATGGGCGGTGCGATGGACGATGTGGACCCAGTGGGGAATGCGGACTGCGCTTTGACTGACCTGACGAGTAACCGCATGAGCAGCTGCATCGGTGGCCGCATTCGGGGGCGCATTCGGGGGTGCGTTCGGGGGTGCGTTCGGGGGCGCAATAGTGGCCTCATCGGCGGCCGCTTGAGTTGCCGTATCACTTTCCGCGTCACTGCTCACGAGGCGTACTTGCGCGCAGCGCAGGCGGCCCCCCTGCGGCGCGGGGGCTGCTACTGCGCGCGTCTCATCGCCGATGAAGCGCTGCCCCCCTTGATGCGCTCGTCGAGGCCGCGTTGACTTGTAGGCCGAGTCACGAGGTGGGTCTGCGGCCGAGGGATTCACGGTTGCGGGGTTGCCAGGCGGCTTGCTGTGCATCTTGCCGAGTAGGCTAAGCGGTGTGCGCCGAGCGGGAGGTGATTGCGCGCAAGTGGATCGTTGGCGCGTGTGCACTCACGGAGTGCTGGAGGAGTGCTGGAGGAGTGCTGCTTAAGCGCACGCACGCAGCGCTTGGCGTGATGCGCTCCCGGGGCGTGTGGGTCGGGTTCTGAGCGGTGCTTGGTCAGCGCTAGGCGTCGGCTGATGCGGGCCAGGCATCGCGATGCAGCGCGAGGCAAAGAGCAAGGCGCAGGTGTTGGGACACGGATTTATCGCAGCCCTGCATGCCCCCCCGCACGGCCCCACCTCACCCCCCCTTCTCATCACCTCCTCGCCGCGTCCCTGGCCCTTGCC
>Ga0129333_10001404_pt1 | contig 21782 bp, 22 predicted proteins | sample CPB6_08_DNA_FD_94474 | JGI IMG/M metagenome (GOLD analysis project Ga0129333, IMG submission 94474) | Freshwater to marine salinity gradient microbial communities from Chesapeake Bay, USA - CPBay_Sum_0.6_0.8_DNA | ecosystem: Environmental > Aquatic > Marine > Coastal | place: USA: Chesapeake...
CCGATCCGTCCGGCGCGCGAACTTGCGGCACTCGGCTATCGGCTCGCGATTTGGCCGGCGATGGCAGCACTTTCGGCGAGCGCGGCGATCGAGCGCGCCATGCAGCAACTGAAGAACGAAGGCACCAGCGTCTCGCCTCACGTGCCGTTGTTCGGTTTCGACGAGTTTTGCCGGATGGTGGGTTTCGGCGACGTCTGGGCGTTCGAGGAAAAGTGGAAGGACGTGCTCGAGAAAGGAGAAAGTCGATGATCACGCATCGATACGAGCACGGTATTCACGCCATCGATGCCGAGTATCACCAGCCGTTGTTCGATGCCGCGCACCTGATCGTCGAGGGCGATCGAGCGGCGTTCGTCGATTGCGGCACTTCGCATTCGGTACCACGTCTGCTCGAAGCCCTGGACGAACTCGGTATCGCACGCGAAAACGTCGACTGGTTGCTGCTGACCCACGTGCATCTCGACCATGCGGGCGGCGCGGGTCAGTTGCTGCAGGCGCTGCCCAATGCACGCGCAGTGCTGCACCCGCGCGGTGCGCCGCACATGATCGATCCGCGCAAGCTCATCGAAGCATCGATCGCGGTTTACGGTCGCGAAAACTACGATCGACTCTATGGTCAGTTACTGCCGATCGACGCCGCACGCGTGCTCGAGACCCACGAGGGTCAGCGTCTGCAACTCGCCGAGCGCGAGTTCGAGATCATGCACACGCCGGGGCATGCGCTGCATCATCAGGCTTTCTTTGATCTGGCGAGCCACAGCGTGTTCACGGGCGATACCTTCGGGCTGTCTTATCGTGCTTTCGACGTCGGCGGGCGCGCCTTCGCCGTACCGACGACGAGCCCGTCGCAGTTCGATCCCGAACAGCTCGTCGACTCGGTTAGGCGCATCGCAGCACGGCGCCCAAAAGCAGCATTTTTGACGCACTACGCGCGCATCACCGATCTCGAACGAATCGCCGTCGATCTCGTGCGCATGATCGAGGCGCAGGTGCAGGTGGCGCTTGCTCACGAGTCGCTGCCGCCCGCGGCGGCTCGGCCTGCCATTCGCGCCGCTATCAAAGAAATCTTCCACGGTGAGCTGCGTCGTTTTGGTTCGACGGTGGACGAGTCGACTGCCGAACTTTGGCTGGGCGGTGACGTCGAGCTCAACACCGACGGCCTGCTGGCGTGGCTTGCCCGTCGTCGCCGCGTCTGAACGCGTACGCGGCCGAATCGCGCACGCAGCCGAACATCGACCTACCCGGGAGCGCAACATGAGCAAAACCTTCAAGGCTTATCGCATCCACGAAATCGACAAGAAGATCGTGGGACGGTTCGAGCAGTTGACGCTCGACGATCTTGCACCCGGCAACGTCGTGGTGCGCGTGCTCTATTCCGACATCAACTACAAAGATGCACTCGCGGCGACCGGCGCGGGCCGGATCCTGCGCAAATATCCCTTGGTCGGTGGCATCGATCTTGCGGGCGTCGTCGAAAGTTCGACGGACTCGCGCTGTAAGCGCGGCGATCACGTGCTCGTCACCGGTTGCGGTCTCTCCGAGACGCACGACGGCGGTTATGCCGAGTACGCGCGGCTCAATGGCGAGTGGGTGATCCCGATGCCGCCCGGATTCGGCGCCTTCAAGGCGATGTCCTTGGGCACGGCCGGGTTCACGGCGGCGCTCGCGATCCACCGCATGGAGCACAACGGTCAGACGCCCGCCAAGGGTCCGATCGTGGTGACGGGCGCAACGGGCGGGGTCGGCAGCATCGCCATCGACATGCTCGCAGGACGCGGTTACGAAGTGATCGCGGTGAGCGGCAAGGCCGAGTCGGTCGATTATTTGAAATCGTTGGGTGCCGCGCAGGTCTTGTTGAGACAGGAGATCGATTACGGCAAGCGTCCGCTCGAGGCGGCGCGCTTCGGCGGCGCCATCGACAACGTCGGTGGCGAGATGCTCACCTGGCTCACGCGCACGGTCGACAACTGGGGCAACATCGCCAGTATCGGACTTGCCGGCGGTGCCGACCTGCACACCACGGTGATGCCGTTCATCCTGCGCGGCGTCAATCTGCTCGGTATCAATTCTTCGGCGACGCTGCGCGACATGCGGCTCGTGGTCTGGAATCGCATCGCGACCGATCTCAAGCCACGACATCTCGAGCGCATCGCCACGCGCACCATCGCCTTCGACGATTTACCGGGTTCTTTCGATGCCTATCTGCAGGGCACGGTTACCGGACGCGCCGTGATCAAAATCGGTTCGTGAGCCAAGGCGTGTGAGTGGCGAATCGGCAGAAGCACGCTCACTGATCGCGGGCGCAGCGGTGCTCGGAGTGACGCTCGATGCCGTGATGGCGGCGCGCCTGCTTGCACTGCTCGACGAGCTTGCGCGCTGGAATCGCAGCTACAACCTCACTTCGATCACGGCCCGTGCCGAGATGATCACGCACCATCTGCTCGACAGCCTCGCGGTGCAGCCGCTGCTCACGGGTGAGCGCATCGTCGACGTCGGCACCGGTGCCGGATTTCCGGGCCTGCCGCTCGCCATCGTCGAGCCGACTCGACGCTTCACGCTCCTAGACTCCAACGGCAAGAAGGTGCGTTTCGTGGCGCACGCGGCGCGCACGCTCGGGCTCGCCAACGTCGAGCCGTTGCATGCACGTGCCGAGACCTACGCACCCGCAGAGGTTTTCGACACGGTGGTCGCGAGGGCTTTCGCCCCGTTGGACGAACTCGTCGAGCAAGTTGACGGGCTCTGCGGCTCCTCGACGCGGGTGCTCGCCATGAAAGGGCGACGCTCCGCCGACGAGCGCGCCGGTTTGCCGGCGGGCTGGTGCATCGAGGAAGACCGCGCACTGCACGTCCCCGGGCTTGGCGAGGAGCGCCACGTGATCGTGCTGCGACGGTCGGCCGGCGCAGCGCCCTTGCGCTAGACTGCCCGCATGGCCCGCATCATCGCCGTCGCCAACCAGAAGGGCGGCGTCGGCAAGACCACCACTGCCGTCAACCTTGCTGCATCGCTCGCGATGACGCGGCGTCGCGTGCTGTTGGTCGACCTCGACCCACAGGGCAACGCCACCATGGGCTGCGGCGTGGAAAAAACCACGCTCGCGCGCGGTGTGGGCGAAGTGCTGGTCGCTGATTGCACGGTGCGCGAAGCGATCGTCGCCCTCGAAACACCGCCGATGTCACTGCTGCCCGCGAACCAGGACGTCACCGCGGCCGAGGTTCAGTTGCTGTCGCTGCCCGTCGGTCGCGAGATCAGGCTGCGCAACGCACTCAAGACGATACGCGACGAATTCGACGTCATCCTCATCGACTGCCCGCCCTCGCTCAACATGCTCACGGTCAACGCGCTGGTCGCAGCCGACAGCGTGCTGGTGCCGATGCAGTGCGAGTACTACGCCCTCGAGGGTTTGACGGCGCTGATGTCGACCATCGAGCAGATTCGCGAGGCCGTGAATCCCGGGCTGCAGATCGAGGGCGTGCTGCGCACCATGTTCGACCCGCGCAACAACCTCGCCAACGAAGTGAGCGCGCAGCTACTCGAATATTTTGGCGACAAGGTGTTTCGCACCATCGTGCCGCGCAACGTGCGTCTTGCAGAGGCACCGTCGTTCGGCAAGCCCGCGTTGCTGCACGACAAAGATTCGCGCGGCGCCCTCGCCTATTTGGCGCTCGCGGGCGAAATGATCGGTCGTGGCGACGTGCCCGCAGCACCCGTCGCCGAATCTGCCGCCTGACGCAGACGCGCGTGGCGGCTGGCGATCCGCCAACCGACCGCCGTACGCCGTACCACGTCACGATAAGTGACGCTGCCGACGCGTCCCTTGCGACCTACTCCCAGACCTTTCGAGATCACGTTTGCCGAGTTGCCGTCGGCCGTGGCGCTGATCACGACGTTGGTCGCGTGGTGGGCGAGCGGATGCAGATCGTCGCGTTCGCGCCAGAGCCGCAGCACGGCATCTTTGCCACGCAGTACACCGAGGCCGAGCTCACTCATGTCGTAGACGACGTCGTCGGTGAACAGCTCGTCGATGCGGGACCAGTCCCGCTCGTCGATGACGATGCCGTAGAGCCCCATGAGCTCGTGGATGGCCAGACGATCCGCGGTGTCGATCATGATGTTGGAGTGTGCAATGATCGGGCGGCTTTCGCAGCATTTAGTTCGGGCGCTGCACGGGAAAAACTTTTGATCGAACCACAGACCGCGAGCCGTGGTGCCGTGCGACGCTGGTCGCGGCAGGCGCTCGACTTGCTCTGGCGGGGTTTCGGGTTCTGGTCGGCACTCACGTTGCTCATGTGCCTGTGGATGTTCGTCGGCCATCACTTTCCGTTGCTGAGCGGCGTCCTCGCGGTGTCGGCTTTGCTCGCCTGCATGCTGATCGCCGCCAGGCTCGATCGCGGCGGGCGGATCGTGCTCGCCGACGTGCTCGAGTTGCTGCGCGGCCATGCGCGGGTGCTGCTCACTCTCTCGGCGCTGATCACGATGGCCGGGGCCCTGGTCTGGGTGCTGCTGCTCGCCAAACCCGGCGTCGCCTGGTGGAACATCCTCTACACCGACCGCAACTCCGTCGACGTGTTGTCGGCCGACTGGTTCGTGGCGCTACGCCAGGTGTTCGTTTACTCCGCGTTTGCACTCGGTCTTTGTTATTTCGGTCTGAACATTCCGGGGCTCACGTCTTTTTTCCAGTTTCTTTGCATGACGCTGCTGGGTCTGCCGTATCGCGACGCCTGGCGCTTGGCCGCGGCCGGACAAATTCGCAACCTCGGGGCCATGCTCGGGGTCGCGCTGCTGTTCATGATTTTGCCGGCCACTTGCGCCCTGCTGCTGCCGCCCTTGGTGCCGCTGCTCTATTGCTTTCTCGGCGCCCTCGGCTACGTCGCCTTTCGCGAGATCTTCCTCGGCGTCGGCGAAAACCAGCCGCGAGCGACGGCCGCGGCCTTGCGGCCGACTCCGTTATCATCGCGGGCATGAACCAGAAGAAGCCCGTTCTCGGTCGCGGTCTCGACGCCTTGCTCGGGCAGATGAGCGCGAGCCGGGCGGCTGCGCAGGCGGCGGGTCCAGCGGCGGCCCCGGCGCTGCCGGGCGACGAGCTCGCCAAGTTGCCACTCGACGTGCTGCAACGTGGCCGCTACCAGCCGCGGGTCGACATGCGGCAGGAGTCGCTCGAGGAGCTGGCGAATTCCATCCGCGCCCAAGGCGTGGTGCAGCCCATCGTGGTGCGCCCGATCGAGATGCCAGGCGCTCTTCCCGGGGCGGCGCCGTTACGCTACGAAATCATCGCCGGCGAGCGCCGTTGGCGAGCTGCCCAGATGGCAGGTCTCGACTCCATCCCGGCGGTCATCCGTCGCGTCCCCGACGAGAGCGCCATCGCCATGGCCCTCATCGAGAACATCCAGCGCGAGAACCTCAATCCACTCGAAGAGGCGCGGGCACTCGATCGCTTGGTCCGCGAATTCGACGTCACCCATCAACAAGCCGCCGACGCCGTGGGGCGTTCGCGCGCCGCGGTCAGCAACCTGCTGCGTTTGCTCGAACTGCCGCCGGAAATCGCCGAGCTCGTCGACCGCCGGGAACTCGAGATGGGTCACGCCCGTGCATTGCTCGGTCTGCCGCAGAAGCGCCAGCAGATCGAGGTCGGGCAATTGGTTGCGAAAAAAGGCCTATCAGTTAGAGAAACTGAGGCATTGGTTCGCCGGCTGATCAATCCACCGAAGAAAGATGACGGTCTGGATACCGACTTCAGTGCGTCCGCGACCTTGTCCGGCGCCGCCCTCGGCGCTCACGGGGGCAAGGATCCCAACATCCGCGACCTCGAAAATCGACTCTCCGAGACCCTCGGTGCCGAGGTCTCGATCGAATCCACCGGCAAGTCGGGCAAGGGTCGTTTGGTGATCGCCTGGAATTCGCTCGACGAACTCGACGGTATTCTTTCGCACATCCATTGATGCCCTGAGGGCTCACCCCTATAATCCGCGCGCCTTCGCAGCGGGCCAAAATTTTTTGGGTCTCGCGCAAAACAGCGAAGCCACTTGCCGTTCGGTACAGGTCGTGACAAGTGGCTTTTTTGTTGCCCAAGGGACTGGGGGTCCATGACCGTTACGAGCGATCCGCAGATGCGCAGACTCGCTGGACGGATTCTGCTCTGGCAGGCCTTGGTGAGTGGCGCCCTCGCTGCGCTCGTCGCAGTGATGGCGGGCAAGGCGAGTGGGGTGTCGGCGTTGACCGGCGGCCTCATCGGGCTGATCGCAAATCTGTACATGACCTTGGCGGCGTTGCGCCCTGCGCGCACCGCCGGCTTCGCGTTGGGTCGGCTGCTGGCCGGCCAGTTCGTGAAGGTGCTGCTGACCGTCGGGATGTTTCTCGCGGTGGCGCAGCGCAAAGATGTGGTGTGGCCTGCGGTGTTCGCGGGCTACGTCGCGACGCTGGTGGTCTTCTGGGTGGTTCCGGTGCTGGCTGCACCGCGGCTGCCACCGCGCTCCAAGGCGCCGGAGTGACCAACGCGTGGCGGCTGGGGTTTTGGCGTCAATCAGGATTCAGGCAAGCGACACACGATGGCCAGCGAGCACGGCGCAAGCGAATCGCCCACCGAATACATCGTCCATCACCTGACCCACTTGAAGGTCGGTGAGGGCTTCTGGACGTTCCACGTCGACACTCTGCTGATGTCGTCGTTGCTCGCGGCGGCCGTCTCGGCGTTTCTTTACTTTGGTGTGCGCAGCGGTTCTGCCGCCGGTGCGCCTTCGGGGCTGCGCAACTTCGTCGAGATGATCTACGAGTTCATCGACGGACAAGTCGCTGACATCTACCACGGCAACCGCGCGTTTCTGGTCGCACTCAGCTTGTCTCTGTTCACCTGGGTCGTGGCCATGAACTCCATGGACCTGCTGCCACTCGACTTGCCGGGCAGCGTCGCCGCGATGTTCGGTGCCCATTATTTCCGCGTGCTGCCGACGGCTGACCTCAACGGTACGGTGGCCATGGCGATCGTCGTCCTGTTTCTCATCATCGTGTTCGCGATTCGCGCGAAGGGCGTGGGCGGTTATCTGCACGAATGGATCGCGGCGCCGTTCGGCAACAATCCCGCGCTCTGGATTCCGAACATCGCTCTCAACATCGTCGAGCTGCTCGCCAAGCCGGTGTCCCTCTCGATGCGACTCTTCGGCAACATGTACGCGGGCGAGCTCCTCTTCATGCTGATCGCGCTGCTCGGCATGGCCTTCGCTTTCTCGATCGGTGGCATCTCTTTGTTCATCGGCCAGATCCTCGCCGGCTCGATGTGGGCGATTTTCCACATCCTCATCGTGCTGCTGCAGGCCTACATCTTCATGGTTCTTCCGGTCGTCTACATCTCGATGGCCGAAGAGCATCACTGAGTTCTTTGCCAATACCACGCACAATTCGTTGATCAGGAGTCTTTGAAAATGGAAGCTGCTATCGCAAACATCCAGGCGTTCACCGCCCTCGGCATCGGCATCATCATCGGCCTCGGCGCGATCGGTGCCTGCATCGGCATCGGCATCATGGGTGCCAAGTTTCTCGAGTCCGCTGCCCGCCAGCCTGAACTCACGCCGATGCTGCAGGGCCGCATGTTCCTGCTCGCCGGTCTGATCGACGCAGCGTTCCTCATCGGTGTCGGCCTCGCGATGCTGTTCGCGTTCGCCAATCCGCTGCTCGCGAGTCTCGGCGGCTAAACAAACCCTGGAGGTCTCCCGAGAGGGAGAAACAGGCCATGACGATCAACGCCACTTTCATCGGCCAGATCATCGTCTTCCTGATCCTCTTGTGGTTCATCGGGAAGTTCGTCACGCCCGTGTTGGCGGAAGAACTTAACGCACGCAACCGCAAGATTGCCGACGGTCTCGCAGCCGCCGACAAAGGACAGAAGGACCTTGCCGAGGCCACTCACCGCGCCGAGGGGATCATCCGCGAGGCGCGCGAGCGTGCCCGGCAGATCGAAGATCAGGCAGCGCGCCGCTCCAACGAGGCGCTCGAGGCCGCCAAGCAGGCAGCTCAGGGCGAAGGCGCGCGCATCGTCGCCGCCGCTCGTGACGAAGCCGCCAGCGAGACCAACCGAGCGCGCGACCAACTGCGCAAAGAATTCGGCTCGATGGTCGTGATCGGCACGTCGCGACTGCTCGAGCGCGAGGTCGACGCCAAGACGCACGCACAGTTGCTCGACAAGCTCGCGGACGACATCGCCCGTGGCTGACGAGGCAACCATCGCACGGCCCTACGCGCGCGCTGCGTTCGAGCACGCGCATGCCGCCGGACAACTCGCCGCGTGGGGCGAGTTGCTCGAGCGGGCGAGCGTAGTGCTTGCTGATGAGCGGGTGCACGCGCTCGTCGGCAATCCGCACGTGCAGCGCGCTGCGCTGGTCGAGCTCGTGGTCGATCTCGCCGGTGCGAGCGGCAACGAGAAGGCGGTGAACTTCATTCGTCTGCTCGCCGACAACGGCCGTCTCGCTTTGCTGCCGCAGATTGCGACGCAGTACGCCGAGTTGCGGGCCGAAGTCGAAAATACGGTCGATGTGACCGTCACTTCGGCGATGCCGCTGACTGCAGAGCAGTCCGAAAAACTGACTCAGGCGCTGACCCGTCGCCTGCGTCGGACCGTACGCCTCTCGGCAACGGTTGATCCGTCGCTGATCGGCGGCGCGGTCGTGCAAGCGGGTGATTTCGTGGTCGACGGCTCGCTGCGCGGGCGCGTCGAACGGCTCGGCAACATCATGGCTGGCGCCTAAGGCGCCGGTCGACGCAGGATTTTCAGAGGACCCCACATGTCCATCAAGGCATCCGAGATTTCCGATCTCATCAAGCAGCGTATCGACAAGTTCCAGTCGGCCGCCGAGGCGCGCAACGTCGGCACGATCGTGTCGGTCACGGACGGCATCTGCCGCATCCACGGCCTCGCCGACGTTCGCTATGGCGAAATGATCGAATTCCCGGGGAACCTCTTCGGTCTGGCGCTCAACCTCGAGCAGGACTCGGTCGGCGCAGTCGTTCTCGGCGACTACAAATCTTTGAAGGAAGGCGACACGGTCAAGACCACGGGCCGCATCCTCGAAGTGCCGGTGGGCCCCGAGCTGCTCGGACGAGTGGTCGACGCGCTCGGCAATCCGATCGATGGCAAGGGCCCGATCAAGGCGACGCGCACGGCGCCGATCGAGCGTGTCGCTCCTGGCGTCATTTACCGCAAATCGGTCAGCCAGCCGGTGCAGACCGGTTACAAGGCCATCGACTCGATGGTGCCGGTCGGTCGCGGTCAGCGCGAACTCATCATCGGTGATCGTCAGACCGGCAAGACTGCGCTGGCAGTCGACACGATCATCAACCAGAAGTCCTCCGGCATCAAATGCATCTACGTCGCGATCGGTCAGAAGCAGTCGACCATCGCGAACGTCGTGCGCAAGCTCGAAGAAAACGGCGCGATGGATCACACCATCATCGTCGCCGCATCGGCCTCGACGCCTGCTGCCATGCAGTACCTGTCCGCCTATTCGGGCGTGACCATGGGCGAGTACTTCATGGACAACGGCCAGGACGCGTTGATCATCTACGACGATCTGTCGAAGCAAGCCGTGGCCTACCGTCAGATTTCTTTGTTGCTGCGTCGCCCGCCGGGCCGCGAGGCTTTCCCCGGCGACGTGTTCTATCTCCACTCGCGTCTGCTCGAGCGCAGCGCGCGCGTCAACGAAGAGTACGTCGAGATGGTCACCAAGGGCGCCGTGAAGGGCAAAACAGGTTCTTTGACCGGTTTGCCGATCATCGAGACGCAAGCGGGTGACGTGACCGCGTTCGTGCCGACCAACGTGATCTCGATCACCGACGGCCAGATCTTCCTCGAGACCGACCTCTTCAACGCCGGCACGCGCCCGGCGATGAACGCCGGCATCTCGGTGTCGCGCGTCGGTGGTGCGGCGCAGACCGACATCATCAAGAAGCTCGGTGGTGGCATCCGCCTCGCATTGGCGCAGTACCGCGAACTCGCGGCGTTTGCGCAGTTCGCCTCCGATCTCGACGATGCCACGCGCAAGCAACTCGAGCGCGGTGTACGCGTCACCGAGGTGATGAAGCAGAAGCAGTACGCGCCGATGTCGGTCGCCGAGATGGCGCTGTCGATCTACGCGGTCAACAACGGCTACATGGACAAGGTCGAGCGCAAGAAGGTCGTCGATTTCGAAGCCGCGCTGCAGTCGTTCGCGAATTCGCAGCACAAGGCCTCGCTCGACGCCATCAATGCCGAGCCCGTGCTCAAGAAGCACGAAGCGACGCTGAAGAAGATCTGCGACGACTTCGTCGCGACCGGCACCTACTGATCCAGGCCCACGAGCGACGCACGACATGCCCGGTACCAAGGAAATCCGCACCAAGATCGCGAGTGTGAAGAGCACTCAGAAGATCACCAAGGCCATGGAGATGGTCGCGGCGAGCAAAATGCGTCGCGCCCAGGAGCGCATGCGTCTGGCGCGGCCCTACGCCGACAAGATCCGCGTCGTCATCGGACACCTCAATCAGGCTCATCCCGACTACAAGCATCCGTTTCTGGTCGAGCGCGAACCCAAGTCGATCGGCGTCATCGTCGTTTCGACCGATCGCGGGCTGTGTGGCGCTCTCAACACCAACGTGTTCAAGAGCACCTTGATGTTGATGCGCGAGTGGCAGGGCAAAGGCGCAAAGCTCAATTTCTGTCTTCTCGGCACCAAGTCCGTGGGTTTCTTTCGCCGTCTCGGGGTGCCTATCCTCGCCAGCATGACCGGTATCGGGGATCGCCCGCACGTCAAAGATTTGCTCGGCTCGGTCAAAGTAATGCTCGATGCCTACCGCGACGGCACGATCGATCGACTGTTCATCGTCAACGCCGAGTTCGTCAACACGATGACGCAGAAGCCGGCGGTCACGCAGCTGCTGCCCGTGCAGACGTTGGACGGTGACGATCTGCAGGAGCGTTGGGATTACATCTACGAGCCGAACGCAGCCGAAATCCTCGACGGCGTACTGATGCGCTACATCGAGTCACAGGTTTACCGAGGCGCCGTCGAGAGCGTGGCCTGCGAAATGTCGGCGCGCATGGTGGCCATGAAGGCTGCTTCCGACAACGCCGGCAAACTCATCGGCGACCTGCAGCTCGTCTACAACAAGGCGCGTCAGGCGGCGATCACCAAGGAGCTGGCGGAAATCGTCGGCGGCGCAGCGGCGGTCTGAGCGCAACACCACCTTCAACATTCAACGATCAACGAATCACGGCACAGGGTAACGACATGGCAACGGGCAAGATTACGCAGATCATCGGCGCGGTCATCGATGTGGAGTTTCCGCGCGAATCGATCCCGAAGGTCTACGAGGCACTCAAGCTCAAGGACGCAGATCTCACGCTCGAAGTGCAGCAACAGCTCGGCGACGGCGTCGTGCGTACCATCGCGATGGGTGCCTCCGAGGGCCTGAAGCGCGGTCTCACGGTCGAGTCGACGGGCGCGCCGATCTCGGTGCCGGTTGGCAAGGCGACCCTCGGACGCATCATGGACGTGCTCGGTACGCCGCAGGACAACCGCGGTCCCGTCGCCTCGAAGGAGCATTGGTCCATCCACCGCGCTGCCCCGTCGTACGACGAGCAGGCCGGCGGTCGCGATCTGCTGGTGACCGGCATCAAGGTCATCGATTTGCTCGTGCCGTTCGCGAAGGGCGGCAAGGTGGGTCTGTTCGGCGGTGCCGGCGTCGGCAAGACCGTCAACATGCTCGAGCTCATCAACAACATCGCCAAGCAGTACAGCGGTCTTTCGGTGTTCGCCGGCGTCGGTGAGCGTACCCGCGAAGGCAACGACTTCTATCACGAGATGGCAGAGTCGGGCGTCATCGACCTCGAGAAGCTCGAGAACTCAAAGGTGGCGATGGTCTACGGCCAGATGAACGAGCCGCCGGGCAACCGCCTGCGAGTCGCGCTGACCGGTCTCACCATGGCCGAATATTTCCGTGACGAAGTCCGCGAAGACGGCGTGAAGGGCCGCGACGTGCTGTTCTTCGTCGACAACATCTACCGCTATACGCTCGCCGGCACCGAAGTGTCGGCGCTGCTCGGCCGCATGCCCTCCGCGGTCGGTTACCAGCCGACCCTCGCCGAAGAAATGGGCGTGCTGCAGGAGCGCATCACCTCCACCAAGACTGGTTCGATCACCTCGATTCAGGCAGTGTACGTGCCGGCGGACGACCTTACCGATCCCTCGCCCGCCACCACCTTTGCGCACCTCGATGCCACCGTCGTGTTGTCGCGTCAGATTGCCGCGCTCGGCATCTATCCGGCGGTCGACCCCCTCGACTCGACCAGCCGTCAGCTCGATCCGCTCGTGGTTGGCGAAGAGCACTACAACGTTGCCCGCGGCGTACAGGCCGTGCTGCAGCGCTACAAAGAATTGCAGGACATCATCGCGATCCTCGGCATGGACGAGCTCTCCGAAGAAGACAAGCTCACCGTGTTCCGCGCGCGCAAGATCCAGCGTTTCCTTTCGCAGCCCTTCAACGTCGCCAAAGTATTCACGGGTCAGGACGGCAAGATCGTCTCGCTCAAGGACACCATTCGCGGCTTCAAGGGCATCCTGGCCGGCGAATACGACAGCCTTCCCGAGCAGGCCTTCTACATGGTCGGCTCGATCGACGAAGTCGTCGAGAAAGCGAAGACGCTGCAGTAATCGCCACGCGCACCGGGACACACCGATATGGCCGCCGACAGCACCATTCATTGCGACATCGTCAGCGCCGAGGGCGAGATCTTCTCCGGCCCGGCGAAGATGGTGTTCGTGCCGGCGATGCAGGGCGAAATCGGCATCGCGCCGCGCCACGCGCCGCTGCTCACCATGATCAAATCCGGTGAGGTTCGCGTGCAGACGGCGGACGGCCAAGAGCAGTTTTTCTTCGTCGGCGGTGGTGCTCTCGAAGTACAACCGAAGAAAGTCACGGTGCTCGCCGACACGGCCGTGCGCGCCAAGGACATGGACGAAGCCGCTGCACTCGAGGCCAAGCAGCGTGCCGAAGAAGCCCTCAAGGGCAACATCGACAAGATCGAGCAGGCCGAGGCGCTCGCCGAGCTTGCCCGTGCAGCGGCGCAGCTCAAGATGATCCAGAAGTTGCGCAAGATCAAAGGCTGACGCAGCGCCGTGCAGGCATGCCACTGAGCATCTCGATCGTCATTCTGGCGGCGGGCCAGGGCAAGCGGATGAAGTCCGACCTGCCCAAAGTATTGCAGCCGCTGGCCGGCAAGCCCTTGCTCGGGCACGTCATCGACACTGCCGCTACGCTCGCACCGAAATCTTTGCACGTGGTCTATGGCCACGGCGGCGAGCAGGTACGCGCAGCCCTCGGCAGTACGCTGTCTGCAGCCGTGCCGCAGCACTCCTGGGTGCTGCAAGCCGAGCAGCTCGGCACGGGCCACGCCGTGCAGCAAGCCTTGCCCGCACTTCATGACGGTGAGCTTGCTCTCGTGCTCTACGGCGACGTACCGCTGATCCGTGCGACAACGCTGCGCGAATTGATCGCGCTCGCCGGCACCGATGCGATGAGCTTGCTCACCGTGCTGCTCGACGATCCGACCGGCTACGGACGTATCGTCCGCGACGCCGCCGGCCGCGTGCTCGGCATCGTCGAACAAAAGGATGCGACTCCCGAGCAGCTGCGCATCCGCGAAGGCAACACCGGAGTCATGGCGGTGCCGGTCGTGCATTTGCGGCGCTGGCTCGGTCGGTTGCGCAATGCCAATGCACAGGGCGAGTATTATTTGACCGACATCATCGCCATGGCGGTCGACGACGGCGTCAAGGTGACACCGCTCGTGGCGCCGACGATCGAAGAGGTGCTTGGGGTGAACGACAAGCTGCAACTGGCTGAACTCGAAGCCGAGCTGCGCAAGAGCCGTGCACGCGAGCTCATGCTGGCGGGCGTCACGCTGGTCGATCCCGCGCGCATCGACGTACGCGGTACGCTCACCACGGGGCGTGACGTATTCATCGACGTGAACGCCGTGTTCGAGGGCGCCGTGACCCTCGGTGATCGGGTCCGTATCGGCCCGAACTGCGTGCTGCGCGACTGCCACATCGCCGACGACGTGCGGGTAAACGCCCACTGCGTTATCGAAGAGGCGAGTGTCGGCGCGGCTTCCATCATCGGGCCGTTTGCCAGGCTACGGCCGGGTACCCAGCTCGCCGACGACGTGCACATCGGCAATTTCGTCGAAGTGAAGAATTCTTCGATGGACACGGGTGCGAAGGCGAACCATCTCGCCTACGTTGGCGACGCCACCGTCGGCGCGCGCGTGAACATCGGCGCCGGCACGATCATCGCCAACTACGATGGCGCGAACAAACACCACACCACCATTGGTCCCGATGCACATACGGGTTCCAATTCCGTGCTGGTTGCGCCGCTCACGGTCGGCGAGGGCGCCACCATCGGTGCGGGCTCCACCGTCAGCAAGGACGTACCCGCCGGCAAGCTCACCGTGGCCCGCGCCAAGCAGGTCACGCTCGATGCTTGGAAGCGCCCACAGAGAAAGCGCTGACGATCGGTGTATTTGCCAAGCCGAGGCCTGCGCCAGGCGCCGGTGTTCAGTCCCCGAAAAAGGGGCAAAATAGTCGGGTCGCGAGCGGGATCGCGACGCTCAGGGAGGCCCTCCGGACATGTGCGGAATCGTCGGCGCCATTGCGCAACGGGACATCGTCCCCATCCTCATCGAGGGTCTGCGGCGGCTCGAATATCGGGGCTACGACTCGGCGGGCGTCGCCGTACTCAATGGCTCGGGTGCGCTCAAGCGCGTGCGGACGGTGGGCAAAGTGCAGAGGCTGCAGGACGCCATCGACGCCTCGCCCACCCACGGTCCCATCGGTATCGCACACACCCGCTGGGCAACCCATGGCGTGCCCTCCGAGCGCAATGCGCATCCGCATATTTCCGCAGATGGCCTGGCCATCGTCCACAACGGCATCATCGAGAATCACGAGGCCTTGCGTGCCGAGTTGCAGGCGGCAGGTTTCGCCTTCACTTCGGACACCGACACCGAAGTCATCGCACATCGCATTCACCATCATCTCAAAAGTGGTGTGACACTCCTGGCGGCGGTCGGCACCACGGTCAAAGAACTCGAAGGGGCCTACGCACTGGCGGTGGTCAGTGAAGCCGATCCCGAGCGCATCATCCTCGCTCGCGAGGGCTGTCCGGTGGTCATCGGGCTCGGCGACGGCGAGAACTTCGTCGCCTCCGACATCGCGGCGTTGTTGCCACAAACCCGTAGCTTCGTATTCCTCGAGGAGGGCGATGTCGCCGAGGTGACGCGCAGCAGCGTGCACATCACCGATCGCTCGGGCAGCGCCGTCGAGCGCAAGGTCCATCAGAGCGAACTGTCGGCCGATGCCGCCGACAAGGGCCAGTATGCGCACTTCATGCTCAAAGAAATCCATGAGCAGCCACGGGCGGTCGCCGACACCCTGCAGGAGCGCGTCGCCAACGGGCGTCTGCTCGAAGCTGCGTTTGGTCCCGCGGCAACCGAGATTTTTCGTCGAACCGAGGCCGTGCATATCATCGCCTGCGGTACCAGCTTTCACGCGGGATCGGTGGCGCGTTACCTCATCGAGCAACTCGCGAACCTGCCCTGCAGCGTCGAGATTGCGAGCGAGTTTCGCTACCGCAGCCCGGTGGTACCGCGCAACACGCTGTTCGTGACGATCTCGCAGTCTGGTGAAACCGCCGATACCCTGGCCGCGCTGCGTCTGGCCAAGCAGGCGGGTTATCTGTCCTCGCTCGCGATCTGCAACGTTCCCGAAAGTTCGCTGGTGCGCGAGTCCGAGCTCGTGATGCTGACGCGCGCGGGTCCCGAGATCGGGGTGGCGTCGACCAAGGCTTTCACCACCCAGCTTGCGGCACTCGGTCTTTTGGTGGTGGCGCTCGCCAAGTCGCACGGCGCGACCGCCGAGCAGGAAAAAACGCTGGTCACGCGACTGGTCGAACTGCCCGGCATGATCGAGAAGACTCTGGCACTCGATTCCGTCATTCGAGAATTGGCACAACGTTTCGTACCCAAGCACCATGCGCTGTTCCTCGGTCGCGGCACCATGTACCCGATCGCCATGGAAGGAGCGCTCAAACTCAAAGAAATCTCCTACATTCACGCCGAAGCCTACGCGGCAGGTGAGCTCAAGCACGGTCCGCTCGCGTTGGTCGACGACGACATGCCGGTGGTTGCCGTTGCACCCAACACCGATCTGCTCGAAAAGTTGAAATCGAACCTGATGGAAGTGCGAGCGCGGGGTGGCGAGCTGATCGTCTTTGCCGATCCGGAGTCGGGCCTGAAGCCTTCCGACGGCGTGACCGTGATCACCATGCCGAAGCACGTGAGTTACATCCAGGCTCCGCTGATCTATACGTTGCCGCTGCAGCTGCTGTCGTATCACGTAGCCACTGCTCGCGGCACCGACGTCGACAAGCCGCGTAATCTCGCCAAATCGGTGACGGTGGAGTAACGTCACTCGGGGGCAAGGGTCAGACTCCTGACCCACTTAGGAGTGATCAACATGAATGGCAGTTCCAAAATTTTCTTGTCGACGGTCGCCACAACGTTGTTGCTAGGCGCGTCGGTCGCCGGCGCTCAGCAAGCGGGTGCGCATGGTCCCGGGCATGGCAACACGGGGTCGCATCCCCCGAGCGGCACGCGACCTGCTCATGCGCCGGGGCAACATTCGCCGGATGGTGACGCCAACGGGACGCACCCACCCCGCCCGGACGGCAGTCAAGGAGCGCCACCTTTCGGCGGCGACAAACACGGAAGTGGTAAGCCGGGTGGCCGACACGGTCCGCCGCCTTCGGGCAGCGCGCCGCCGTTCAAACTTCCTTCCGGCGGCTGATCTCGCGCGCACCGCCGAACGTCAGGCCGGCGCTGGCTCAGGCCGGCACGGCTTCCAGATCGTAGTCGTCAGCAGCAGTGATCTTCACGGTGGCAAATTCGCCCACGGCGAGTTTGCCACCGCGCTTGATGCGCACGATACCGTCGATTTCCGGGGCGTCGCCGCGCGAGCGCGCGATGGCGACGTTACCTTCGATCGCATCGACCAGCACTTGTTCGGTGCGGCCCACGCGCGCTGCGAGCCGAGCGGCGCTGATGCGCTGCGCTACTTCCATGAAGCGTGCAAGCCGCTCCTCCTGAATTTCGGCGGCGACGTGCGGAGCGACGTCGTTGGATCGCGCACCCTCCACCGGCGAATATTTGAACGCACCGACGCGATCGAGTTCCGCCGCCTCGAGCCACCCCAGTAATTCTTTGAACTCAGCTTCGGTTTCGCCGGGAAAGCCGACGATGAAGGTGCTGCGCAGCGTGAGTTCCGGGCAGGCATGGCGCCACGCGCGAATACGATCGAGCGTGTTCTCGGCGTGGGCCGGACGCTTCATGCGCTTGAGCACGCTCGGGCTGCCGTGCTGGAAGGGAATGTCGAGGTAGGGCAGGACGCGACCCTCGGCCATCAGCGCCATGACCTCGTCAACGTGCGGATACGGATACACGTAGTGCATGCGGACCCAGACCCCGAGACTGCCTAGGCCTCGTGCAAGCTCGATGAAGCGCGTTTCGATTTCGCGGCCGCCCCAACTCGCCTTGGCATAACGCAGGTCCGAGCCGTAGGCACTGGTGTCCTGCGATATCACCAGCAGCTCGCGCACGCCTGCTTTGACGAGGCGTTCGGCTTCACGCAGTACATCGTCGATGCGGCGACTCGCGAGCTTGCCGCGCAGATCGGGAATGATGCAGAAACTGCACTTGTTGTTGCAGCCTTCGGAAATTTTGAGATACGCATAATGTCGCGGCGTGAGCCGGACACCCTGCGGCGGCACGAGATCGACGAAGGGATCGTGCTTGGGAGGCAGATGCTGGTGCACCGCCGTGATGACGTCGTCGTAGGCGTGCGGCCCCGTTACTTTGAGCACACGCGGATGTCGGTCGAGGATGCGCTGCGGATTGGCACCGAGACAGCCGGTGACGATGACCTTGCCGTTTTGCTCGATGGCTTCGCCGATGGCATCGAGTGATTCGTCAATCGCCGAATCGATGAAGCCACAAGTGTTGACCACCACGACGTCGGCCGAGTCGTAGTCGGGCGCGACCGTATAGCCTTCGGCGCGCAGTTGCGTGAGGATGCGTTCGGAGTCGACCAGCGCTTTGGGACAACCCAGACTGACGAAACCGACTTTGGGGTTCTTGCGGGACACGCGGCATTTTACCTGCGTACGCTCGGGCTTGTCCGCAGTCTGGACGACCGACCTGCGATGCTTTGGCGACGGATTGCGCTCAGGCTGAATAGTCGTCGTGAAATCACTGAACATCGGCATCATCGGCGCCGGTATCGGCGGCCTCGCCGCAGCGCTTGCATTGCAGCGGGCGGGCTTTCGTCCGCGCGTACTCGAACAGGCGCCCGTGCTCGCCGAGGTGGGTGCGGGCATCTCGCTCAGTCCCTCGGCGGCACATGCGCTCAACTATCTCGGACTCGCCGAAACGCTGCGCACCAAGGCGTATCACCCCGAAGATCAATGCGTTCGGCATTACCAGGACGCGCGCCCGCTCAGTTGGATCAACCGCGGCCAGTCGCTGATCGACAAGTACGGCGAGCGTTACTACCTCATCCATCGAGCCGATTTGCACGACGCCTTGGCGGCCGCCGTTCGCGCCAACGACCCGACGGCCATCGAACTCAATCAACGTTGCCGTCACGTCCGACAAGACGACAGTGCTCGAGATGGCCATGGTGTCGACGTCGAATTCGAAGACGGCAGCCATCGGCACTTCGACGCCTTGGTGGGTGCCGACGGTTCGCGCTCCATCGTACGGCACGAAATCTTTGGGCCGCTAGAGCCGCAGTACACCGGCTACATCGCCTGGCGCGGACTCGTGCCGATGTCGCTTGTGCCATCTGAAATCCTGCAGCCGCCCTCCGGGGTTTTTTTGGGACCCGGACACCTCGTCAATCGTTATCCGGTACGCAGTGGCGAGTTGCTGAATTTCGTTGCCTTTGCCGAGCGCAAGGCTTGGACGGAGGAGGGGTGGTCGATCCGCTCCACCGTCGAGGAGCTGTTGCAGGAATTCACTGGCTGGACGCCCTGGGTTCTGCGCTTCATGGAGCTCGTGCCGCCGAATCAGCTCTACAAATGGGGGCTTTTCGACCGCGAGCCCCTGGCGAGCTGGACACAGGGGCGGGTCACGCTGATGGGCGATGCCGCACACCCGATTCTGCCCTTTCTCGGTCACGGCGCCGTACTCGCCATCGAGGATGGTCTGGTGCTGGCGCGGGCCGTCGCCGCCGCAGACACGATCGAAGAGGCGTTCGCGCGCTACGAGGCTGCGCGTCGTGAACGAGCGGCTTTCGTCGTGCTCGAATCGCGCAAGGCTGGCAAGATGTTTCATGCCGCCGATACCGAGACCTATCACGAGCGTTCTAAGGGCAAGCCCGCCGACGAAGGCATCGGCCTTTTCTCGTACAATCCGGTGACCCAAGTCGTTTGAGACGAGCCGTCGACCGGAGCCCGGAAAATGAGCAGCCAAACTGAAACCATGCCGATGCTCGCGCAGCGAGCCGACGCCTCTTATCTCGACTTCGTAGAGGGTTTTCGTGAATACATCCTCGGCAAGGGTGCCGACTTCGAGGACCGTCTCAACGAGGAACTGCTCGCCGAGGAGCGACGCCGTGGCAGAAAATGGCAGGAGCTCGAAGAGATCCGCGCCCACGTTCACGGTCTGCCGCTAGGGCGCCTGCGCGACCGTCTCGCTCGCACGCAGCAGGAGATGAAGTGGCATACGCTGAAGCGTTCCTTCGAGGCACAACGCCAATCGTTGACCGAGCAGCTCGAGCACTGGGACACCCGCGGTCCCGGTCGACTCGAGCTCGATCCGCAGTTCGTCCATCCCCCTTACGTCAACGTGCACTTTCATCTGCAGCCTGCTGGGTATTACAAGGACGAGCTCTCGGGTTATCTCTATCACTACGGCACCAAAGTATTTTTCCGTGGTGACAACGACCACGACGAGTTGCACGCAAAGTTGGTGGCGCGCGTGCCTGCACCGGCGGACGGTCGAGTCGAGCGTATCCTCGATTTGGCATGCTCGATCGGCCAGAGCAGCACGGCGTTCAAGCGCCGCTTTCCAACCGTCGACGTCACGGGCATCGATTACTCGGCGCCGATGCTGCGCGTCGCACATCGGCGTGCCGCCATGCAGGGTGACGACGTTACGTTCGCACAGAGGCTGGTCGAGAAAACCGGCTATACCGACGGCCAGTTCGACATCACCTTTGCCTTCATCGTTTTTCACGAGCTGCCGTTGCGCATCATTCACGAGACGGTGCGTGAGGCAGCGCGGGTCACCCGCAAGGGCGGTATCTTCGCGGTCTACGATTTCACCGGTACGCGCGACAAATCGCCTTTCCAGCGTTATCACCGCTGGTTCGACGCACGACACAACGGCGAACCCTACTCACAGGATTTCTGCGACTGCGATTTCGATCGCATCCTCGCCGACAACGGCTTCCGCGTCGCCGCCGCGCCGGTCGCTCAAAGATCAGGCGGTGCGGGCTACATGTCCCACTGGTTTGCCACTCGTGAGTGACCGGCAGACGCCGGAGGGCGGTACGCCGCTGGTCGGACCTGACCCGGTATATCTGCAGGATCCGGTGCTCGACGCCACGGTCCGCATGGTCGTCGAGCTTGCGGCACAGGTCTGGGTGGAACGCGAGCGGCGCATCACGCTCGAGACCGTACTCGAGACTCGAGGGTTGCTGACGCGCGAGCAACTCGAGGCCTTCAAGCCGACTGCTGCCCAGGCGGCGGCCATCAAGGAAGAGCGCAACCGCTTCATCGAAGACGTCTTCAAAGAATTACGACGCATTCCGGTACGTCAGAGTTAGTCCTCAGGCCGGAAAGCTGTCTATTCCCGAGGCCGATTTGCGCACGCCCGTCTGGGCGCGGGCGACGATCTCACCGCTTGCCAGATCGAGACAGGCGATTTCTCCGGAAAAGAAATTGCTGGCATGCACGAAGCCGTTGCGGGGTGTGCCGAGTGAGGCCCAACCGAAAGATCCGAACGGATAGCTGCGCATCAGACGGCCGGCGTCGTCGAGGGCGTCGATGCCGCGACCGGTGACCACCAGCAAGCGGCCAGCTTCGTCGAACCGCACATCGAAAAACATCTTGCCGGTGCCGTCAGCACCGCCTACGAGATCGGCCAGCGGCGTGCGGTCGAGCAGATCCCAGCGCATGATGCGCGGACCGGATTCGGAGGTGTAGACGAGGGTGCGCCCGTCCGCGGCGATCGCACTCGCCGTCATGCCCTGAAAGCCGCCCATCCCGCCATGCACGGGCGTGGCATGCTCGCGCAGCAACTTGCCCTGCTTTGAAAATTCGAACAGATGCCCATCGCCCAAGCGGCGAGTGCCGGGCATGAAGGGCAGCGTGGTGCCGAGCGGTACGCGCGACTTCTCGCCGACGAAGTTCTCGCCGAGAAAAAACCGCCCGTCCTTGGCGAAGCTCACGTGAGCGAACGATCTTGCCGGTGCTTGAAAGTTGCTGCGCCGCTTGCCGTCGGCGCCGAAGCGCGCGATCGTGTACGCGAAGGCATCGAAGGCCCAAAGGCTGCGGTCGGGGCCGAATTTCAGACCCTGAACGATGTGCGTCGTGTCTTCGAGCACGATCGTACGGCGCAGTTTGAGCTCGGCGTCGTAGTGCAGGATCCTGCCGAGACCACGATGATCATCTTTGGGATCGTTGAGTAGCGTGCAGCCGAC
>Ga0129333_10001406_pt1 | contig 21770 bp, 10 predicted proteins | sample CPB6_08_DNA_FD_94474 | JGI IMG/M metagenome (GOLD analysis project Ga0129333, IMG submission 94474) | Freshwater to marine salinity gradient microbial communities from Chesapeake Bay, USA - CPBay_Sum_0.6_0.8_DNA | ecosystem: Environmental > Aquatic > Marine > Coastal | place: USA: Chesapeake...
TTACAGGGATTTCTGATAGATGAGAATGAGTTCACAGTGTCTCCCGCTGTGAATAGATTGATACAGGTTTTGGAAATTGACACAAGTAAATCAAAAAGGTCAACAAAGAATAAACTTAATTCGAATCCTAATATTTACGACTCGACCTATAATTTTCCATCAGGCACCACAGAGGTTACAAAAATTTTCGAATTGAATGTTTCACTGTCTTTTGTGGGGGATGTAAATGTTTCCTCATACGACGTGTATATAAATAATAACTATTATGGTCAGTCTTTATCCACCATACTTTTGAATACCGGAGATTCAGTCCGAATGGTTGTAACTAAGACAGATTCAAATTTAGATTCTTCGTTGACATTTACCACTCAAATTAATTAGTAAAAACACTTACCGTGGGATATGGGATGACTGTAATTGGGACTTGTGTGGAGGTGACACAACCATTAAATGCGGTCAAATTTAATTGATAGTTAGTTGTGTTGTTCGGTGTTACTGTTATACTTTGTGTGGTTTCATTACCTGGTAACCACTGATATGATTGATAACCAGGCGGGGCATTTAACGTAATACTTTCACCAAGACAAATAGTATCAGGTAATAATTGTAAGACAGATGGTGAACACTCAGCATCTATATAAGCGTAACCGTAGTGCGCCCCTTGACTACAATCACCAGTTGTAAATTCTGCAGTTACCGATTGTCCTATGTAGTTTGTTAGGTCAACATTAACGGAACTCCAAGGTTTATATACAACACCTGAACAAGTAACTGAATTGAAGAATCCAGGTAGATTTCCTGCCGCTGATACTACAAATTCTGAACAAGGAATTACATTTCCATTTTGGTCTCGTAATAACGCCCTAAAGAAAGGTTGTTCATTTGAGTTGTGTCCAGGGTCCTCGAAAACTACCGCATATCTATATGTAAAACTATTGTTGGTTGATGTCACTATGAATGTTTGAATAAGTTGTTCGGCCTCAGAATCGACATTGTTGTTACCTAATCTCACTGACCGAGGACCACCCAAGGGGTCTACTCTCGGAAATCCACCACAAGGGTCGTTACCCCCTGTCATTATTGTATGTCTGCCATTTACGATACCAATTGAGTTGGAGTTGTAGTTAGGTGTTGGAGACCCATTAGGTGACATTGTTGATAAACCGGTAGTTCCATACCATCCATTGAAAGTTCCTGAGTTAAAATTAATGTTATTACAACCTTGTTGTGGAATAACAGTTGTTAAGTTTATACTTAGGTCAAATTGGTAACAATTTGAAAAAAAATTAGACCAAGTAAATGCATCGATTAATACATAGTATGTTTGACCTCCTTGGACTTGTCTGACTAATGAACCACCTCCTTGTGTTGGGTCGCATAATACGAACCCCAAACATGCCCCTGCAGTTCCTGGACAAGATGTTAACAATGATATACTTGGATATGCAAATCCTGTTGATACTATATCGTTTAAAGTTATGTTAATTAATCCATCTTGTGGTGGTGTAAAACTATATAACCAATCTTGACCTCCGTAGTAATTTCCACTTGTTGTTGTTGCACAAGCGTTCAATCCCGTATAATCATTCAGGTCACCACAGGTAGTTTGGTTATTTGTAAAAAAAGGGAGTGTGACTTGATTAGATAAAGCACCAGTACAAGTGTTCGAACCTTGTCCGAACAAGTTCGTGTGATTGGATAATATCAATATTAATATGATGGATTTAAATAATTTCATTTTTCACCATAAATATCTTTTTTTTCTTCACACTTTTCACGAATAATACTTTCCAAGAAACGATAAATTTTTATACCTCGTTTGTCACAATATCTCTTTAATATATCGTGAACCTCTTTGGAAATCTTTAAATTTTTAATTTCTGAGTCCTTAGAATCCATAAGATAATAAAGGCAGAAAATATTCTACCTAATTTATAAATATTTTGTGACAAGTAAAGTTTTTGGTTTTGTTTAGAATATTTATAGGAAAATAAATAAAAATAAAAAATTTCTACTAAATGGCATCTAATTCAAAAGTATTCGTTTCGCCTGGGGTGTATACATCAGAGGTGGATTTGAGTTTTGTATCCCAAAGTGTTGGGGTAACGACATTGGGTATTGTGGGTGAAACTCTTAGAGGTCCTGCATTCGAACCAATATTTATCAGGGATTTTGATGAATTCACAGTTTATTTTGGTGATACTTCACCTGAAAAATTTGTGAACACTCAAATCCCAAAGTATGAAGCCTCATATATCGCAAAGGCTTATTTACAACAATCTAATCAACTTTTTGTTACAAGGGTTCTTGGTTTATCGGGATATGACGCTGGTCCTTCTTGGTCAATTATGACTGTGGCCAACGTTGACCCATCTACTGTGAATCTATACTGTACTAGTTCAGTTACGGTAAATTGTGAATCTACTTGTGTTGATTATTTGGAAGTTCCCTACACGGTTACTTTCACTGGATGTAATAATTCATCTTCATCAGTTGGGTTCCAAACAAGTTTCCCAGCACCAATTCAAAGTATTTTAGGTGATACATATGAAAAGTTCAATGGGACCTTTTCTACATTATCATCAGACATAAAGAATCAAGTTTTTGCAATCCTTTCTTCTAATTCAACAAGTGCGACATCAATAAACTATTTCGGGTCTATACCCGAAACTGGTTACTCGGGTCTTACTGCTTATACGTCTGAAACTAATGTGTTTAGTGTTCCTGATGTTAATTTGACCGATACTGATTTGACTTCAAGACTGAACGACGCTTGGTATTACGCATTATTCAACAACAACGGCAATAATGAATATTCGGGGACGTCTTTCTATACTACTGTAACTGCACTGACTCAAACATCTACAGCTTCGAATTGTGCGGATTTCTTCTCTTATAGTATAAGTGGAACTTCAGGTAGTATAAATTACAATAATAATACAATATCGGTAGTTCTACCTTCCGCAACAACAGTGAGTTCTTTGTCAGGTCTCGTATCTAACTTTAGTGCTTGCACAACGGGTGTTACAGTTTCAGGTGTGACTCAACAAAGCGGAGTAACCTCAAACAACTTCAGTGGTGGAAGTATTGTTTATACCTTGGTTTCTGAGGATGGAAGCGTAACAAAAACATACACAGTAAATGTTTCTATTCTAAATCCTTGTAATCCAGTCACAACCGGTAATACAGGTTCAGGAAACGTAGGAACAATAACAACTTGTTACTCGGGAACTATTGCAGGTGTTTTGTATTACTATACTGGTACATCATACACAGAATATGATAATATGGTAGTCGCAACTCTTAGGTCAAGAGGTCTTGCAACATATGGTGATGATGATGGTGCTGTTTATGAAGTATCGGGAACATCAGATGTTAAAATGGTTTGCACAGGAGCATATTCGGGTGTAACAAAGAATCCGAGAGCTACTTTTGTTATCTCAGGTGTTACAAACGATAGTAAAAATTTCTCATTCGAAACTTCTTTATCTACATCAAATACAAATTATATAACAAAGGTATTCGGTCTTTCTAACTTTGACAAACCAAGAACAACAGTTCCTTTATTTGTTGAGGAAAGATATCAAACATTACTTAACTATGGATATAATAAAGGTTATATCAGAGGGTTGAATTGTAATGTCTTGGCTTTGGATAGTGCGAGAAGTGGTCAATTGGATTCGATTGGTTATTATTTAGAACAATACCAAACTCCTGAAACTCCTTGGTTAGTATCTGAACTTGAGGGTGACACTGTATCAAGATTATTCAAAATAATCACGATTTCCGACGGTAATTCAGCGAACAGACAATTGAAGATATCAGTGGCTAACCTGTCATTCGTAAATATGACTTTCGACTTGATTGTAAGAGATTTTTACGATACAGATAGTAATCCTGTTGTTTTGGAAAAATTCACAAATTGTAGTATGGACCCTTCTCTTAATAGTTATGTGGCTAAAAAGGTAGGGACCAAAGATGGTGAATACGCACTACTGTCCAAATACATAATGCTAGAGGTTAATGTTGATGCATCTGTCGATACTCTACCTTGTGGATTCGAAGGATACCAAACAAGACAATATAGTTCAAACACTTCACCTTTCCCTGTTTTCAAAACCAAATATGATTTCCCTGGCGAAATTGTTTATAATCCACCATTCGGAACATCATCAGGTGCTGAAGATGCGATAAGAAGTTCAGGTGATAATGTTAGAAGAACTTATTTAGGATTCTCAACATCAATAGGTTTCGATGAAGATTTCTTCGATTATAAAGGAAAACAACCTGTTATTGACTTGTGCAGTCCTGGTGAACCATCTAATTGGGTAACTAAAACAAGAGGTTTCCATATGGACAAAAATGCTAGCGGTATAACAATCGCTGATAATTTCTCAACATCGGGGACACCGGCATTTTATGTGGGTGATGCAACTTTCCAATCTGAACCCGAAGATTCAACAAGTCCTTATTACAAATTGTTCTCACGTAAATTTACTGTGATTCCTGCTGGAGGTTTCGATGGATGGGATATATACAGAGAATATAGAACAAATAGTGATAGATTTGTATTAGGAGCGGCAGGTTATAGAAAAGGAGCTTGTGCAAGTGACAGATACCCTACCGCAACAGGATGGGGAGCTTTCCGTCAGATTACTATAGGTCAAAATTCTGTTGATTGGGCTAACACTGACTACTACGCATACCTATTAGGTATTCAAACATTCTCTAACCCTGAAGCGGTAAATATAAATGTATTTGTTACACCAGGTATTGATTATGTAAATAATTCTAACTTGGTAGAAAATGCAATCGAGATGGTCGAGTTCAACAGAGCGGACTCTGTTTATATAACAACGACACCTGACTACAATATGTTTGTTCCAACATCAGGTTTCGAGGCTGACCAAATTTTACCTGAAGAAGCGGTAGATAACTTGTATAATTCGGGAATTGATTCAAATTATACGGCAACTTACTATCCTTGGGTTCTTACAAGAGATACGGTAAACAATACACAAATCTATATTCCACCAACTGCGGAGGTAACAAGAAACTTGGCCCTTACGGACAACATCGCATTCCCTTGGTTCGCAGCGGCAGGTTATACAAGAGGTATTGTAAACGCTATTAAAGCAAGAAAGAAACTTACTCAAGAAGATAGAGATATCTTATATAAAGGAAGAATCAATCCTATCGCAACATTCTCTGATGTAGGAACAGTAATTTGGGGTAATAAAACTTTACAAATCGCTGAATCTGCTCTTGATAGACTGAACGTTAGAAGGTTGTTACTTCAAGCTCGTAAACTGATTTCTGCAGTTTCTGTTAGATTGTTGTTCGAACAAAATGATGATGTTGTAAGACAGCAGTTCTTGGATTCTGTAAACCCAATTTTGGACTCAATCAGAAGAGATAGAGGTTTGTATGACTTCAGAGTCACAGTTTCTTCTTCACCTGAAGATTTAGATAAAAACCAATTGGTTGGTTCTATCTATATCAAACCAACAAGGTCACTTGAGTTCATAGACATAACTTTCTACATAACTCCAACAGGAGCATCATTCGAAAACATATAAACTATGAAAGAGAACGAAAAAAAGAAAGAAACGAAAAAAAAACCTAAGTCAATTATGATTAGTGAAAAACAATTAGAAAGATTAATGGTTAAACTTTCAAAATAAAAAGTTAGGTAGGAGGTGTTAATTCACCTTCTACCTTTTCTTATTTATGGATATTTATTTTTATGACGAATAGAAAACAATTACGTGGTATAATAAGGAGTGTTCTAAAAGAAACAAAGTTGAGAACCTATATGAAGGATTGGGACGACAATATCTTACACATGCCGACCAAAATAAAAATGGACAAAAAAGAAGATGGTGTTTGGATACCTGTCGAGGTCTCAACTAGAGATTTTGCAGAATTAAGAAATGACCCTGATTATAGACCAAGAAACAATAGTGCTGCAGACGCATTCAGAGATTTCAAAGAATCGGAACCATTTCTCAGAGACGTGAAAATAGCACTTAGAAAAAAATCTTTTGCACCAAGTTATGATGATTTCAAGGAAACTCTAATTTATGGAGACCCTTTTGCAATTAATACGGCTAGAGGACACAAACCAAATATACTAAAACAGGGGGTAAGAATAGTTATTGACTCATTTTCAGAAAACGAAAAAAATAAAATGGTTCAAAACATAAAAGATAACTTTAAAAAGGAAAAAAGGTTTTCTCAATCATTTGCGGACAAATTAGATTCACTTTCGCAAAGTCAATTAATTGACCTTTATTTAGACGAAAAGGGGGAGTATTATTCGGTTTCTTCAGAAGAATTCGGAAGACGAATGGGATTAGACGTTTCAGGTGCATCGGCAAATCCTGAACATGCAAAAAAGGTTGCGATTGCAGACTTCGTAAGAAAAATATGGAGTGAAATGGATTACTGGATTAATAGTGGATATAGTTCTATATCATTTGGTTTTTCAGATGATGACAAGAAGAATGTAAAAGCCGCAGTAGAATTCTTAAAAGAAGAATTATCTAAACAATATCCAGAAATACATTTTGTTGTTTATGATACATCAGAAGGTGGAAAGAACAAAATAGTAATAAGTAAAACTAAACCGGAACTAGAGAAACCTACTCGAAAAAAAAATAAAAGTAAATAAAAAAATCTTCAAAGATATATTTATAAGATATAAATAAAAATAAACGAAATTAAAAACACAAAATAAAATGGCTGATTTGTTAATGAAAATGCCCTTACCTTACGAACCTAAAAGGAACAATAGATTCATTTTTAGATTCGCCGATGATTTGGGTATCAATGAGTGGTTTGTAGAAACTGCTGCTCGTCCGAAAATTAAAATAAATTCCGTTCCAATTCCATTCCTTAATACAGAAACTTATGTTGCGGGTAGATTCAATTGGGAAACAATAAATGTTAAACTGAGAGACCCAATTGGACCTTCTGCCGCTCAAGCTGTTATGGAATGGGTGAGATTGTGTGCTGAATCAGTAACAGGTCGTATGGGTTATGCCGCAGGATATAAGAAAGATTGTTGGTTAGAAATGTTGGACCCAACCGGGGTGGTTGTGGAAAAATGGAACCTTCAAGGAACTTTCATCACCAATGCTGACTTCGGAACTCTAGGTTACACAGATGACAAACTGGCTGAAATTTCGTTGACGTTACAATACGATAGAGCTATTTTACTATACTAATCTTTACAATTTTTTCAAAAAAAGTATTTTTATAACCATAGGGGCACAAAATCCCTATGGTTTTTTTTATGGACCAAGCATCGGCATACGGACAGATGAACTTTAATCTGCCACACGACGTGGTAGAGTTACCAACAAAAGGATTATTTTATAAGTCAAAGAAGAAGTCAGTGAAGGTGGGCTATCTTACCGCAACTGACGAAAACATCATTGCTAATTATTTATCAGGGGCTAAAAATAAAGATGGATTGGCATTATCATTAATAAGAAGTAAATTATATGAACCTGATTTAAGACCTGAAGAATTACTAACAGGGGACGTTCAAGCTATCTTACTTTTTTTAAGGAATACATCTTTTGGTCCCGAATATACTTTTAATGTAACAGACCCTTCAGACGGAAGAAAATTTGAAGGGACAATACTCTTGGATGAAATAAATCTGAAAAGAACTGAATTCCAACCAAACGAAAATGGTGAATTCGTTACAACCCTTCCAAGGACAGGTGTTGAAGTAAAATTGAAACCATTGACACTTTACGAATACCAAGATATTAGTGATAAGGCTGATAACTACCCAACAGGTAGGGTTGCACCAAAGGTCACTTGGACTTTACAAAAAATGATTACGTCTATTGATGGGGATACAGATAAAGGTAAAATTGTCCAATTTATAGAACAGATGCCAATTATGGATTCTAAACACATTCGTAAATTTATGGATGAAAACGAACCTTCATTGGACTTAAGAAAAGATGTAATAGCCCCGTCAGGAGAAAAGGTAACGATTAATGTTGCTTTCGGGGTGGAGTTTTTTCGGCCTTTCATATGAGCATTCTAAAAACATTTTAGACGAGTTTTATTATTTGTCAAAATACAATCACTTATCATATAGTGATTTTTTGACTATGCCAACATATGTTAGAAAATACTTGATAACACAACTACTTGAAGACAAAGTCAGAAAGTGATATCCTGTATATTTATAACTATAATATATTAATATGTTTCATTCAGAACCCACACCGGATGCTAGTGGTAAAGGCACAACCGGTACTTTTCAAAGCTCAATGACTAACGAACTTAGATTTGCCAAAGAGGTTTTGGGGGTCACGGGTTTTAGCATAAAAGGGATAATTGGGCAAGTTACCGACTTAAATAAGCTTATAAAACAGATACCTGGTTTGGGTAGTCTTCCAAAAGGAGTCACAGCAGCATTTGATGGGTTCAAGGCATTGACTGCGATTGTTCCAAACGCCATAGAGGAATTTATGGAATTCGAGGAATCGGCATTTAGAACATTTGACCAATTTGGTGTTGGTTCAGAAAATGTGGAAATGTTAAAAGAAAGGCTTTACGAAGCCGGCCAAGAGATGATTACTTTTTCAAAAGGGTCATTAGACCCGAAAGAGGCCTTTGAAAATGCGGCAAAAATACAGGAAACTTATAGTAAAAACTTGGCAAGAAACGTATTCATTTCAAAGCAAAACATAGTTGAGGTGGCTAAAGCATCTGAACTAACTAATGTGTCGACAGAAAAACTCGTTAAAAATTTCTTGGGGGCTGGTAGGTCAGTAAACAATATTGGAGAACAAATGGCTAAAGTTGCAAAAACCGTAGTAGGTATGGGGGTAAATGTAGCCGGAGTGTCCGATAGCGTAGTAGATAATATTGGTAAGCTGGATTTATATAATTTCAAAGGTGGTATCGAGGGTTTGGCTAGAATGACGGCCGAATCCGCAAAGTTGGGTATTAATATGGAAAGTGTATTCAAAAAAATGGACGAACTTATGGACCCTGACAAGGCTATTGAATTCTCTAACTCACTTTCACAACTTGGTTTTGCGGCATCAGAACTATCCGACCCGATTAGAGTTATGTTTTTAGCGGAGAACGACCCTGAAGCATTTGCTCAAGAGATAGGTAAATTGACCGAATCTATGTTTCAATTTAATAAGGAAACAGGTGAAGTTGATTTCTTAAAAGGGAATAGAAGGATGTTAAAACAACTATCGGAATTAACGGGACAATCAGAAGGGGAATTGATGAAAGTTGGTAAAAGGATGAAAGAAACTGCAATGATTAGTGAGGAATTAAAATTTAAACCATACAGTGAAGAAGACAAAAAACTTATAGAGGGATTGGCCCAATTTAAGGAGGGTGAGGGTTTTGTAGTTGAATTCACCGACAAAGATGGAAAAAAAATGACAAAAAACATAATGGAGTTATCTGATGAGGATTTGAAAAGGTTAGGAGAAACGATGACAATCAAGGACCAAGATGAGGCAATTAAAAAACAAATGTCTTCTAACGAACTAACAAATAGCTTATTATATTCTGTTGATGCTTCCTTATTACAATTAGTTGTTTTAACTGAGGCCGGAAACGAATTATCCAGGGGGTATAGGAAATCTGGTGTCAGTGGTGACATTGACAAATTCAGAGACAAAGTAAGAACAAATGAAGATTTAATAAAATTGAGACAAGAAAAAGACTTCAAGGGTATTGTCGACCAGATAGGTAAAGTTGGAAAATCTAATACCACGGTTGGCGGTGTTGATGGGTTTATAGAGGGATTAAAGAAACAGAATGACTTCGTATTTCGTTCGGATGGTTCAGTCGTGAGTTTTGATGAAGGTGATTTAGTAATGGGTATAAAAGAAAGTTATTTGAAGGGAGGAACACCATCTCCAGATATGTCACCATTAAATGAAATGGAAGATAGGTTCGCCGCACTCAAAGACCAAGTAAAACCAGAAGTAAGTGTTCCAATATCAGGAGAAATAACCCTGAATCTTAATGTTACATCAGACAAAGAAATGGACAAAGAAAAATTAAAAGAAATTTTATTCGAAACAACCACAGTCCAAAATTTGAAATCGAAAATAAATGAAGCGGTTTCTAATTTTAATCTTACCGCATAAAAAAATCTTAATAAAACTATTTATTAAGAAAAAATTTGGATGGCTGAAAGCACATTATCTTTATCTAATTCTTCACAGTTCAGAAATAATTTACTTAGCAGGAATTTACAACCCTACTCGGTTCCTGGTGTATTTACCTCCCCTTACCAAAATACCCCATACGAGATAGTTCAAACTGTGGATTCAGTAATTGATACACCACAAATATCTTCACTATCTAATAACTTTTACCCCCTCAATCAATATGGTCCAGAAGGAGGATTTAATGATGTTATAACATTCAATGGTCCACCATTACCCACAACACCAAATCAAGGAGAATACAATTTTACGGACACCGAGTTACCTGAGTTAGGTAAGTTTTATCTGAAAACAATTTATAATAAGTCAAACAAATGGACCCCAATTGGTGGATATAGTTTCATTTATAATATACAAGAGAGCCAATTAAATAACAAAGTTTATCAACCTTATTTACCTTTATATTACACAACATCGAATTATAATGCTTATGACATTGTTACCCAACAAAATCCACAGGGTAGTAACGGTCCTTTAAGCTCTGACTCATACTTAGCACAATTAGGGGCAAGCTCCTTGAAATTCCACATTTCAATTAACGCTGGTATCGCCACCTCAACAGGTATCAAAAATAAAACTGGATTATCTTATTTAACAGACCCATTTTCTCAATCAACCGATTTCAATAGTGGTAACATATCTACTGCAAATGATTTTAGAATAACAATTCCCGCCGCTGAAGATACCTATCTAAACGCATTAGCAGGAACATATTTCCCTTCATCACCAATATTAGGTGATTACTTTTCTTCACCTGTAAGAAATATTGGAACAACAGGTCAGTTAATAAATGTTATTGCGGGTGCTAGTACTTTATTGGGAGGATTGTTGTCAGGTGTCTCCAACAGATTTATAACACCTTCACAATTGTTTTTGGAACAAACAGGTAAAGGGCAAAAAAGTATTCTGTTCTCGAACATCAATTACAATATTTATAGACCCGCATATGGTAATGACATAGCGGGAGGATTGTTCAATAACGTTGGTGCAACTGCACTAAACTCACTGGCTGGTGTTGTTGGAACACAAGCACCTGGAACCTATTACGTAGGTTCATCAGTTGTAGAACCATCATATATTGCAAGTCCATTGACTGATGTTCCAATTAATGCTTTTGGTGAGTCGGTGGAAGCTCCTGTATATGGACCAACTGATTTGTCAGAATTATATGAAGGTAATCAAAGTAGATTGAATTTTGGTTTAGCCTCAAAACCTGGGACCAATGATAATATAGATGGGAATTTTGTGTGGACATCACCAAAGTATTCACCAAATGCCGGTAAGTTTGCCAAACCTGGTGGAGTTGCAGGAAAATCAGACCCATCATTCAATACAAATGGTGTAGGAACCCAATACAAAAAAAATGAATCAAAAAGCGTTACTTTCAAAGTAGGTTCAATCTTAGATGATACACAAAGATTGATTGATTCCGCAGACAGAGTAAGAGGTGAGAGAAGATTAAAACACGTTGGAAATGCAATAAATCAAGTAAGTAAGGTTTTTCACGACGGATATAAAGAAATAACAAAAGGTTCAAAGGTTATTGCATACACTAACACCAACGGTAATTTAGTTGGTGAAGAATATGCAAGAGTATTCACAAAGGATAGTCCATACTATACTCATGCGAGGCTACAAAAATCAGAAGGTATTACAAACGCTAATAGAGCATTTACATACTCTGTATTGGATAGTCCATTTAATCTAAATATAACACCTACTAAAGCCTCAGAAAAAACTGCCTCAACTAACATAATTGATGGTAAGGTAAAAAAATATATGTTCTCAATCGAAAATTTGGCTTGGAGAACTACAAGTTTACAATTTGAATTACCCGCATGTGAAAAAGGTCCGAATGGGGGTCGAATTATGTGGTTTCCACCATATGATTTAACTTACAGTGAAACCAGTAGTGTTGATTTTCCCGGAACAACCTTCTTAGGTAGACCCGAACCAATTTACACATACAAAAACACATCAAGAACAGGGCAAATAACATTCAAAATAATTGTTGATTACCCATCTGTTTTGGATGTAATAGCCCAAAAAGTTTTGGAAAATGAAAAAGATTCGAATCGGATTGATAGTATCATAAATTCATTTTTCGCTGGATGCACTAAATTCGACCTATATGAACTAGCCCTAAAATATCCAACAATTCCTGTCAATCAGTTGGCCTTTTATCAACAAAAACTGAATGACCCTAGACTCACCAAAGAAGAATTAGAAAAATTAAAAATGCGCAACAAGGGGCTAATACCTCAAATGCTACCGCAACACAAAAACAAACTGGCGACAACTCAGTCGTTGATTTATCAAGTTATGAAACCAAAGGTATTTTTTTCAAAATAGCAACTATAGGGTCAATCGAAGAGATGATGAGTATATATTTGGTTGAGGACAATATACTAAATTATGCTGGTAATTCTACAGACCCTGCACAAGTCCAAAACTTTTTTTTCAGTAGGATTTCACCAGACTATAATAGTTTCCAAGATTTAGTAGTGAAACTTAACGATGCATTGAAAGATGGACAAACAGACATACTAATCGAAATGGAATCTAACTCATCACCGAATGAAGGTGCTGACACATCATTAACACAATTAAGATTTGACAGGGTTGTTGAATTTTTCAAAACATTCCAAATGAATAATGGTGGAGACCAACCCATAACTCTAAGTAACTACATAAATGATAAAAAATTAAGTTTCAAAAATTTAGGTAGTTCTTCATCAATAGTTAATGTTGAAGGTGTTAATTGTAACCAACAGATAAGTCCTGCAGCTTCAGACGCTGAAAAATTTAGTAACTTAACTCCTACGGCCTGTCGTAGTGTTATAATTAAAAAAATCACAGTAAAACCGAAACCAAATAACACCCAAAATAATAATCTTCCAACTAACCAAGCGGCCCCAACTGCAGACAATCCAAATGGTAACACTTTAACTAAACCTACTTCAACCACTTCATTAGAAAACATCAGACCAGGAATTGCAAAAAAAATTGTAAGAGCACTACTGAACGAAGGGGATTATTTCGAGGCGGTTAAGAAAGATAATCCTATGATATATGATAACTTGAAGGAAAAACTGAAATATTTTAATCCTAGTTTTCATAGTATGACACCTGAAGGTTTAAATAGTAGAGTCACCTTCTTAAATCAGTGTATAAGACCTGGTCAAACAATACCAACAATAGTTAATGGTGTTCCAACACAAAATGTTGCGACTAACACCGCTTTTGGGGCACCGCCCGTTTTAATACTAAGAATCGGAGATTTTTATAACACAAAAATAATCCCAACTTCGTTATCTATACAACCTGACCAAAATACTTCATATGATATGAATCCTGAAGGCATTGGTGTTCAGCCTATGATTTTGAAAGTTAGTTTGAATTTCAATTATATAGGTGGAAGTGGACTTGCTGCACCGGTAGACGAACTACAAAACGCTTTATCATTTAATTATTACGCTAATACTGAAATATATGACGAAAGGGCAACTCCTACTGAGGATACTTCTGAGTTAGATAAAAAGTTTGTTAAAAAATTATTGAGTGATTCCCAACCTAAAATAGAAAAACCACTTACACAACAACCTAACCCTGGCGGCACGACAATAGGGGTTCAATCAGATATCGAAGTGACTAGTAGCGGTGAGACTGGCACACTTTCCTATGGAAAATTTATTAATTCATTTGTTGACGAGACAGATAATTATTTCTCAAACATTCTTAATCAACTTAAAAGTATTTATGAAAATTATAATTTAGGAATTGTTCAACTAACTTCTTTGGAAAGAGAATACACACAAGGACTATTCAATGAATTTAATACTGGTGAGTCCGCAAAAATTTATGGTAAACCAAGTCAAGTTCAAGAAAGATTAGAAGAATTATATAAGAAAGTAATCGAAGACATAGACACAGGACAGAATGATATTGTGGCGGCATTCATCGCTAATCAATTTGCTTTAGATAGCCCCCAAACTAGAATTTTGATTTCTAATCTCAAATCATATATAGAAAAATATATAACTAACTTCTCTACTGAACTATTCAACATAATTCAAAATATTTCGCAACAACAACAAAATTGGGTCCAATATGTTAGAAAATTAAATTACGTTCTGACAAATTCAGATGGTAAGATAAATGCAAGAAACGAACAAATTGTCTATAATTTGAGTGCTACAAGTAAAAATAGCACAACAAATACATACGATGAATTGAAAAATGATAGCGGACAAATAGTTATAGACCTCAACAATTTTAATAACGCAATCAATATATATTTGGGACTCGACAAATACAATACATCAAATTTTGTATATGTTTTTTCTGACATGAGTTTAACACCAACCGAGTGTAGATTTTATCAATTGATGGCTCAAGTATTCACAGATAGAGGTGATTATAATGAATTTGAAAATGCGGTATTAACCGAAGATATAAACAAAGGTGAAACAAAAAAAGTATTTGATAGGGCGACAGACATATTGAAAACCAACTTCAGAAAACAATATAAGAACGACAAAGATGCTTTTGACCAGTTTACTCGAGACATTTATAACAAAAAATATAAAAAATACAAACCATTCACAAGTAACAAGGATAGAAATTTCGATTACTCTTCTTTACCGGCAGGAACTGATGAACAAAAATCTAGATTGGCCGATATATATAAATCAGTCAATGTTAATGAAGATAAACAAACCTTTGACGGAAAAGCAACATTCAATTAATTATGGCGGGGTTAAATTACTATAATAGATATAATGGTTTTGTAATAAACGGAAGTCAGACAGTAGTCCCTTATGTGGATATTCCAAGTAAACCAACCGATAAAAATTATATTTATAAAGTTGGAAGAAGTAGAATGGATAAAATATCCCAACAATATTACGACAGTCCTTTTTTTGGTTGGCTTATTTTGGCGGCTAATCCCGAGTTTGGAGGATTGGAAAATAATATACCGGATAGTTCTATATTGACAATTCCCTTTCCATTATTAAGTTCATTACAGGACTATAAGGCGGCCTTAAATAATCATTTCTTCTATTATGGTAAATAATGAAAATATTTTTGTTGATTTTGATTACCAAAATATTATAGTTGTTGACCCAAACAAAGTAGTTGATGAAAATGGTAATGTAAAAGAAAGATACATCAAACAAGAAAACTTGGTGATGTATGCAAATTTAGAATGCACGGTTCCCCCTAGGACAAAATTGTCTGTCGGGAATTCAGCCCAAGATGCGGTTCAAACTCTCAGTATTGCAAGTATTAATTTTTTGAAACCTCAGAAGGGTGACAAATTAACAAATGCTTATACAGATGAAATAACAGGTAAGGGTTCATTAGAACGAGACGAAAATGGTAATTTTTTGGGTATTAATCAAAATGTTGAGACATCTATAAGGAGAGCCGACAAACCAAATGAGTTTTATAATTTAAAACAACAATCAACAGAAGGTGCCTTGGGTTCGGTAGATACTGGTTTGTTGGGTATGACATCCATAAATATACAATATAATTTGGATTTTTTACCCGTAATAAATGTAACATTAGAAGACGTAAAAGGAAGAGCATTATTTGAATCAGGAAACAACTCACCCTACAGAGCATTTTTTAGTTATCCGTATCCAATTTTTTATTTGACGTTAAAAGGGTATTATGGAAAGGCGGTGAAATACCCATTGATGCTACAAGACTTCAAGGCTAAAGTAGATTCTGAAAGTGGAAATTTCACGATAGATTTAAAATTTTTTACTTACAGATATAGTATGTTATCGGAAATCAGTATGCAATCAATGCAAACTGTTCCACATATGTATAGAACCACCATTAACGTGGACACAAACAAAAACCCAATTATAAAAACCAATGAAGTCACGAAAGTAGAACTAACTAAAGGTTATCAAAAGGTTTTGGAGGTTTATAATGACTATAAGTCCAAAGGATTAATTCCTGAAAATTTCCCACCACTAACTATAGTTCAATTACAAAGAAAACTTGATAACTTCATACAAAATGTTCTGAACAATTTCCCAAAACAAGATTTGACCGCTTACACAAGTGCTCAAACATATAGAGACTTATTAAATAGTATAATTAAAGAAATCACAGAAACCACAAATCCGGATTCTTGGTTTGTCAAATATATTGACCAAAAAAATTATTTCATACTGAACAATGGATTGAAAGTCTATGAATTATTAGGAAAAAATATTATTTCTGGCGGAGTGACTCCACGTAACATAAATGAAACAATTGTAAATTCAGAATTGGAATCTATTTGTGTTAAATATTCTAAATCTACAGGAAAAGAAAATATGAATAATGTTCCTGATTTTGGGGCAAACTCTAAGGATGATAAATACAGAACATCAGAATTCAAATTGAAATTGAGTGATTTCCAAATAGAAGTTAGTGAAGGAGATTTGGATTACGAAAAAACTTATATACAACAAACAGGTCTACAGCCTATTGATTCTGGTGGGACAGAGACTAGCGGATTTACATTTTATAAAGCACAAACACAATTATATTTCCAACAAGTTTCTAATAATCAAATATATAATATCAGAGAAAACCAATTTACACCAGCACCAAAAATACTCTACTATTTTGATGGTAAAATAGGTATTTTGAAAAAATCATTCATCAGAAAAGTGGAGGAACAATCCAAAGAACTTGAATTACAATTTGAGAAGTATAAAGCAGACCAATTAATAAAACTTTTAGAGACTAGTGATAGAGGAATTGGATTTGCTCCAACATTAAGAAATGTTTTAGCCGTTTTTTATGCAAATGGGGAGGCTTATTTAAGACTTATCGATGATGTGCATAGAAACTCTTGGGACCAAAGAAGTAATCCAATTAGGTTTAATGCGATAAATAGTGCGATACAAGGAGGGGACCAAACATTAGATTCCACAACAGGTGAAGAAAAATTTGTATATCCTTGGCCCGAAATATGTGTTTTGACTACTGATGAAAAAGAAAGTAGATATGATGTTAGATATCCTGGTGACAAGGATTTAGCAGAACAATTTCAAGCTTACGACTTTTCAGTTTGGCCGGAAGTAGAATTTGTTGAAGAATATATATCAGGAACGGTATTAAGAAACTCGGTTCCATCCACACCATCTATATTCGAAAACAATTTAACACAAAGTCAATATACTTCAGTAAATGCATTGGAATTTCCAATAGATAATCAAGTTTATTTCAATAAGGAACAAGTAAAATATCTTTATGAAATTTGGGAAAGATTGTATGTGATATCTAATTATACAAATCTCAACAGGGGAGGTTCCAATTTCAAACAAGTATACGACACAATTGCCACCATTGAATCAAATAATATTCTGAAAAGTTTGGGAGATACTAACCCATTTTTAATTAAAGCACTAAAAGAGTACGGACTGAATTCACGAAACTTTGAGGCTGTGTTAAGACACATATCAAATGAAGGACAAGGAGAAAGTTGGCAAACACATATAAGAGGTTATTACAATACACCATATATACGAAATATTACTACAAATACGTTTACACTGAAACCTTTTAATTCTGGAGATACTAACAGAATATTAACTGACTTTCCGAATATAGAATCGTTCTCAGGATATGTTGTAGACTCATCGACTAATATCTTGACAGATTATGACATATACCCTTTTACGGACAAAAATTGGTGTAAAATGAATTTAGCCAATGGTAAATTCATCAATGACGTTAATACTATAAATTCAACATCAAAAGTAATCCAAGTCAATCAGAGTTCCAAAATAATTTGTAATTTCCTAAACGATGACTCCGAATTTCAAAAAAGACCAATTTCTAATTTCAATTACAAAACGGTAAACCAACCTTTGTTGAGTTTGATTACACCGTATACTTCAGAAAATATAAAAAATCTTTACAACATAAGAAGCACCTCGTTTTCCCAACAACACCCAACAGAGGGAAATCTGAGATATAAAAACTATACAGGGCCAACCACTGCAACACAAACAACATCGATTCTGAATACACCATACTTCATTAATTCAATCCAAGATGGTTTAGTAAAATTTAGAAACTCAGAGGCTTACCCATATGTTTCAGGTGCTTATTTGTTTCTAAACAGCCTACCATTAGCGACTCTGAGAGAAAGGTATAAATCTTTAGAAGTTGCTCAAGACGGAACATCTAACCCAACAGATTTAGATTATATTTACGCAACATTAAAAAAATTCAACGCAGTCCATAAAATACCATATGCTTGGATTCTGAGATACGGTTCCATTTGGCACAGATACAAAGAATATATCAAAAATGGTAGTGATATATTGAGTCCTATTTGGACTAATTTCGATAGGAACTTCAATTACGACCCTATAAATTCGTCACCACAAAAATTATACACATTAACCATAAATGGTATACAGAAGAAAATAAGATTACAGGCGGATACAATAGTAGGAAATCAAACACTAACGGATATCAATGTAGGTTTTTACCCAAAGTTGATAAATGATTTCTCATCCTTTTTCAAAGGGACTCCACTTTTTGATGATTATTCTGATGCTACGATTCAATCAAAAATAGACAATGAGTTTTTCATAACAGATGGATTTCCAAACGCTAACTTGACTGCACAAAACGGAGTCGATGAAAACAATCCCAATCGTTCAATATATATAAGTTCTTGGTCATCTTTTTTGAAAGTTAACTCCACATTGGGTTTTGTTTTACCATCTGTTGGGTTGAACTCCAATCAATTCTTGATTGAAAATTTTTCATATACCGACCCAATTCAACCAAGGATGGTAAATGAGGTCAATAATAATTCAACATTATATGATGGTTCTGTAAGACTTGCTTGGGCGAGTCCAAATTACGGATATTTTGATAATTCCAAATTATTAATACCACCCCCAACCAAATACATGAAGAAAATATTCACAGATTTTTCCGCAAAACAAGAAAATTTTTCTATTAGCGGAGATGATGACTATTCTGATATAAGTGAATTGTTTTCTGTGTTTAACAAAGATATATTGGACTCATTCGAAAGAGAGTTTTTGAATTTTTCGAAGTCCATTTTTGATACAAATATAACTTCTTTGGTTGAAGATACTGCGACAACGGTAGACCAAGCGGTGTTTTCTAATTTCCAATATCTGATAAGGAATATTCTCAAAGTTACCCCAACTAACGGAATCAATACCCCAACAGAATTAAGTGATTTAGGTAATAATGTTTTGAACAATATGTATCAAGTAATCGGTAAGTTTTTGTCTTATGATTATTACTTAAAATTTGGTAATCCAAATAATTTCAACCAAAGAATATTTAAATCATTTGCGGGATTAGGAAGTAATCTTACCGACCCATTCGTTTATAACCCTTATACAACTAATAGTCCAAATGCATTACCGTCTTTCAATAATCAATTTCCGATACAACAAATACAAACAACCTACCCGACAGCTTGGGAGGCACTACAAGAGTATGTAGGTTTTTCAGAATTTACAGGACTTAAGTATGCGAGTAGTGGGTCTGCAATATTTGATTTTTTCATTGATAACAATGTTGAGTTCGGAGAAGATACAATTAAAAATCTTTACCCATTAATTAAGATATATGCAACACAAAAATTAAAAGATAGTTCGTATAACGCATCAAAATTCACTGGAACACTGACTGATATAATAAATAACAATTCTGACTTCCAAGACAAAATATTTAATTCATTGATGCAAAAACTCACAAAAGAGTTACCAAATGTCAACGAAACACCAACCCGTAATATACCAAGTGAACTTAAGGGGGATGTTACTAAAATAGCTTTGTGGCAAACGTTTAAAGGACTCAACGATAGATGGATTGCCGGTACTAATGTATCTTATAAAACTTTATTTGAAGATATATTATTTTTAGATAGGGCTGGAAGAGATATCGGTAGTGAAATATATATTGACGTTTTTTCTCTGAACCAAAGAATAAGAGATTTGGACCCCAAAGTAAGTTTATTGGCGTTTTCAAATGAATTAATAAAAACCAATAACTTTGTTGTTTTTACATACCCTTCATATATAAATTTTTATGGGGTTCAATCACCAATAAAAAACTCTACCCCAAAAATAGATAGTAGTTATGATTTTGCTAATAACTTATTTGGAACTCATATGAATGTTGATTTAGTTGAATCATCACCAAAAATGGTTTGTTTATACGGTGGTAAACCAAGCACACACTTAGATGGTGGTGATATCGTTAGTAATTTCAAAAATGATGCGTTCAATTTAAAAAGAGTAAACCAAAACCCTTGTATCCAAGATTTAACAAACAAAACAGATTGGGATAAATCAAACAGATTGGTAGGTTTTACGGTAGATTTCGGGACAATTAATCAAGGTGTTTTCACCAAGATTTCTGTAGGTCAGGATAATGGGAAGCCAACTAAAGAAACTTTGGATGCCTTATCAAGGTTAGCAAGTTTGGGTGAAGGAAGGGGAGGTTCTAGCCAGTATTTGTCTATGTATGACATTTACAGTAGCAGGTCTTACAAATGTGATATTACAATGATGGGTAATGTCCTAATCCAACCTACTATGTATTTTAATTTGGAACACATACCGTTATTCAACGGACCATATATGATTACTTCCGTAAATCATTCGATAAATCCTGGCTCATTCACAACAAAATTTGATGGTATAAGACAAAGTGTTTATTCATATCCAAAAGTAACTGACCCACTTGAAACAATAAGAAAAAGTTTTATAGACTATTTTAAAACAAGTTTCAAACAACAATCAACTCAAGAAAATCAAAGCGTAGATAATAATGCTACTGAAGCAGATGCTTCAAAAGTTAACAACACGGTAAGTAAATCCGAAAATGCTAAATCACCAACCTGCTCAGCTAGTACGGCGTTTTCTGATTTTTCATTAATTTCATCACCACAAAAAACTAAAGTTACCGCTTCTGAAGTTATCAACTTTATAAAAACTAAATACGGAACCTCAAATAATTTAATTTATGTCATAATGACAATAATGGGTCAGGAAACCGCAGTGAGTCCCGAATACACATATTTTGAATCTTATGAAAATAACTATGCAGGCTTGAAATTGAACTTGAAAGACTCTGCGGGTAATGATGTTACATTTGCAAACAAAAGTTCATTGAAACAAAATTATATTTGCATGACAACCACAACCACACCACCTGAACAATATCCTTTAGCAACCTTCTTCAATTTTGAAGATTGTGTTGATTTTATTGCAACTAGAATGAGTGATAGATTAATAAAACTACAATCACTAAATAATATAACATCAACAGATAATACTAATCTGAATGATAATTCAGAAAAACTATCTAAGTTTGTGTATGATTTTTGGCCAGTAATTAATGAAGGTTCTTATGAAAAATCAACAAATAAAAATGTGTATAAAGAATTAACAAAAAAAATGATAGAACTAGTTAACTCTAATATATAACAATATCGATTATTCATATATTTATATAGAAAAA
>Ga0129333_10001407_pt1 | contig 21768 bp, 28 predicted proteins | sample CPB6_08_DNA_FD_94474 | JGI IMG/M metagenome (GOLD analysis project Ga0129333, IMG submission 94474) | Freshwater to marine salinity gradient microbial communities from Chesapeake Bay, USA - CPBay_Sum_0.6_0.8_DNA | ecosystem: Environmental > Aquatic > Marine > Coastal | place: USA: Chesapeake...
GTGTTCAGCGGGACTTCAAGCGCTGCGCAAATTGCTTGATAGTTCATCGCTTACCTGCTGGCAGTCTCACAACTTTAGCAAACTCTCTGCTGATGACCCTACCTGCGTTCGCACTCATTTCGCCACCACTCACATAATTCGTGTACCAGTCAAGCTCGGCCGTTGAATAATTCTTCTCTTTCGGCCCTTCCGTCACGGCGCCACGGAAATTAGGCGACTGATCACGCAAGCCGTAAGAAATGCCGAACTCAATACCACCTTCGATCGGACCCTCAACTCTCTTGAATCTACCCGGCTTGAGGTCCATGGCAATATCTGCATACGGTGTCATATTGAAGATGCGAAACAGGCTGACAGTATCAAGTGTTTTACTCTTGATGTCAACCAGCGGCACGTCTTGAATCTTGTAGGGATAGCCAGAGCTAGTTGGATTATTCCTGCCTCCGGTTACCGCTTCGGCTTTCCAGCTGTCGCGAAACGCGCCGCTTGTTGCAGGCCCTTTCTCGGCCAGGTCATTCATAATCGTTAGCGCAGCAATTCTTGTGCTTCTGTTGATTCGCTCTTTTATGCTATCAGTGATTCTATCAAGGTTTCTCCACCCGCCCTTGCCCCTCCCCCTGCGTGACAGGTCATTGGCGCTTGGTAGCTTCTGCCTCTTTGCCGATGCGCTCCGCCTGCTTGGCCTCCTCATCTCATCCTCACGGCAGGAAAATACTGGACAGGTGCAAGCCTGTTTGATACAGGTCTTGACAAGTTGGGTGTGGCTGCATTTTAGCCGGCAAGACTCGGAGCAATGTGCATTGCTGTTGGTCCAGGTTTCCTCAGATCAACTTTCGCACCAGCTGGCACAATCCACTGCAAAGCTTGGACCTTCGTCTTCTGGATCTGGAAACCCGAGCCCACAGCTGCGTCCCAGCCAATGTCGGCACTGCAGGCACGATCGACTGATGCGCCTCGGAAGCTCTGGCGCCAGGTTCGCATGGAGCCTTCCCGTCAGCACGCCAAGCACGGTTGGGTGGCTCCAGCCCAGCTCCCTGGCGATCTCATTGGCGCTGCCTTGGGCCTTCAGGATCCTCCGCACTTCAGCTTCGGTGACCCGTCGCCGGGAGACAGCCTGGCCTGGACGGAGCCCACCACGATGGCCTGGCGGCTCACCGTCATGAAGGGTCCACCTGTGACCACAGTCACTGCATTCAAGCCGTCGTCGCTTTACGCCATTACTACAGAGACGAGTGCTTAATACAAATGCGCGAGCCCTGCACTGCAGTTTTGGACAGGCAAAAGTCTTTACGGAAGGCAAGTGTCGGCAGTTTTGATGGCTATCCTACCGCAATCCATGCTCAAGTCGCTTGCTGACAACGCCTCGGGGATGGGAGGGGGCGCGGCTTTGTACATTTGGACCGCCGCAATGGCGGGCATTTTGTGCCAGGAGGCGGGGTGTATCCGAGTGTGGAGTGGCTGTATTGAGGCCTCGGAGGTAGATATTGCGACTAGTGGAGGGGTCAGAGAGCTATGCGGCGGAAGGCGCGGACTCTGAATACATCATATGTCTTAGTAAAACCGTAGTTTCCCTGATCACCGTTAAAAAACCGAATATATCTCGAAAGGATATTAGTCATTTGTGTGGATGACCAGTGCTCTGCAGCAACAAATGACTGACTGCCTACTGACGGAGTGGACCTCCAAGCCGCCAGGGAACTTTGAGCTGGGTTGGAAGACGTGTAGTTTGTGTTACGCTGTGGAACGGAGTACGGGTTTGAAGTGGCAACGCTAGAAGAGTTGCTATCAGCAGATGGCTTTAGGTTAAAATAGGCAATCTCTAGCTCATAGCGGGCTGGTAGATACCAGTCAGTAAATCCATCGATATTAAGATTAACGCAAAACTGAGCCGCGGGATGACTTGCTATGCCTGCATTCACCATAAGAGTAGTATTGATAACACCGTCAAACTCGCTAAAGGTACCGGCGGTAGTGGTGTCTGTAGTTTTCCACGCACGGCCAGTGGTCAGCGTATAACCCGTCCCGGTGGCCCCTGTCGCTCTAGGCGCCACGATCAATGCATGAGTCGGGTTGCCGTCAGCCGTATGGCTGATGTACCCAGCAAAGTATCCGCCACCAAAGGGCGCACCAATGACGGTTGGGATGTATTGCTTTGCGGAAACAAGCCAACTCACAGCATCACCTCCGGCACTTTCGTAGTGGCATTAGTTTGTGAATTGGTCATGGGATAGCGGTGGCGAAGGCGTTGATGAGATTGGTGACACGGGCGTCAAGTAGGGCGAGGTTTATAGATTCGCCGACGGAGTAGAAGGCGAGGCGAGAATCTGAATAACTAGTTCCCGCCCCTTGCCGAAATACATGTGTATCCAAGTTATCTGGTGCAGCAGATGCTTGAGAGATGCCTGTAGTTGTTACTGCTAGGAGCCGTTTACTTATCGTGCTACTTGATGATCTGTTAAGGCCGATAAACCCAGAGGGGGCAGCTTCGGTTGTAGAATTCGATGCTCCAGCATTTATTCGGAGAAATGTTGTTGTAGAGTCTCTTGCTATCCAACTTGCCCCAACACCGAAGCCAGAGCCACTAAATGCACCGATTAGCACACCTGAAATCGGCGTCGAAGCGTAAACGGCAAGATGCTTGCTGTTCTGCGGATCCGCATTATTGTTTCGGTTGCTATTCAAATATTTCGTGCTTCCATCCCCCACTAACCCCGTCTTCCTGTTGTAGTCAGCAGGCAGAAAGTTAAAGGGCGTCGGCGCCACTCCCACCAGTGGCTGCAGCGCGCCATTCAGCGTCCTTGCCCCGGCCAGGATGCAGCTTGCCTTGATCGCGCTCCAGATGCCGTCAGCTTTGCACCCCAAGACAAAGTTATCAATCGCAATCTTTGTTCTTTCTTCTAGGCCGCCGGGTGAACCAGCGGCGGTATCAGCAGCTTCGACGGCAGTGATATAAGCCGCTGCGTCCGGGTCCATTGGCTGCCAGGTACGGCGCAGTACCAGTCTTGTTGGTTCAGTCAGCGGGCTCATGGGATGGCGGCTCCGAAGGCGTTGATCAGTGCGGTGACGCGGGTGTCGAGGAGGGCGAGATCAAGGAATGTGCCGATTGAGTAAAAGGCAAGGCGACCAGTTGATCCCGTGGCCAATCTAAAGTTTCCACTCCCAGTACCACTGCTTGCTAGATTGACCTGAATTGTTGAGCCAGCAGTTCTATGATTAAAATTGCTTGCGCTATTTCGACTTACACCTAAGAAGTTAAGCCTGCTGCTGTAGCTGCCGGTCAAGGTGTCCGATCCATTTCTGCAGTAAACATACAAGCTGTCTGGATTATACACAAGGATTTCTGTAGATGTGGTGCCAGTTGTCTGTGTAAATGGTTTAAATGAAACGTTGGTTGGTGCCTTGTTTGGCATGTAAATGGCAGCATGTATATTATTAAGAGGATCATCCGTAGATGCTCTATTGCTGTTCAAAAAGCCCGTACTAGAGTTTAATCCAGTTTTTCTGTTGTAATCCCCACTAACAAAATTGTTATTGGTCGGCGCTGCCCCCACCAGCGGAACCAGCGCCCCCGAGAGCGTGCGAGCACCGGCCAAGATGCAACTGGCTTTGATGGCGTTCCAGATCCCATCAGCCTTGCAGCCAACTACAAAGTCGTTGATGGCCTTGCCGACAGCAAACTCCAATGGCTGGGCATCGGCGTTCTCTACGGCAGCGATATAGGCGCCAGCATCTGGATCGGTGACGCCATTAAAGTCGCTTCTGATAATCAGACTCATACGCCGCCCTCGGGTGCAGGTTCTTCGGCTGGTGCCACATAAGGCGTGCCATCCGCATTGAACTGCGGTGGGATCGGACCTTCGTAATAGGGACCGACTTTCATGTCTTGACAGGCTTTTACAGCGGCGGCCATGGCATAGCGCTGCACCACGTCCTCGGGGGTGACAGGTGCTTCGAGCGTGCTTTCGGCATAGCCGATTGCGATGATTCCGGCGTTCAGATCGTCGGGAATGGTGATGGTGTAGGCGGGCATGGGATCAGACTCCAATAACGGACCAGGAAGTGCCGTTGTACCAGACGAGTGCAGCGGCAGATCCGCCACCGACAACAGTGCTGCCGATGGCGGGTGAAGTGGCGTCGGTGACGCGAGTGAGCATCCCGACGACAGGTGCGGCGGGAAGAGCGGCAACAGTGCTGGATGCTGCCACTTCAGCGACACTGTTGACTTTGACGGTGCCGGTGCCAGCAGCCGTCAGGTTGAGGGGGATATTGTCGGCGCCAGTTCCAGCGGTTTCAGCGGCAAGCGTGACGGCAGTGCTGGTACTGCTGAGAGCTGCACGGACGTAGTTGCTTGAATCGGTGAAGGTGCCGTAGCAGCGGAAGGTTTGGGCGTTTGTGCCGTTGCGTTGGGCGAGGGTGTTGGCGGCGTCGCGGTTTAAACGCACGTCTGCAGTGTTGCCGAGAAAAAACTCGCCGGTATCTAAAACTCCAAAAAAAGCGGTGTTACCAGCGACGTTGCCAAAACCAAATCCAGTGTTATCTGGATTTGCAAAAAATGTCCTGTTTCCACCTGCGATAGCAACTGAATGAATAAATAGTTTTGCGCTACTAGCAACAGCAAGCCGACCCGTCCCATTCACCTGCAGATCCAGCAGGTTGCCTGTAAATCCACTCGGCGCATTCACGCCAAGCCCGGTCCCAGCCGTGCTCCAGGCCGTGCTCGTGGTGCCGCTGGGTTCAATCAGAACTGTTGGCTTGGTGGTCGTTGCCGTACCGCCAGTCGTGATCCAAGTGCCGGTGACAGCAACAGGAACCCCAGCGATGCCTGTTGCGCTCAGTGCGGCATTGGCGCTGTTGATCAGCCTTCCGCCAATCGTGATATTCCCGCTGCTATCAACCGTGCTATTCACCGCACCGGCATATGCACCAGCATTGTTCCACACCAGATTGCCGCTGCTACCAGCCACCAGACCCACCGTTCCAGTGGCGTCCGGCAGGCTGATCGTGCGATTCGCAGTAGGCGTGATTGTCTGAAGGGTGGTAACAAAGCTGCCGCCATCGTCCAGACTGATGTCGCCTCTGTTCGTCAGAACATTGGTGGTCTTGTTGTAGGTGAGATCGGCGTCACCGCCAAAGGCACCGCCGTCGTTGAATTGGATCTGGGTGTCAGAGCCACCGGGAGCACCACCAGGAGGTGTAGCCCAGGTGCCATCAGCTCGCAGGAAGTTCGCCGTACCACCTGTGCTGCTGCCAGGCACCAAGCCGGCATTTGTACTGTTCGTTGCAAACAGCGGCAGAGTGACATCGGCGCCGGTTGAGCTGGTCAGCAGCCTGGTGCTTGCGGTGTAGCCCAGGTCTGTGATGTCAGGTGGCAGGCCGGTCAGTGCAGAACCGTCAACCGCCGGCAACTTGCCAGTGCCATCCAGCTGGACGACGTTCCCGGCTGCCGTGCCGACGTTCTGCGCAGCAGCAGTGCCGAGCGTTGGGCGCCCAGTCAGGTCGTTGTAGGCCCCGGATGTGGCCACCGTCGCCAGGGAGCCCGGCTGCACAGCGGTATCGGCCTTGGCGCCCTGGGCAGCGGTCGCGGCGCCGACATCGGATGGACCCAGGACCACGACGCCGGTCTGGCCGTTGACCGAGCTGACCGCATCAGCCGGGGTGACCAGCTCCACCCAGTTGCCGAGGATCGACGCATCGTCCCCGGAGAGCACCCAGGCCCTGGAGCGATCGGTTCGGATGCACCAGTCCCCGCGTTGCCCGACGAGGGCCAGCATCGCGGCCTGGTTCGCCACTGCACCCAGGTAGTCGGTGACCGCAATCGCCGGGATCTGCGAGGTCGGAACCTTGCCGGCGACCAGATCAGCCTTGCCTGCAAGCTCCGTCGCCAGGGTGGCCGGCTGCACTGCCGTGTCCGCCTTGGCACCTTGAGCAGCCGTGGCATAGGCCGTGCTGTTGGTGAAGGCCGCCGTGCCGAGCGTGTCGAGCTTCGTCTTGTCTGCAGGGGCCAGAGCGCCCTGGGCAGCGGTTGTGGCCGCCGGCAGCAACGCCCTCGGGATCAAGGTGCTGCCGTCCAGCTGGACCAGGCCGTTGGGGGCGTTCAGGCTCAGCTCGATGTTTCTGGCGTAGGTCCAGGTGCCGTTGCCATCGGCCTGGGCGCTACCGGTGACCGAGATCGGTTGACCAGCGGTGGAGGTCACGCCGGTCACATAGCGGGAACCAGTGAATTCCTTGACAGCGAACTGCGTCGGAACTGTGTTCGCGTCTGGAGCGCCGGTACTGGCAATCAACGAAGTGTTGTTGCTGACTTCTTGCAGCTGGACACCAACCGTTGAGAAACCGCCATTACGCGAGAAGGGTCCGATGAAGTTCAGACCACTGAGGTTGAACTGATCGGTGTTGATTGTAACGGAACCGGTGGTGCCATCAACGGAGAACTGATCACCAACGGCAAAGTTGCCGAGTTCGTCAGTGTTAGAGGAGTAAACCCGTCCGTTGTTGGTTTCGACAATCTTGTTACCGGGGACGGGAACACCACCGTTGAAAGGAAGTGCGTCGTAGTTCGTACCAGAGCCGACGTACTCGAAGGTGTGGCTAGGTGCCGAAATCTGGCTGCGGTTACGGAAGTCAAGAACCTGCCCGGTGGCCAAGGTGTTCAGCAGGCCGCCATTGAGCTGGTTGTAGAAGAAGACGCGATAGCCAGCTTTGGTTGGATCGTTGTTGGGAACTTCGACGCCGCTTACATTGATCGGCACCGAGCTGGTGACCACATAGGCACTGGTCGGACAGATGAAGGCCAGACCGGTGACAGTGACCGAACCACTTGCAGCAGGAACCGGAGACGTTGTGGTGAGTGTGACAACGCCCGTAGTTTTGTTGTAGACAGCGTTGACGACACCGAGGTTGTTGCCGGAGACAACAGCAGTGCCGCCACCGACGTATTCGTGCTCGGGGCCTGAGGGTGAGGTCGCTTCGACGTAGGCGAGAGTGTTGGTTCCGGTGCGGGTGTAGGTGAAGGTCTTGGTCTGCGCTTCACCTGTGGTTGCGTTGCGTGGGAAGACCAGCTGCGGGAACATCAGCTGGCCAGCATTCGGGCGGCTTGCTGAGTTGCAGATGAAGGAGAGCCCTTCAAGAACGACCTGCTGACCGACCGTGGGCGTGTAGCCCGTTGCGGTGACGGTGGTTACGCCTGTGGTGTTGTTGTAGGTACAAGCGGTAACCGGGTAGTTGGACGTACCAGCGGTAAGCGTGCCACCACCGACATAGGTATGCTGAATACCAGCAACCGTATCAAGCGTGATCGTGAAGCTATTGCCAGAGACGGCAGAGATCGTTACAGGATTGCCAGGGGAGCCATCACTTCCCGCACTCGGGTACTTGATCTGGCGGCTCAGACGATTGGCGTTGAAGCTGATGACATCAACTGAGGTGACGCCTTGACGGACGACCTGATAGGTGCCGGTCGTCGCCCCGCTGATGTCAACGGACGATCCGCCCTGGGTAGTCGAAACCTTGAAGGTGTTGGCGCCAAGGCCTGATGCAATGACGAAGAAGGTGCTGGTTGTATTCAGCGGCGTTGGAAGTGTGCCGCTGCTGACCTTGAAGGTGACCTGATCTCCAGCTACAAGGCCATGGCTCGTCGCCGTGAAGGTATCGGTGCTGGCGTCGATCGTGATCGCCTTCTCGATGCGCGGCGCACCAAAGGCCTGGGCGCGGGCCTGGCCGGTGAACACCGGGGTCGGCGAATAGCCATCGGCCATCAGGCCGTAGGTGCCAAAGTCCGAGGTGCCGCCACCAGAAAGGTTGACCTGGCCACCGGTTTCGGTGCGGACGTGGTACTGACAGAAGGTGCCGAAGAAAGACACCAGCTGGGCGTAGCCGTCGTTCTTGACCAGACAGCCGGGACCACCGAGGTTGACCTGGGTGTAGCTGTCAACCACCATCGAACGGATGGGGCTGTTGATCGCGCAGCGACTGCCATCAACGATGATGCCGCCGCCGGTATCACCAACTGACTGAGAACCAGCCAGGCCTGCATCGTCCTCGGCGGTGATGGACGAGCAGTTCTGGATGTACGGGCTCTGGAGGATGTAAGCCCCGAGGCCGACAGCGCCAATGCTGCGGTTGTCTGCCAGGGCGTCAAAGGCGATGGCCCAGGACTGCTGGTTGTTGGCCTGGTTGGATTGGTGGCCAGCGAACAGGAGGCCCCAGCACCAGAAACCAGAGTCAACGTGGAAGATGTCGTTGAACTCCTGGCCGGCAGCAGGGCGGACGATCGTGTTGCGCAGACCGCGAGCCAGGATGCCGACGTTGCGGGGCCAGCGGATCGGCAGGGAGGTTTCGCTGTAGGTGCCGGGACCAACTTCGATCAGATCACCGGGTTGGGCGGCAGCAGCGGCAGCAGCAAAGGTGCGGAGAGGTTCAGATAGCGAAGTTCCGTTGTTTGAATTGTCACCGTCAGGTGAAAGATAGATGCGTCGTGTATCACGGAAGGCTTCAAGCGCTTCCTCCAGCTTGTCAAGATTGCCATCGTGCTCCTCAGCAGTCAGAGGAACACCTTTTACCAGGCGGCGGACAAGATCAAGCGTCATAGGAATACTCCGACCTCAAAAACTCCAGTCTCAAAGACGCCTTCAATGAATTCTATCGCAGGCATGGCGCCCGCTCTTGCAATGATCGAGTGCAGAATTGGAAATGAGCCTCTGTGGGTCAGTGGCTGCAAGACTTTTGCTGTCCGGGTGACCCCAGCCTCTGTGTAGGAGATCCAGTCTTCAACCTTCGGAAAGTAGTCGCCGAGCACATCGCCGGAGATCAAGAATTTCAGATCTGTAAGCTGGACCTCACCATTGACCTCTTCAGGCCTGATACGCAGTGGGATCAGCCTTACGGAAATTCTTGTGCCCTGAACAATTTCACCAGAAAACGTTCCAGTCTCTGGGTTGTACTGCCTCTCACTGTCTCTTGTTTTGATGTACGCGCCATCCATCCCCCACTCACTGATGAGGGGGCCTGGGAGTGAGCCGAAAACATCATCAACAAGTGACATAATCAGAAGCGATTATTCCAAGAGCCACCATAAGGCCACAGCTGGCCGTTGATCATGCGAACACCGCTTGGCTTCTGCCTGGTGACAAATCCCCTGTAGCCGATGCGAGCTGTTGACTCACGGCGTACCTTCGGCTGATAGAAGTCCCCGCGAATCATGTACTTCGCGAAGATGTCCATCGAATAAGGCGGAATGAACAACGCACCGGTTTGTGCATTGCCGCTCCTGTCAAACTTGGCCCTCAGGTCACCGTTGCCAAGCTCAACTTCTTCGTATTCACTGTTCCTTTGGCGCTTGGATCCACCATCAGCGTCCTGAATTCCGGTATATCCACCATTGATACCAAGAAATGCTGCCATGTAAGCAACGGCAGTCTTGAAGTCAATCGGCAACTCGTCAACTTGTGAGTAGTAATAATCGGCGACCAACAGGCGAGGCCAAGCAAGGCTCTGCTCCTGTGAAGCTGGGCGACCCTTCCATTGCAGCGGGTTGATCGCCATCGTGGCTGTAATCAACGTCTGCTGCTTTTGCTGTGTGTTCAGCGCCAGCCACTGCTGCACGCCAAAGCTTGGAGCAAGATCTTGCAGTAAAGCCGTGGCCTCCGCCACCGACAGGTAGGAATTGGCGTCAGGCGCCCCCAGTGTCGAGACAAAGGCCACGATCCATTCCTCAGGCAGCAGGAGCAGGCTCGGGAGCAGGCGCCGGCTTGGGCTTTGGCTTCACGGTAGCGGCAGCCTTCGGAGCGGGCTCAGGGGCCTTCTCGGCGGCCTCAGCGGCAGCCTGTTCGGCCTGGGCCTCCTTGGCAGCCAGGACGGCTTCACGCCGCATACGAAACGTTCCAGCACTCATGACAAAAGTCCAGATAGAGAGAAGCCCCGGCGAACCGGGGCATTTACAGATCGGAAAGTCGATCAGACGAAGCAGCGCATCCGGGTGATACGGATGTTGCGATCGTCGTCAAACACCTTCACCCAGTTGGCAGCGGTGGACAGCTCGGTGTTGCTGGGAGCAGCCTTGGCCGAGGTGCCGCGCCAGCTGATGCCGTTCGGGTGAACGAGGTAGTGGGTGCGGTTGATCAGGTAGTCGATGCCCAGGAAGCGATCACGATCGGTTTCCACCGGGGTCTTGGCAGGAGCGGTCGCATAAGCGAAGGCGCCAGGGCCGAAGAAGTAGGTGTCGTGGACATCGGTGCTACCAGTACCAGCGCCAACGGCGACAGGCAGCTTGTCATCCACGAAGACAGGACGACCGAGATAGGTGCCCTTCTCCAGAGCTTGCTCGGACAGGCGGGTGTCCAGCTGCGAGGTGGTCGAAGACGGGACGATCAGGTCCATCTTCATCAGGGCGTAATAGACCGGCGAACGCATCATGATGCCGGTCAGCTCGTCACCTGCATCACCCAGCTTGGCGATGCCGTCCACCATCAGGGACTGAGACAGCTGCGAGGAGGTGCCGCCGACAGCGTGGCTGCTGGCCAGGGGGCCGCCGGAAGCGAAGATGCCCTGCAGGATCGACACGCAGGTCTTCTGCATGTCGCGGATCCAGTAGCGACCGGTGCTGCGGGCAATGGCCTGCATGGGGTCGGAGCCAGACAGATCAGCAGCGAGGTCCGAGGACTTCCAGCTCTTGCGGCGCATGTTGCGCACACCGACCTGCAGATCGCCTGCGATGTCGGTCGGGGTGGAAGCTTCGGTATCGGAGTCGATCTCGGAATCACCGGACAGATCACCGAAGAAGGGGAGGTCGATGGTTTTGCCGCCCTTCTGGAATTCAGCTTGGATGGCAGCGTTCGTGACCATCAGGCCAGAGGTGACCAGGGCGTTCTTGTCCTGGATCTCCTCCTGCTGATACTCAAGGAACAGCTCGGGGATAAGGGGGACACCTGCGAGAAGCATTGTCTTGGAAGCGAATTTGCGAAAATGTGGTTCAGCTTCACAGCACTGCTGCCAGACCGTGTACGGTCGCTGCTGCGAGGCACTGCCTCTCTTGCCAAATAATAGCCAAAGAAAAAGCCGGGGTCACCCCCGGCCCGTTCACTCATGACTCTCCAAAGCTAAAAGACTTTTTCGTTGAAGACCTGCTTTATTTGGGGATCAACAAGGAGTCTTGTAGCGCTGAATACAAGTCAGTTCAGGGTGTAGCCCTTGCCGGTCAGCACAGCCTTCTCGCCAGAGTCCAGGGCGGCCCAGCCAGCACAACCACTGGCGGTGATGACCTTGGTACCAGTGACGGTGGGAGCAGCTGCAAACAAAGCGTTGAGCTGGGCTTCAGTAAAAGCGTCCGGCAGGATGAACGTCCAGTTCTTCAGCCCACGGCTGCAAAGAACGATGGCGGACAGAACTTCATCAACATCGCTCGCGGACTGGACGCCGCGCATGTTGACATTGGTGCGATAGGCGCCAGTGACAGTCATTGGAACTCGGGGAAAGTCTCTGCGGACATGGTAGGCAGCCCTAGGATTAGGTCAAAATTAAAAAGAAGTTCCGGGTAAGATCCTAAACAGAATGGAAAGGCGGACCTGGGACACACCTGTACGGGAAGGATGGAATCCCATCATCCACCACATGCTTAAAGCTATTGATAGCCACAATAGAATTTACTTTCGGACAGGGGATCACTGGCACCTGCTGAAAGCGGAAGAGCTTAGGCGGTATGTAGTTGAGCTGAAGGACTGGATTAAAGATCAGGAGGGCGAGTAAATTTATCATTTTGAGTAATTTCACAAAAATAAAAGGTGATCCGGCACTCCACGCCTAATTCTTTTGTAAATGGTGGCAGCGCTTACGCCGGATCTTTTTGCAGCTTCTCGCAAGCATATCCTCTCTCCTTCAAGAATAACAGTTACTGCGTTGCTACGCATTTCTGGAGCCAAATCGACGCGGCCATTGACAAACAGAAGTGAATCTGGGACACCTCTCTTCATTCTTTTTCTTACCGTATCACGACTTATCCCGGAGAGAAGGCAGGCATCTGCAAGGCACATCTTTTCTCCATTGTAGATAACATGGACGTTATTTCTTTTGTTTTTGCATTGCTGAGCCACTGACGCCCATCTTACATTTCCGGGTTCATAGTGTCCATTGGGATCAATTCTGTCAAGCGTCATTCCATCGGGCCTTGGGCCAAGTTCTTCAAGAAATTGCTCATAAGATTTGAATCTAAACTCAACGTGTCCGTAAGCGCCATTGTGATTCGCTTCAACCCTTCTTTTTGCTCTTCTGTAGGATTTGTAAGCTCCTTGATTAACTTTAATTTCCTCGGGCAGCTTTTTCCAAGTCACTGGTCGCATCTTTAATGCACACGACTTGCACATTAGCGGTCTACCATCTTTTTCCGCTTTAGCTATCAGATCCTTCCTTGTTTTTCTTTCTTTTTTACAGTTAGGGCAAGTTGCAAGAACGTATGGATTTGACGCCATGTGTCACCGAGAGTGTCGAGCACCAGTTTACCATGGGTAGCCGACGACGGCAAGCAGTATGACCCACTTATAGCGATTAGACCACCAGCTCCCCGATAGCTTACCTTTGGCGATATTTTTAGCATGTCTTGCTTTGAACGCTTCACGTCTTTTGCGGTACGCGGCTGATTCACCTTCTTTCCTTGGTGAACCGCTGACTCCCTGCTGTCCGAATCGAATCACCTTATAGGTGTCACCCTCCTTCGCCATCACAACATGGGACTTGGTTTTGTGGCTTGGGGTGCGCTTAGGCTTATTGACACCCGATAGGCCAAGCTCTTTCATCTTGGTTTTAACGCGCTCGGGCATCTTGGCCATTACTTCACCCTTGATCTGGCTAAAGGTTAGCGCCGAGGCTTGCGTCTTCTTGTCCCTTTCCCTGGTGACAGCCTTTTGTTGTTGCCGTGCCCATTGCGAGCGCGATTGGTTGATGGCTCTTCTCTTTTGAAGCCGCCACCAGCCGCATGGGATACATCTTTGCCGCCCTTGCCTGCAATGCCACGGGCCTCACGTTCAGCCCAAAGTTCGGCCCTGTATTGGCGACGCTCCTTTGTTGAGTGATACTTCTTGTCGTAGGCGGCTTTCTTTCTGCGTGCTTCTGGATTGGCAGCATAAAAAGCGGCAGTGCGACGCTTGTTTTTTGCAGGTCGTGGTGCCATGCTACCTCCTATTTCGGGAACTATAGCTATTTCTTTTTGCGTTTATGCTGGTAGCCAATGCGCTTTGAGCTTGTTTTCTCACGCTTGAACTTGCGCTTTTCCTTTTCGGAAAGCTCGCTCGCTGTCTTGGGTGTCTGTGCGGAAACCCGCCTCTTGGGTCTACAAGCCGGATAACTTCTGCGCTTTTCGCCAGCCTGACGACCACAAGGTTTACCGGTCTTGATGTCGATCCACTCTTCGGCAAACCAGCGACCAAGGCCACCGCGACCGCGCTTCTTTTCAGCCATTGCTTTTTGATGTACGGTACTTGCCGCCACGCTTCTTGTACTCGCGCACTAACCAAGAATTGGCGTAGACACTTGGGTACACCTTGAACTTTCTTTTAGCTTCGGCTTTGACGCGAGCATACAAAGCCTTGTCGGTTGGGATATTGCGCTTCATTTTTTCTTCTTCGGCTTCTTTTTCTTCGACTTACCAGCACGCTCAAGCGCAATGGCAACAGCCTGCTTCTCAGGGTATCCCTCCTTGCGGAGTTTCCTGATATTTGCCGAGACAGTCTTTTGCGATGTACCTCGCTTCAGGGGCATGGCTCCATCCAGGCTGCCTGAACGATAGGCAAGAAAAAAGCCCCCACCAATCAACCGCTGGTGGGAGCCCCTCAATTCATCAGCCAGAAGCTTAGCACATTCAGTTGACGGCGCGTGCAAGGATCGGATCCAGGTCGCCACGAGCACGGGCCTGCTGCACCAAGCGCTTCGCCAGGGCGCGATCACGACCAATGATCTCCGCAGCCCGCGTTGCATTTGCAGTGGACTTCGCGAACGGGTTATCAGTCGTCGGCATGGACGAGCGATAAGACGGCAGGCCGCTGCCGGTCGGTGCATTGCCGGGGAAGTAGATGCTGTAGTCCTCGTCCTGTTCGATCTGGGCGACACCATCAGCAACGTTGATGGGATTTTCTTCGGGACCGAAGACAACCGTCACGCCGTCTTCAAGAAGTCGGAAGTCCCTGCCGCGCAATGCGAACACGTGCGAGGAGCGATTGCACTTGGCCTTGTCAAGTTCCTGCATCACGACAGACTTGACATATTCCTGTTGGCGAGCCTTCCTTTCGGCTTCCTTCTCCTTTCGCTCCTGCTTGAGCTGCTCTTCCATCTTCAGGAGCTGGCTCTGCAGGGATGACAGCTGCACCTTCATCGCCTCCTCCACGGCGTTGGAGGGCGTTCCAGATCCATCGGCCTGGGGTTGGGCCTGGGGTTGGGCAGGGGGCTGCTGTGGCGTCACCTGGGGCTGACTCCTCTCGCCCTTGGCGACGCTCAGCAGCTCGGAGATCTGGTCTTCCGCATCCTCGGCGGTCAGGTCGATGCCGGCGGCCCTGGCCAGTCGCTCCACACCCTTGCGCTTCACGAGATCAGCTTGCAGGCCGATCTTTGCGCGCTCCAGTGCGGCCAGTTGCGATTCACGATCTTGCAGCTTCTGCTGCAGCTCCTCAATTGTCAGTTCGGTGGCGGGGGGCTCTTGGGACACTCAGTTGCCTTGTGACTAAGCAAAGTGTAGCTCAAGACTCACTGATCTGAACACTGTCCTCCATCGGCTCCTGCTGCACCGGCATTCCGGCCGATGGCTCAACGGTGTTCTGGATGTTGTTGGTTCCGGGAACGAGGTCATCCGAAGACGAGTCGAGCTTGAACCTTTCGGCCAGCTCCGACCTGCGCTCAGTGCCGGTCAGGCCCATCTTGTCCAGTAGCTTCTTAACGTTGAAGCCGTGAAGACCTTCAAACATCTCGCCGGCCTCCAGCATCTCAAGCATCGTGCCGATAGGAATGACTTCGGAGTCCTTGTAAAGCGAGCTGATGGCCATCACCTGCTGGCTATGCAGCTTGGCGGGAATGAAGTTCTTGCTGATTGCGATTTCAATCTTCGGGTATGTATTTGGCTCGTAGCCGGACGCATACCACAATGCACGGTTGATGCAATCTTGCAGCGATCCCACCAATACGGCCAGCTGTGAATCGGACTGCGAGCGATCAAGCAGCTTGGCAAAGCCCGATTCCACCTGGCTCTTGCCGGGCGCCATCGCAATGGCCGCCAGCCGATCCATCGACGCCTCAATGCGGGCCAGCTCCTTCAGGGTCGTCTCCGCACCGTCCATTCCAGGGGAGATCATGCCGAAACGGGCCTGCTCGTTCTGACTGAACAGGCTCCGACCTGAACCGGCGTAGATCTCGTCGTCGGGCCTGACGCCCGTGCCGGTCAGCAGCGGAGAGGAGTTCAGGTGGATGGTTTCTGAAAGGTCAGCGCAGGTCGCCCAGTGATGCAGGTTCAGCCTTGCAATATCAAACAGCAGCGGCCTTGCGCGACAGAACGCTTCCTCCTTGCCGCCATAGCACGGCGTAAAGGGGATGTATCCGATCGACAGATAGCTTTCGTTATCAGGTGGCAGGAAGTAATCATTCGGATTTCCAGTCATGCTTTTTTCGTAGACCCGCACCCTGACGCGCTGTGGAACATCAGGATCCTCCTGCTCGGGAATGTCGTACACGACAACCGTTGGAACCACTTCTTCAAAGTGCTCATTCGTTGCACTGGGGCGACGAATTTCCGACTTGATGCGAAGGTAGCTGACGCGAGCCTGGTAAGAGGTCTCCCCGTTGATGGTCACCGAGCCGTTGTCATGACGGCAATCAAGGATGTCATCAACCTTGATGATTGAGAAGTAAGGACGGTACTTGCGCTTGCGAACATCAACCCTAGACAGACTTTCGTCAACCTTGGGGTACTCGGCCATCAGGCCAGCAATGCCACCATTCAGCGCTTCGGTGAACAGCGTCTTGGCAAAGGAGGTGATTGACTTGCCCTCAAGATTGACGTTCTTGAAGAACTCCTCCCATTCGGGCGGCATTTCTTGGGGCAGGATGACGCCCTTGCGTAGAGCCGTACCAACAATAATGTCTACAAGATGGGAGTAGAAGGGTTCAAAGCATGACATCGCCCGCGTCTTGCGGACGTTGTAGCTGTCATTATGCTCCTGATAGTCCTGCGGAATATATTGACCGATCGCCTCATCCAGGTAAAACTCTGGAAGAGTGCAGAACTTAATCGGCAGAATCCTTGCAACCTGTTCAGCCTGGTCAATTGAGTAGGCGTCTACATCTGTGACCTGCGCGTAGACCCTTTCCGTTTCAGGTTCACGCCGCTCAAATGGAATCGGCAGATCGTCCGAACTGAGAATGATTGAATTCGGTACGTCGATTGCCACGGCGTTTGACGAGAGTTACTGCATTCTACTGCGTAGCACAAGACCCCAGGCTGCAAGCCCGAGGCCTTCAACGAAGTTGCAATAGCGTGTCGTAAGCCCCCGCCGAGACGTTGCTATTGGTGCAACAAGACCATAGCAGCGATCGGCCTCATCTCCAACGACCACCGTGACCAGTTCTCATGCCAGCCCGCTGGAATACCTGCCAAATCAGATAGCGAAGCGCGTCACCAGCGTGAGAGTAGTCTGTCGCGCCACCTTTACTTGGCTTAAGCGTCTTGCTGTCATAGGACCACCGCTCAGCCGAGCTTATCGTGTTGTGGCACGTGGTTGGGTTAAGTAATACCAGTCCACGGTGCATGTGAACATTGGCGTGAGCAAGCGTTTCGGAGATTGGCGGGTTGCGTCGCTCTGCAATAACTTGAACGCCAGCTGCCCTCAGGATCTCGTGATCACTTTGGGTTGACGAGGTGGAATCATGAGAGCCGCTGGCATCTGGATAGCAGGTGATCAGGCCAGACGACAGGTGATGAGAATACTTCTCGCGCAGGTGTACAACAAGTGCGAAGGTATCGGCAACCTTGGATTCAGCGAAGCAGTGAAGCTGTTGGCCGGCTGGCCCAGCCTTGATGACACCGTAAACAGCATGACACTGGCCAACGTTAAAGTCAGCGCCGAACACAATACGCTCATTGCGCTCTGGAACAAAAATGCCGGTCGTGTGCCTGTTCCTGTCGAATTCGTAAAAGACGGTTGCCGATTCAAGGTTGACAAACTCGCCATTCAAGTATGCCTTGATCAGCTGCGGGTGATACTTCGTCTTCAGGTCTTCAACGAAACCAGGATCAAGGAACGGATTATCTTCTGACTTGCCGCGATACAGCCTCTTGTTGTCCGATTTTTGCTCCTCAAAGAAGGTGTACATCCAGCCGTAGCCCTCTGGCGTAGATGCAGCAACAATCTGAGGACAATTGCCAACACGAACACGACCCTGCAGCTTGATCATTGCCTTTTCGGCAACCTCAGGCCTTGTCGTATCTGTTTCGTCCGTTGCAATGCTTGCGGCGTTCACACCAATCAGGCGTTCGTAGTTCTCCATGGAGCGGAGAAGAACGGGAGTTTCGCCGCCAGGAAGCAAAAGCTTGAAGCTTGGCCTAGGCGATGCCTTGAAGGTATGCGGAATTGAGTATTTCTCCAGAACTTCATTCCACTTTGGCAGTGCCACGTCGTCAATCAGCGGGATCGTAGGCTCAAGGAATAGGTGGGTGAAGCCCTGGGAACGGAAGCAAAGAAGCAGTTGCTTCATGACAAGACTGTAAGTCTTGCCAGAGTTATGATTTAAGATGCCATGCGCTTCGTAATGATTCCACAATGGGACGTGAAGATCATAGAAATCGTCGGTCTTGGCGTATTCAATATCTGCAATCCTGGACCATCCGTAAGCCTTGCTTTCACTGAAGAGACCAAAATCACCACCTTCCTTAAAGCGATCAGCATCAGCGCCGATAAATGCAGCCCATGGACTTCGCACGTTCAAGCTGTCTTCCAGTCCGTTTTTACAAACGGCAATTGGAACGCCGATGTCAATCTCGCCAAGCTTTCTCCAGCCAACTGGTGTTAAAAATTTATGCTCCCTGGTGACAGTGATGCTGTAACCAGAGGCTGTAGTTGTCCTGAAAAGCGATGCGACTCCTTTTTTGTAGGCCGGAGATGCCTTCGTAAAGCCGGCAAGCGTTTTGACGTAAATCGGTGACTGCGTTAAGTCTTTAACCGGTACTCCATTGATGAGCGTTTCGCCGGCAATGCAGCCATATCCACCGCAAAATCCAACGTACTTATGCTCAAAGTCTTGAACAAAAGCTCGCTGATATGGGAGCAGGTCTTCAAGGATCTTGATCTCAGCTGTTGTTACATCAAAGCTGGAGTTGGCCCGCTTTCTGAGCTTCGTTAGGATCTCGGCGTTGTGCAGTAGGCCGAGAGATCGAGCCGCCGCACGATCGGCATAGGCATTTGCCTTGGACCTGGCGGGCATTGAAAGTCCACGAAGTATTTAAGCCTAGGACAAGGATTCGGCCAACGCAAGTTATCAGCCCTCTACTCAACACCACATGGCATTGGCCAAGCGATAAAACCTAGGAGAAGAAGTAGATGATATAGTCATTGGCGCCAACTAGATTGGGGCCTGTAAAAGAAACCCAGAACACATTCTGCCCTGGGTCGTCAGCATAAGACGCACTGTCCGTGATCGTGTAAGAGACTATGGATCCCGATGTTGTTTGGTTGGCGATACCGATCGTATAGGGCTTGGCGGCCAAGGCCAAGGCCTGTAGGACTGTTCCAAGATAATTCTCCTGTCCGGCGGCGTTCCTTTTGTGAATCCACCAGATACCGCTGCCTTGGCTTCCTATTCCAATCTGCCCGGCTGTTGCATTGCTTGTTGTTGACGCTGTCGTCCTTGTGACCGAGCCAGCGCTGGAAATTGGCCAAATGCCAGCGCGCTTTGCCAGGCTCTGCTCATTCACTGACCACAGCCCACCGGCACTGGACATCGCTGGCACACGCCGCGCACCAATCAGGCCCCCATTACTGCCGATCATCAGCTCATGTCCTCGTACGAAATGACCAGCTCCAGGTCGCCATTGGCACTGGCTTGTGCTCTAAGGCTTTGCCCTTCCTCCAGATAGATGTACGCGCCGGAGCCCACCATCATCTGCGTGGCGTCTGCAGGAACCGTAATAGTGCTGCCGATTTTGAATCCGGTGGTGCCGTTAAAATGCTCAAGGCTGATGTCAGCTGGCGTAGTGCCGTCTACATTGGCGCAGTAGACAGAGTTCACCTTCAGCACCTTGCCACTGGCCGCACTGTTTGTCAGGGCGGCGGCCATGGTCGTGGTCACGGCATAGCCAATCGTCTTGCCCGTAATCGTGGTTGGGCTTTTGATGTTTGGAGCGGCCATCAGAAAATCATCCCCGAGATAACTGGATCAATGGACGACGAAGCGCTTACTCCAGAGGCCGTCCAAACAAGAATCGTTCCAGTGCTTGCATGGACACGACCAACGATAGCAAGGCTTTGAGTGTATCCACTTGTGGGTCGAACATTTGTGAGTCCACCGCCAGCGGCAAGATAAAGCTCGTTGTTAGCAAGGTATGAGCCTGTGTTGACGCCAGTGATTTCGCCAAACATCACAACATGCCCAGAGGCATTGACGGAAAGGTCTTCACCAAGAATTCCAATAGCCGGTATCTTGCTTGCATTGGAGGCATCTGCTGCCGCAATTTCAAGCGTCGTAGTGCTTCCAACGGCGCCAGTCACATAAACGGGAGTCCCCTTTGTCAAAGAAGAGGCACTGGTGTTTTTTGCGTGAATGTAAAGGCTTCCCGCAACATTGCCATGGATATGCGCTGCTGTAAGAAGCGTGTTGACCGTAAGATTGTTGACGGTGAGCGGATCCGGGATGGAAGCCGTACCGGTCTGATCGAAGTTTCCTGTAAAAGGATTGAAGGCGTATCCCATGGCTCAGCTCTTGGCGACAGAGGTCAGATTGTTACTGCCGTCATAGGCGAGCGTCAAAGTGGCAACTGTCGTGCCACCAGATCCACCAACCTTGTAAACAACTCCAGTTAGATTACTTCCGGTGTAGCTCAATGCAATGTAGTCGTGCTCGGGAATTTCCAAGCCGCTGACCACCGGAACAGGGTTACCGGAATCATTCTTGATCTCAACACCATCTGCCGTAACAGAAAGTGTTGCATTTCCAATGTCAACCTTCAGCGCACCATCGGAATTGACAATTGCCGGCCTGTCCTTGCCGTCAGGCCCCCTGCCCATCAAAAAAGCACCAGACATGATCGACCGAGTACCGCCTGCTATCAATCGTAGCGACGGTCTTCAGTTCATTTCCTGCAGACTCTGTGCTTGCCGGCCTATTCTTCTGCAGCCACGGAGCCCAGGTCACCGCCAGCCCCGAAGATCTGCTTTAAGCGCTGCAGCTTCGTTTTGCGTACGACTTCGGGCTTCGGTGGCCAGAAAAATCGAATGCCGTTGATCAAGAAGCTGTCCTGGTTGGTTGAGATTGAGCTAACAAGCCGCGCCATCGAACCATTGGACAACCGATCGCCAAATAGCATCGCAAGCTTGACAGCTTGATCGGAATCTTGGAGCTGGATTGACAGCGGAGAGTCCAGTCCATTGCGCTGGAAGGCCGCTTTCAGCGTTTCAATTGCGGCTGTAACGTCGTTCGCGCCAGCAATGTCGTGCCCTTCGCTCATCTTGATAGCAGTTTCAAGGTTGACACGTTTCAGACGACCAGACCGGCCCTCAATGGAGACAATTTTTGCATGTACCGGGATGTCGCCGGACTCAACTTCAGCAGTCTGATAGCTGATCGGCGAGAAACATACAGGATTGTTGGCGATTCGACCAAGATCCTGACCATCTTCGCACAGAACGTAGAGCGTTTCTTGTTGAAAGGGGTCAATTCGATAAAATTTCATTCCGATTCAACCTGCTTAATACAGGGACGAATGGCGATAATGCGATACTTTCCGCCAGTGTTCTTGTATTTCATGCGTGCATCGTAGGCGCACGGCGCTTCAACGCGAACATCCATCGTGCGCTGCGCATCAATTTGCAGCGTCAGAAAGTATTCAGTCATAGATTCATTGTTTTAACAAGTGGCTCAGTCTTAATATTTTGCCGCATCAACCAGACTGACACGGACTTCTGAATCATCCAGGCCCTCGTCAGAGCCTTGAGTGTATTCTTGAGCTTTTGAACATCGGTTTCACGGTCAATGGCGCGATTGATTTTCTCGATCTCAAAGTGCTGAGACGCGGAAAGCTCGATCTTTTCCATTAGTTCATGCTCACAGAACGAGGAAGCGGTCCGTCGCAAGGCCTTTGACGAGCAGAAAGTGTTGCCTCTGCGACCTCAAGCCGCATAACAGCTTGCTTCTGCTCTTCTTGCAGCATTCGCGTAATATAGCCAACAAAGTGGCTAACAAGCCAGCAAAGCGAAGCTGCAGCAAGTGCTTGATTGCCGGTGAAAATGCCAACAAAAGCGAATGGAATCGAAGCGATACCGCTGAACGAGGAAAAATTGCTTAACGTGCGTGCCTGGTTCGCTCGCTCGCGGAAGCTTCCAAGAATTTTTTTAGCTTCTTGATCCAAGGTTGGGCAGCGGGGACACCAACACTCTACTGCATCACCGCCATATTTCAATCAGTTATCAGAGATACCAGCTTTTGCGCGACCAAGCTCTGCCCACAGGTTAATAAAAGCATCTTCAAGTTTTTGCTTGTTTTCCTTCGACTTGCGATCGAGCCTTGAACCGAGCATTTCAAACCTGCTGGCAA
>Ga0129333_10001409_pt1 | contig 21742 bp, 29 predicted proteins | sample CPB6_08_DNA_FD_94474 | JGI IMG/M metagenome (GOLD analysis project Ga0129333, IMG submission 94474) | Freshwater to marine salinity gradient microbial communities from Chesapeake Bay, USA - CPBay_Sum_0.6_0.8_DNA | ecosystem: Environmental > Aquatic > Marine > Coastal | place: USA: Chesapeake...
TGGTCATGGAGCTATAGTTCGTGGTAGATTCGCGCTGCAACAAGGCTCAAACATAACAATAGCAGTTGGTTCATTTTCAGCAAACACTATAAACAATAATGGTTTTAATGGAGCTGGCGGTGGCGGCGGATCTTTTGTAGTGGTCACTGACACAGGAAATCCTTTGATCATTGGTGGTGGTGGCGGAGGATCTGGACGATACAGCTCATCCACCGACGGTAATACTGGTATAAAACTCGGTGTCAACGGTGCAACAACCACTTACGGAACAAGTTCTAGAAATGCTCCTTTTGGCAACGCTGCGCCGGGTGGCCGCAATGGACTTGGTGGTAATAGTCACATTGCTGCTAACGGGGTTGTTAGTTTAAATAGCTACGATGGTGGTGCAGGCGGCGGCTTTTTGAGTAATGGAGCCAGCGGCACTGGTAATGCCAATAGGCCCGGCGCTACCAGTGGAACTCATGGCCAAGGTGGTCTTGGATTTTCTGCTAATCTTCAAGGCGGATCTGTAGCAACTACTTACACTAGTCAAGGATCCAATGGCGGCTTTGGTGGTGGCGGCGGCGGATCACCAATTGCTGGAGGTGGCGGTGGCGGCTATAGTGGCGGGGGAGGTGGATACGCATCTTCTAGCACTTCATCTGACGGTGGCGGCGGGGGAGGCAGTTATATAGATGCAAATGCTACAACAGTGGCCACCAGCGATGGATTTTATAATACTTCATCTACTTTTGGCGGTGCCAGCATTACCAATATTGGCAGCTTCAATGCAAATGCAGGATATGTTAAAATTACACTAATAGGATAAAAATGAGCTAAGTCGATTATTGAAAGGCTAGTGTTCGACAATACAAAACTAAAATGTAACTAAATAAATGATAATCAGGATCTTTTTATATGTCAGCATATACCGTAGTAACTTCAACCGCAGCTAATGTAGCAGGTGCCGCTGTGCTTAACAGTACAAAAGTTAAAGTAGTTGCCAATGCAACCTGTGTTTACAACATAGATGCTCCTGCTACTATTACTTCAAATGTGGGTCAAATTCCACAAAATGTGGTTACTTTTATTAATATGGGCGGAATAGGGAAAAAACTCAGTGTTTTACCAACAGCAGGGTCTAGCACTGTGATCACAGTGACCGAGTGCGGCACAGTTTACCAAAGCGCATTAAATCAAAATAGTACAACTTTTTATAACACATAATGAAAATCAGTGATTTAATAGGCGATCTAGTAGATATTTTTGGGCAGCATAAAACCCAAGAAGAACCATTGGTAAAAATTGGCACAACCAAAGTTGAAATAGAAAATCGCCCCGATGTTCATATGGTGTCGGCTGAAATCGACGATCTCTCAGACACCAGCACCATGGTTGCCCCTTTGCAACAAAAATTAGAACTGTTGAAAAAAGCTGTGGGTGTGGACAACATGTACAGTGATCAAGAATCCGACGAGTTGGATCAAATACTAAAAATAGCAGGCGTGCCCACTGCAACCATATTTGATGCGGGCGACGATGAGCCTTTAGACTCATAATGGAGTCAGGCCATGTCTGCTAACACATACACACAAGACTTTTTTACAGACAGAAGAAACTATGCAGACGGTAATGTTCGCATAGGTCAAATGGATCGTCTTTGGTATGATCCCATAACAAATACAATTAGAGTAGGCGACGGCAATCCTGGCGGAAGAATAGTTGGTTTTGGCGGTAATGGCACATTTAACTATAATGTAAGAACTGTATCCACAGATTATACTTTTGTAGATTCAGATTATTATGTGGGAGTGCAGTCAAACACTGCTATTACAATTACACTGCCAGTGGGACAAGAAGGAAGAATTTGTGTGGTCAAAGATCAAAGTGGCAATTGCAGCACACATAATTTAACTATAAACCCGCAGGGATTAGACACTATAGATAATCAAAATTCGGTCATATTAGCATTAAACAATGCCGCAGTGGATATGATATATACTAATGGCGGCTGGAGAATAATATGACTTATTTGTTTAGTAATACAAGTTCAATATTTCAAAGCAATGGTACTGCTATAACCACCGATAATCCGTTGGCTGTGACCGTGGGCGGTGCTAATATTACTATTCAAGGTAATACTAATGTTATTTCTAATGTTACAGTAACAAATTTTCCCAATGTACAAACTGTTACTGGCAATGTAAATGCTGTAGTGTCTGGCACTGTCACTGTCAGCAGTATCACCAGCAATGTTAATGTTAATCCTATAACTGGTAATATAAACGCTACAATTTTAGTGGACGGCAATGTAATCAGTAACAGTAACCCCATACCAATCAGCGGCAATGTGGGAATAACTGGTAATGTCAATGTTAATCCTATTACGGGCAATGTAACAGTAACAGCCATAGGTAATTTGAATGTCACTGGCAATACCTTACCAGTCAGCGGTAATGTAAACGCTGCAATTACAATCGGTGGCAATTTAGTCAGTAACAGTAATCCAATACCAGTCTCAGGTAATGTTGGAATATCTGGCACTGCCAATGTGATTTTGGCCGGAGATGCCAATGTCGTTATTTCAGGATTCAGTGGGCCTACAAGTGATGCTTTTGGTAGACTAAGAGTTTCTAATCCCGTAACACTGTTTGAAACACAAGCCCGATACTTTGACCATAATCAGTTTGCAAATAGCATTACTGGTACAGCTAATGTTGTTTATGTACAAAATCAAAGCTCATATCAACTTAATGTGGGCACTGCATCAGGCGACAGCGTGTTGCGTGAAACACTTAAACCTTTTCCTTATCAGCCAGGTAAAAGTCAGCTGACTCTAAACACATTCTGCATGAACACACCTAAGACCAATCTTCGTCAGCGTGTGGGCTTGTTTGATGCCAACGATGGTGTGTACTTTGAAAACGATGGCACTTACAATTACTTTGTTATTCGTTCGGCATCCACTGGAGTAGAAGAGCGTGTGCGTCAAGATCAATGGAATGTAGATCAACTGAATGGTACAGGTCCTGTAACTAATCCTTCAGGTTATACACTAAATGTTGATCGCACACAGATTATGTTTGCTGATGTTGAATGGCTGGGTGTGGGATCGGTGCGAGTGGGCTTTGTTTTAAACGGTGGATATATAATCTGTCATGTTTTTAATCATGCCAACCAGCCTGGCAATACCAAAGTGTATATGACTACAGCCACATTACCTATTCGTTATGAAATTACCAACACAGACATAACTGCCAATGCCAGCATGATGACACAGATTTGTAGCAGCGTAGCCAGTGAAGGTGGTTTTGAGTTATCAGGTTCAGGCAATCCTAGGGCAGCATCACATCTAATAGGCACTCCAGTTCGTTTACCCAACGACCAAAGTTTTAAACCGATTATATCTATTAGACTTAAAAGCACTAATTTAAATGCTGTGGTTATACCTATTAATTATTCAATTATTCCTTTAGCAGGAAGTGTATTCCAGTACAGAGTGTATAGAAAAGCCATTACATCAGGCGGTAGTTGGGTTAGTTCAGCTGTGGACAGTTCTGTAGAGTATAATCTTGCACCCACAGCTTTAGTCAGTGGCGATATTGCGGAGCAAACATTTTTAAACTCTACTAACCAAAGTACTGGAGCACCAACTCAAGAAGCGTTTACATTCTCATATCAATTGGAAAGAGAACCGTTTACTGGGGTTGCTTACGAATATTGTATAACAATGGCCACAACTGGAACCAACCAAGACATTTATGCCAGTATAGAGTGGCAAGAAATCACTTAATCAAACAGTTTGATTTTTGCCAAAATTTAGTTTATAATTTTAAGATGTTTAATGCGGTTCAAGACTACACGCTGGCTTTGTTGCCTTCTCGACGAAGACACAGTCAAAGTGGTTGGCTTAGTTTTAATGCTGTGTGTTGTGCTCATAATGGCGAATCAGCTGACACCAGGGGCAGAGGCGGCATAATAACTAACCCAGATGGCGGCATTAGTTACAGTTGTTTCAATTGTAAATTTAAAACCAGTTACACACCAGGTAGGCCTTTAAGTTTTAAATTTAGAAAATTACTGCGTTGGTTGGGTGCAGATGCCAATGAAATACAACGATTGGTCATTGAAGCACTGCGATTAAAAGATTTAATTGAATCTGATAAAATTGCTGACCCAGATGAACCAGTTGTATTTGAAAAACGACAGTTGCCTGCAGAAGCCAAAAGTTTTTGGTCTTTAGCAGAGTTTTACAAGCTAGCTGACAATAATAATTTGCCCAATCAACTGGTGCAGGCTGTAAACTATGTGACTGAAAGAAAAATAAACTGTAACAAATATGACTTTTACTGGACTCCCGAAGTTGAACATAAATTAAGCCACCGTGTTATTGTGCCTTTTATTTACAAAAACGAAATTGTTGGTTACACAGCTCGTGCCACAAATGACGGCATTAAGCCCAAGTATCACAGCAATCATCCTGCAGATTTTGTGTTTAACTTAGACCAACAAAAAGCCGATAATAAATTTGTCATAGTCTGCGAAGGAACTTTTGATGCAATGAGTATAGATGGAGTCAGTGTGCAGACTAACGCTATCAGCGAACAGCAAGCTGAGCTAATAGAACAGTTGGGTAAAACAGTGATATTTGTGCCTGATTTTGATCGTCATACCAATAAACAAGGTCGAGAAGTATGGCCGGGCTGGACAGCAGTTGAACAGGCTATTGAATACGGATGGTCTGTGTCATTTCCTGTATGGCGAGAAACTTGCAAGGACATAAATTCAGCTGTGCAGCAATATGGAAAACTGTTTGCACTAAAGTCCATATTGGCCGCGGCAGAATCTAATCCATTAAAAATTAAATTGATGAAAAATAAGTAAAATATGTCTAAAGAATATACAACAGACTTACAAAAATTATTTTTAGAAATGATTCTGCAGAACGCAGAAAGTTATCTTCGTGTTCAAAACATTTATAATCCTGAAAATTTTGATCGCAGTTTAAAAAGCACAGCCAAATTTATCAAAGAGCATGTGGATCAACATCGTGCTATGCCTACAAAAGAACAGGTATTAGCAGTCACAGGTACAGAACTTAAACCAGTGCCTGACATTGGCGATAATCATTATGATTGGTTCATGACTGAATTCGAAGGCTTTACAAAAAAACAAGAACTTGAAAGAGCCATCCTCAAAGCTGCAGACATGATTGAAAAAGGAGAATTTGATCCTGTGGAAAAACTGATCAAGGATGCAGTACAGATCAGTTTGACCAAAGACATGGGCACAGAATATTTTGAAGATCCTCGTGCAAGATTAATGAAAATCAAAGACAATAACGGGCAAGTCAGCACAGGGTGGCCTACCATGGACAAACGATTGTTTGGTGGCATGAATCGTGGTGAACTGAATATTTTTGCCGGTGGATCGGGTTCAGGCAAAAGTTTGTTCATGCAGAACATTGCCATTAACTGGGCCACACAAGGTTTAAATGGTGTGTTTCTTACACTAGAACTCAGTGAAGAACTGTGTGCCATGCGTATGGACAGTATGGTGGCCAATGTCAGCACAAGAGAAGTGTTTAGAGATTTAGAAACAGTTGAATTAAAGGTCAAGATGGTGGGCAAAAAGTCTGGCAGTCTTCGCATCAAGTACATGCCAGCACAGAGTAATGTCAATCAAATTCGTGCTTACTTGAAAGAACTAGAAGTACAGACTGGTCGCAGAACAGATTTTATCATGGTAGATTATTTAGACTTGGTTATGCCAGTTAGTGCCAAGGTCAGTCCCAATGACTTGTTTGTTAAAGACAAGTATGTAAGTGAAGAACTGCGTAACTTGGCCAAAGAGTTTGGCATACTAATGGTCACTGCCAGCCAGTTAAATAGATCAGCAGTTGAAGAAATTGAATTTGACCACAGTCATATTTCAGGCGGTATCAGTAAGATTAACACAGCAGATAATGTGTTTGGTATCTTTACTAGTCGTGCCATGCGTGAGCGCGGTCGCTATCAAATACAGTTGATGAAAACTCGCAGCAGTTCGGGCGTTGGTATGAAAGTAGATTTAGACTTTGACATTGAAACGCTGCGTATCACTGATCCTGGAGAAGAAGCACAAGGCACGCCAGGTACTTTAAAACCGCAATCTAACAGTATTATGAGTCAGATCAAAGCTAAAAGCACTGTTGGAGACAGCGATGCAGAACAATCTACAAGTTATCAAAAATTACAACCTAAAGAAAGCTTGAGTCTAGATAAACCTGTACACGGTGAGGCTAACAGTTCTAAACTTAAAGCCATGCTTGCTGGATTAAGAAAAGTAGAATGAAGAATTTACATTGTCCCATGATACAAGGCGGGCTTAATATAACTTTGAAAACAAATGGAAGTTTACAATTTAATCAATGTTGTTTGAGTACTGCACCTTTACAAACAACTGAAGATTCAAAATTAATTTGGAACCATAAATTTCTATTAGATCTTAGAAAACAAAATAAAAATAATGTATGGGATAATGGATGTTGGCAATGTAAGAGTACAGAATCAGCTGATAAAGTAAGTTTTAGAACTTCCTTAATTCCAAAATTAGGAATTAAAGAATCACTTTCTGGTCCTCAAAGAATAGATTTGCTTTTTGATAGAAGCTGTAATTTGGCATGTTTGTATTGTGGCCCAAACAGCAGCACCTATTGGCAAAAATACAACCAAGAGAATAAATTACCTCAAAAAATAAAATTTCAAAATACAACCACAAAATATAAAATATTTGAAATTTTACAAAATTTAAATTTGGAAAATATTAAACAAATACAATTTTGTGGTGGGGAAACTTTATTAGGGAATACTTATCTCGAAACAGCAAAATTTATAAGTGAAACAATTCCCAAAAAAGCTAAACAAAATTTTGAAATAGCGTTCCAAACTAACGGAACACAACCATGGCGAGATGAATTTTACGAAATATTTGAAAGTTTTAAGCTAGTTAAAATTGATATTAGTTTAGACTGTACAGGAAAAAGATTTGAGTATTCTAGATGGCCTGCATCATGGAATCAAGTTACTGAAAACATTTTAGAATTTAGAGAAAAAGCCCCAGTAAATGTAATGTTCTTATTTCAAGAAGTTGCTACTAATATGTCTCTATTTTATATTGGGGAAAATGAAAGATGGACACAGGAAAATTTTAAAGATAATAAAGTGTCTGACTTAACCACCCACAATGTACAACTTTGCCTATCAAATTTTTATGATGTCAACATTATTACTCAAGAATATGTTGATGCAATAAAAAATACAAACTTAATAAATTATTTACAACCCGATTGGACTGAAAATCCTAGCAAAATCAAGGAATTTCTTAAAGAAGTTTCCTTACATGACTCTATTAGAAATTTGGATTGGAAAACAACTTATCCTGAAGTAGCCGATTTTTTCAAAAGATATTTATAACATAAACAACTAAATATGTTTAATCTGGAGCAAAATTTTGCAAAAAAAGACTCGTAGTTTACTGGAAGAACTAGATTCGTTGCGGTTACACAAAGATCGCGAAAATCTTGTAGAAAGTCGTGCCAACAATATAATTCAAGGTGCAATAAATCTAGTAAATTTTATCCGTGAAAATTATGAGCCTACTGCTGCTGAAGAACTGGAGCGTAGACTGATAAACAGTATTAGATCACAAGATCCTGCAAAATTTAGCCGCGGCGTTCGAAGGTTAAAAAATGAAGATTAACGAAGTAATCACAGAAATTACCAATCCCTATCTTAGAGGTATAGTAAAAGGTATAACTGGTATAGAATGGGAACCTAGTAAACAGCAACAACCCAACACAACAATTGCAACCCCTACTTCAATACCGTCGTCGACACAAACACCAAGACAATCAACAACTTCTGCTGCACCTACCACCACTGTTGCACCGTCAACTGCTGCAGGAGGATTACCTGCTGGGGTAAGTGTTGTAGCCACTAACCCTTTAGTACTGCAAGTAGGCAAACAAAAATATGAACTTGATGACAGAGATCAATGGCATCCTTTAGGCAGTAAAAAAACTGTTAGTCCTGGTCAAGCAGCAATTCTTAACAAGTATTTGGACATGCTATGAAATCTGCCAAATGCACTACATAAGTGTGCATATTGGAGATTTCGGTGTACGGTTTCATATATCAAACAACAAATAAACTTAATAACAAACGCTACATAGGATTATGCACACACGAAAATCCTATTTTAAACGAAAGCAAAAAACAATATTTAGGTAGCGGAAAAATTATAAAAAATGCAATAAAGAGATATGGAAGAAAAAATTTTTCAAGGAAAATACTCGAAGTTTGTTTTACTAAAGAAGAATTAAACGCAGCAGAAATAAAATGGATTAGAGAGTTACAACCAGAATATAATATTACCCCGGGCGGCTTAGCTGGGTATTCTGCTGTTCTTAAAGAATATTGGAGTTCAATGACTCCTGAGGAAAGGAAAGTTGCTCGTAATTGGGGAAGAAAAACTTCAGTTGCTGGAGAAAATAATCCTATGTATGGCAAGCATACTAGTGACTTAGTTAAAAAAGTTTGGGAATCCAGGAATGAAGATTATAGAAAAGAATTTGGAAAAAAAATTTCAATAACAAAAAGATTCTTGGGGACTGCAAAAGGAAAAAATAATCCAATGTACGGCCGTAGTGTTATTAAAGACAAAAATTTAAAATGGTATACAAATGGGTTTGAAAATAAATATATGACAGAGGGTACTGAACCGATTGGTTGGCGCAGAGGTCGGACAAATTTATCAGGCAATATAGGCAAACGAAAACAATGAAACTTTTTGAAATACAAAGGAGAAAACAAGATGCATTCTCTTCATGGCTTTTAGTTGAAAGTCGTGGAAAGAATTTGCATCTTGAGTAATGAACATATTGAAGACTTAATCTTCAATGAAGGCTATCAAGGTGCTCAAAGGGCTTTGACTTATTGTGAAGGCCTTAGACAAATGTTTGCTGAAGGTACCGGTACCAGCACTAAAGTAACTGTTAAATGGGATGGTGCACCGGCAGTTATTTGTGGCGTAGACCCCATGGACGGACAATTTTTTGTAGGCACCAAAAGCGTGTTTAGCAAAACTGAACCAAAAGTTTGTAAATCATCCGCGGACATTAATAAATTTTATTCTGCACAACCTGAATTAGCTGAAAAATTAAAGCTAGCACTGAAAAATTTGAGCAAAATAGGCATTGGTAATGTTTTGCAAGGTGATTTAATGTTTACTGCTGACAGTTTAGAAACTGCTGAAATAAACGGCGAACCGTGTGTGACATTTACACCTAATACGATTACATACGCAGTGCCAGTAACGGACAACTTAGCTAAAAGAATTCAACGAGCAAAAATAGGTATCATTTTTCATACACAGTACGACGGTGCTAGTTTACCTGAAATGAAAGCCAGCTTTGGTGCAAGTGTAGCAGGTCTACAACCTAGTAATGATGTATGGTTTGATGATGCCACTTATAAAGATTTAACTGGCATTGCCAGTTTAACACCTGAAGAAAATACACAGATCAGTAGAACATTGGGTGCAGCAGCAAACACATTAAAGAAAATAGATCCCAGCAAGTTTAACACAATTATTAATAATACCGAATTTAGTCAATACATCAAACCTTTTATCAACAGTAAAGTGAGACAGGGAGAACAGGTAGGTAATCCTACTGCTTTCTTGCAAGAATTTATTAGTTTTTATACAGGTAAAATGCAAACGGAAATTAATAACTTAATGCAAACCACTCAATTTAGTGATCAACAAGAAGACTTGGTGCATCAATACATGGCCACAAGGGATATTACTGCAAGAAAGCAATTAGAAAAAGCCATGCTAGACAGCGGAATAAAGGTTGCGGTTTTGCGAAGAATCGAAAAGATTGTGGCCAACGAAGAATTTATGGAAGATAACAGTAACACACTGTTAGGAGTGTTGGCAATTTATAAACGAATCATTGAAATTAAATTAATGATTTTAGCAAAAATGCAAAAAGTGGAAAGTATTGGTACTTTTATTAAAACTGACAGCGGATATAAAGTCACGGCCCCTGAGGGGTTTGTTGCTATTGGACATGATGGTGGTGCTGTTAAATTAGTAGACAGGTTAGAATTCAGTAAACAAAATTTTGCTGCACCCAAACAGTGGAAAAAAGACCAATCGGTATAAATAATTGTATGTGCGCGAGCACTAACTTTTTAAAGGAAATTTAACATGGCAGTTTTTACAAGAACAAATGGTAATGCACAAAATGTTGTCAGCGTTGGTAACATTGCTCTAAGCACCGAAGCAAGCAGCCTTGGTGTAGTAATCAGCACAGGTATTGGCAAGCCAGTCCGTGCTTTCTCTGTTAACGCTAATGTTGCACTGACCACAGCATTGGGTACAGGTGAAGCAGTTGAAGCTATTCTTGGCGTATTTGGCCAAAAAGCTACACTATTGGCTTACCAAGTTTCTAGTGCTGGTATTGGTGGTGTTACAAACGGTTTGGTCAGCGTTGTTACTGAAGACAACAGCTGGACAACTACAGATCTAGAAGCCAACATTGTTGCTCTAGGCACAGTAAGTTCTGTTAACCTAACAGGTGTTAAGGTTGCAGAGCCTGGCTTAAGATTCGTTACCACAGCTGGCGCTTAATTTTTAAGCACACACAAACAAAGGCACTTTCCAAGTGCCTTTTTTGTTGACTATAAATACCTGCATGGAACCTGTAATTACGGCTTTTACTCTGGTAGATGTTACAGTCACTGGCATAATTAAAGGTGAATCGCTGCTGCGCGATCAACAGAGAAACTGGGAAACTGTGCTGCAGGTCTTAGGACTTAAAACTCAACCTATTATTATAAACCAACCAGCCTGTTGGCACAATGAGGAATTACAATATTTTGATTTTGGTGATTTTTACGAAGGAAATCAAAATGTTTGGGCTTGGCAATTTCGCGGAGAACGCGATGAGTTTTACAATTTAGACATTTTACAAGAAGACTTTGATCAAGTTCCAGTCATACTGGGGTTGCAGGAAACTGCAAAATTTATGTTGCCTGTGTTTTTTACGCAAGGTCACTTGAAAAACATATACTTTAAACAATTAAACCTTAAACTATAAATACAGTTGATGCTCAGGCACCAATAGGCACTTTTTTATGGCACATTTAGGCTCAACTCTTGCATCGCACATTCATTGCGAGATAATATGGCTACCACCGAAATTGAAAAAGAAAACCTTGAGGCGCATGTTGAGCTTTGCGCCGAAAGGTATAAACAGTTGGAAAACAAACTCACGGATGTAGAACAACGATTAGACAAAGTTGAAAACCATCTCATTGAAATCAAAGACACAATCACAAATAAAACCAGTGGCATTGACAGTAGATTTATAACCATTGGTACAACAATACTGGGCGTTATGTTTTCAGCCATAATTGGCCTATTAGTTCACTTGGCACAAAAATGAAAATAGTAGAAGTTTTAAACGGTTTATCTGTGGCAATCACAAACGAAGAAGCAGATCTGTTATTACAGTTTGACGAACAAACTCCAAGTATTGCTCGTAGAGACTTGGACGAAAGAAAACAAATCATGGCTAATAGTTTAGTAAATAAAAATGTACTGAAAAGAATCAAAGAAAATGGCCGGGTCATCTATAAAAGAAAAATTAGGTAAACTACTAGTTAACATTGGAATTAAACAGCTAGAAATATGGTCTCGCAAAGAACTTGTTAGAATAAAAAATAGCTCAAAACCTTTTTGTATAGAATACAGTGACAAACACTATAGTATAGGTGATTTTGATATAAAAATATTGTCAGACAATACAGCCAAAGTATATAAAGATAGCAGGTTTTTACATCATTTTGCAAATAAACAAATAGCAATATATTATTGCGCCTACGAAAAACTCAACAAATTTGCTAGTTCCAGCGATCTACTCAGAGTGGATTCTGAACTAGCATTGGCAAAATCAGATTACCACATACTGTATAACAAACTAAAAAATAAAAAATTTAGTTCAAACTTTGACAGAGATGTTAAATTAGCTAAATTCCAACAGTCTTATGACAGGTTAAAACGAGCTGAACTTCAGTTCAAGAAAACTGTGACTGTGCATAAATATAATAAAATCTGGGATACCATATTATGAATTTAAAAGAACTTGCACCTAAAAAAACTCAACGCCTAAACCGTGTAATGGAAAGCCGTTTTGGTTTTGCTGTAGACTATGACAACATGACTTATACAAAAGCACAAAGATTAAGCATTGCTCTTGAAGAAAGTCTAAACAGTATTCGTAAAAGCTACGGAGCACACACTGCAGAACAGAATCCTAAATACATGGAAATGTTCCTGGTCAAAGAAGGTATTGATGCTTGGCTCAAAGACAATAGAGTACTTACTGAAGGCGAATTAGAAACCGCCGAAGCAGTTTTGGCTGCCAAAGACATGGTGGACAGTATTCAGGACATGATCACTGATGCCAGTAAAATGATGAACGAACAACTTCCCCCATTGTTGGACACTATTCGTGACCAATTGGGTGCAGGGCAAGCTGATCAATTCAAAGGCACTGCCACTGCTGCTTTACAAGGACTAATGGACGCACTGAATGGTGCTCGCGACAGCTTGGACAATGGTAGCCGCGCACTGGCCGGTGAACAAGTGGCTCAACCAATGGCTTTGGGCGGCGCAACAGCAGCTCCTGCTGGCATGCCTGGTGAAATGCCCCCAGCTCCTGCTGCAGGAGAAGAAGAATTCGCCACAGCCGACGCTGCTGCAGGTGGTGAAGAAGAATTAGGCCGCGAAAGAAGATAATGCGAGCCAGCGATTTTGTTCGCGTGACAGAAAACAGTGACGATAATAGTAACATCGTCACTGCTTTGAGTTTGGTAAAAAGCAAAATAGATCAAGGTGAACTACAGAGTAAATTGCCTGTGCAGTTTATTGTAAGACTAATTCAAAACACAGGTCTTTCAAATTTTACTTTAGATGATCTTAAAGCGGCCAATGATGAAATTCCTGCATTAAAAAATATTATCAAACAGATAGCTGAACCTGATATTATTTTTAAAACTGACAGTTATAGCAGTGTTACCAATGCAGACACAGAATTTGGGTCTGTGGACAATCCTGAACAGACAGTTGCCAACATGGCCAAAAGCGCCATGAAGCGTAGACAAGATTAAACTCACAAACAGGCGCACCTACATAAATACTTGTATGAAAAATAAGTATGGGGTGTTAAAAAATTGTCTATATTGTAATTCACAATTTATTACTAAATCTCGTTTTTTGGATTTTTGTTCTACTCCTTGTAAAAATCCTATTAATAGGCCCGGTAACCGAGCTTGGAATAAAGGAATTAAATTAACTGAAGAACAAAAAACAAAACAAAATAGAGATGGTTTAAAAAAGGGCTGGGGTTGGAATAAAGGCAAACCAAATGAAGCACAAAGACAACGAATGTTGGGTGAAAATAATCCAAATTGGAATGGCAAAATTAATAACTTAAGATCAAAAAAAACGAGTAAGAATGAATTTACAAAATATAAAACTGAAGTAAGAAAAGCAACTTACAGAACCTTGCGTGATTTGAAAAAATCTGGACATTATGTTCCAAAATTTGGAAAATATAACAAAGACTTACAAGTCGATCATGTAATTTCTATTAAGCAAGGATATGAGTTAGGAATCGCTGCAGGTTTACTTGGAAGTATAAAGAATATACAATTCTTAAGAGGTGAAGACAACAGAGCTAAATGGCATTTAAAACAAAATAACGCGGTAATATTTGCTATAACAGGAGAATGGTATGGCGTACAGTGATAAAGTAATAGATCATTATGAAAATCCCAGAAATGTGGGATCATTTAATAAGGAGGACACGCACGTTGGGTCTGGCATGGTCGGCGCCCCAGCGTGCGGTTAGATAGGCGATGTAATGAAACTTCAAATAAAAGTAGATCCTGAAACCGGACTTATCACTGATGCCAAATTTAAAACTTATGGATGTGGAAGTGCCATTGCCAGCAGCAGTTTGGTTACAGAATGGGTGAAAGGCAAAAGCATTGATGAAGCTGCACAAATTAAAAACAGTCAAATAGCTCAAGAACTAGCCCTTCCGCCAGTCAAAATACATTGTAGTATTTTAGCCGAGGATGCCATTAAAGCAGCAGTAGCAGATTATCGAAAACGATATGATAACGCTAACTGACAAGGCTGCAAAAAAAATACAACAGCAACTGGCCAAACGAGGACAGGGAGTTGGTCTTAGAGTTGGCATAAGAACCACCGGTTGCAGCGGATTGGCTTATGTGTTAGAATATGTAGATCAACCACAATCAGAGGACCAGTGTATAGACTGTGCAAACTGTAAAATATTTGTAGATCCAAAAAGTTGTGTATACTTAAATGGACTTACAATAGATTATGTCAGAAACGGTTTAAATGAAGGATTTGAATTTAATAATCCCAATGAACGAGATCGCTGCGGCTGTGGAGAAAGTTTTAGAGTTTAATGTTACTACAAAAATTTAATTATACACCGATCAGTAGAGAAAGTGTAGAAGGTCGCAGGCATTATTGTCTGCCAGATGGCACTAAAGTGCCCAGTGTTACTACAATACTAGACGCAACAAAACCACAAGAAAAACGCGAAGCCCTGCAACGATGGCGCCGTAGTGTGGGAGAAGCCCAGGCACAACAAATTACCACCGAAGCTGCTAATCGCGGCACTAGAATGCACAAATGGTTAGAGAATTTTATTAAGGACGGACAATTGGGTTTGCCTGGTACAAATCCTTTTAGCAAACAGTCTCACAGCATGGCCAATACTATCATATTTGAGGGACTAGGCAAACGAGCCACTGAATATTGGGGAGTTGAAGTACCGCTTTTCTGTTCAGGCCTTTATGCTGGAACCACAGACTGTATAGCGGTTTGGGACGGCAAACCTGCTATTCTAGATTTTAAACAAACAAACAAACCTAAAAAACGTGAGTGGATTGAAGATTATTTCTTACAACTTGCAGCCTATGCATTGGCACACAATGAAACACATGGCACAGATATCAAGCAAGGTGTAGTTTTAATGTGCAGTGCAGATTTTCAGTATCAAGAATTTAAAGTAGAAAATCAAGAATTTGAAGAATGGACTGAGAAATGGCTCAATAGGGTACAACAGTATTATCAGCTGCACTAAATACAGCATTAGGATAATAGAACATGGCCATAGTTCAAATCAGTCAAATTAAACATCGTAGGGGTGTTGAAGAAAACTTACCTCAGCTAGCCAGTGCAGAATTAGGCTGGGCTGTGGACACACAGCAACTTTATATTGGTAATGGCACTTTGGCAGAAGGTGCACCTGAAGTTGGTAACACAAGAATACTAACAGAAAACGACTTACCTGATGTGGGTGTATTTGTACAAGCAGATGCACTTGTAAACAATACTAGTTCAAACGCTAATGTTACTTCTAATTCAGGCAGTGTTTTATATTTTGCCAACACAACACCAAGTGTGACTGTTGACTACAGTATCCAGCGCGGTGCCAACTATAAAACAGGACAATTAAAAATAGCCAGTAATGCCACAGCAGTGGCTTATAGCGACACTTTTGTTGAATCTGCTAATATTGGTGTAACACTATCAGTGAACATGCTAGGTTATGTAACCTGCGTTCAATATAAAACAACTAATACTGGCATAAATGCCAATATGAAATATAGTTTTACCACAGTTACTTGGTCTTAATTGAATAATTTCTGGAATGAATTGCCCTACGACCGATTAAGGTTGTGGCAAGAATTTAGGCATAAAATTTCACAACAGCCATTAGAACAGGCTGTAGTGGCTACTTCACATTTGTGGAGTTTTGCTCCTTACCAAAAATATTATCTCACATCAGATCAAATCAAAAATTGGCCTAACCCCTGGGAATTGATTTACGATAACTACTACTGTAATCTTGCAATTGCTCTAGGAATGTTGTATACTTTATATCTCAGTGACCACCGTCCTCAAATATGCATAAAGATTTACATAGATTCCGAATCCAAGGAACAGTATAATTTAGTATTTGTTGAACAAGGAAAATATGTTCTTAATATGGAACATGACACTGTATTAAATAAAACACAGATTGAAAACAAGTTAAAATTGAAAAAAACCATTTCTATAATAGATTTGGAATTAGAACAATTACAATAAGAGATCAAATAAAATGATTCAAGTAACAAAACGCAATGGTAGTAAAGAACAGTTAAATCTAGAAAAGTGGCAAGCACAGATTCAAAAAGTATGTAAAGGTGTGGCAGATGTCAGTCAAAGTATGATTGAGATCAAAAGTCAACCACACTTTTATGACGGGATTACAACTAAAGAAATCGATGAGATAACCCTGCGAGCAGTGGTTGATCTTATTGATGTAGAATCCAATCCCGATGTTGGCCATGTAAATTATCAGTTTGTGGCCGGCAAACAACGACTAAGCATGTTGCGTAAAGATGTTTATGGTAGTTATGATGTGCCTCATCTTTATGATATAGTTAAAAAAAATGTGTCAATTGGCTTGTATACTCCTGAACTTTTGCAGTGGTATACCGAAGCTGATTGGGAACGCATGAATGAAATGCTGGATCACGAAAAAGATGAACAGTATTCATACGCAGCCATTGAACAGCTGATTGAAAAATATCTTGTTCGTAACAGATCAACTAAAGAAATTTATGAAACACCACAGATAAGATACATGGTGGCCGCAGCCACAGTGTTTCATAATGAGGAGCCTAACAGTGCTCGTATGAAATACATTAAGGAATATTACAATGCAGCTTCTGACGGTTTATTTACTCTCGCTACTCCTGTTCTTGCTGGCCTTGGCACTCCCACTAAGCAGTTCAGTAGTTGTGTACTCATACGCAGTGATGATGATCTTGACTCCATTTTTGCTAGCGGCGAAATGATGGCCAAGTATGCCAGCAAGCGAGCTGGCATCGGACTTGAAATAGGCAGACTACGACCTTTAGGCAGTCCAATTCGTGGTGGTGAGATCATGCACACCGGTATGATCCCTTTTCTTAAAAAGTGGTTCGGTGATTTGCGTAGTTGCAGTCAAGGAGGTATTCGAAATGCTAGTGCTACAGTTTTTTATCCTATTTGGCATCATCAGTTTGATGATCTTATCGTGCTTAAGAACAACCAAGGAACAGAGGAAACCCGAGTCCGTCATATGGATTATGGGGTTGTGCTGTCAGCTTTCTTCTGGAGACGATTCAAAAACAAAGAAAACATAACATTCTTTGATCCTAATCAAGTTCCAGATTTATATGAAGCGTTCTACAGTGATAGTCAGTTATTTGAAGAATTGTATGTCAAATATGAACGCACACCAGGATTAAGAAAAAAGGTCATGAACAGCGAGGATGTGTTTAAAGGCGGCATCCTCAAGGAGCGCACAGACACTGGTAGAATTTATCTTGTGTTCATTGACAATGTAATGAACCAAGGGCCTTTTGATCCCGAGTATCATACCATCTATCAGTCTAACTTATGCTGCGAAATCCTTTTACCCACTAAACCGTTCAAACGATTGGATGATCCCGACGGCCGTATTGCACTGTGTACTCTAGGATCGATAAATTGGGGTGCGTTCCGTAATCCTGAAGACATGCGCCGAGCTTGTCGTATTTTGCAGCGCAGCCTTTGTAACATACTAGACTATCAAGATTTTCTTTCTATCCAAAGTGAACTAAGCAATAAAGAAATTCAACCACTGGGTATCGGTGTTACTAATCTTGCTAACTGGCATGCCCGCCGCGGATTTAAATACGGAAACAAAGATGCATTACAAGAAGTGAAATCTTGGATGGAACATCAAGCATACTATCTCACAGAAGCTACAATTGATTTGGCTCGTGAGCGAGGAAAATGTGCTCACAGTGACCTAACAAGATATGGACAAGGTGTGTTTCCCTGGGAACTTAGAGCCAATGGTGTCAATGAACTAGCAGACTTTACTCCTGAACTAGATTGGGAGTCGCTGCGAATCAACATGCGTCAATGGGGAGTTCGTAATGCCACACTAATGGCCATTGCCCCTGTTGAAAGTTCCAGTGTTGTAATTAACAGTACTAATGGTATAGAAATGCCCATGAGTTTAATTACTGTAAAAGAAAGCAAAGCAGGCAGTTTTACACAGGTAGCACCAGACTATGCCAAACTTAAACACAAATATGAACTGATGTGGGAACAAAAAGATTGTTCAGGCTATTTAAAAACAGCGGCTGTTCTGGCTGCTTATGTTGATCAGAGTATATCTACTAACACCTTCTATAACCCCGCACATTTTCCGGGCCGCAAAGTGCCAACAACACTGATTGCAAAAAATCTTATGCAGGCACATAAATGGGGGCTGAAAACATTTTATTATAGTCTTATAAACAAACAAGGTGCCAAGGCAGACATGCAAGAATCACAGCAGGAAGCACAGATCTTTGGTAGTATAGACACATACGAGGATCAAGAAGATTGCGAGGCATGTAAATTATAATGGATGCTTACAACTTACAATATCAGATGAAACAGGCATGGAGTACCATTGCCATAGAACACAGTCAAACTGGTGTCTTGACTAAACATTGGCCGGAAATTCCTGTAATAGTTACAATTAACGGTGAAGAACGAACAGTTGTTGACTTAACGGTCAAAGATCAAAAAATTTATTTGGAGTTAAAATGAAAAAAAGAAACTACAGCCTAGAAACGGTACGCCGTTTGCAGGGTAGTGTTCAAGTCGAGCATACACTAGCCAAACGAGGGGCTAAAAAACTTCGTGAGTTATTAGCCAATGAACCTTATATTAATACGCTAGGTGCTTACAATGGGCAAATGGCTGTGCAACATGCCAAAGCTGGACTAAAGGCAATTTACCTGTCAGGCTGGCAAGTAGCAGCCGCAAATAACACACAAAACACCACATATCCAGATCAAAGTTTATATCCAGTAGATTCAGTGCCTCGTGTGGTTAAAGGTATCAACAATGCTTTTCGCCGGGCAGACCAAATTGAACACAGCGAAGGTCATGTAACTACTGATTATTTTTTGCCAATCGTTGCCGATGCTGAAGCTGGCTTTGGTGGTGCTTTAAATGCCTATGAATTAATGTATCATATGATTGAAGCAGGAGCCGCTGGCGTACACTTTGAAGATCAATTGGCATCAGAAAAGAAATGCGGTCATTTGGGCGGCAAGGTACTGGTACCAACCAGCCAAATGATTCGTACATTAAATGCTGCACGACTGGCCGCGGATGTGGCAGGTGTGGACACAGTGATCATGGCTAGAACGGATGCTGAAGCAGCAACACTGATCACATCAGACCATGATCCATTAGACAAGGATTTTATCATTAATGAGCGCACCGAAGAAGGATTCTACAAGTTTAAAAACGGTATTGAAGCTTGCATTCGAAGAGGCCTTGCTTATGCCCCTTACAGTGATCTCTTATGGTTTGAAACTTCGACGCCTAGTATTGCACAAGCTAGAAAATTTGCGGATGCCATACATGCTGTATATCCTGATCAGATGCTTGCCTATAATTGCAGTCCTAGTTTTAATTGGCGTAAGTTTTTAAGTGAAGATGAATGTGAAACTTTTCAGCGCGAACTTGGAGAACTGGGCTACAAATTCCAATTTATTACACTAGCAGGTTTCCATAGCGTTAACTTAGCTACCTTTGAACTTGCAGAAGCATACAAACAAAAAGGCATGGCCGGCTACAGTGAAATGCAGCAACGAGAATTTGCTGCACAGGATCGTGGTTTTACCACAGTAAAACATCAGCGCGAAGTCGGTGTCAGTTATTTTGATTTGATCAGTGAAGCTGTTGGTGCAACCAGCACAGTGGCCAACAAGAGCAGCACAGAAGCAGATCAATTTCACTAATAAAGAGGTTGTTATGAATAAATTTATTTTAGCTATTTTAGTATTTTTGTCTTCGTCGGTGTTTGCTGGAGAGTTGACAATTTGCAAAGGAAAATACGCTCTTTGTGCAGCCAGTACTTGCACAAAGACTGGAAAAACTATAACCACTAACGACGGAAAAACTTATCCTGAAGTAGTATGTAAATGTCCTGTACTGGAAGGTCCCAGCATTGCTGATACCAGTGCTGGTGTAATGAAGGGCTCTTGTGCCGTGGATGATCCTACAACTCAAGTTTGGAGTTTGTTTGCTCCAAGATTTCACTACCCCCAGGAAGCAAATAATTTTGTTACTAGTCCCAAATCAGCAACTAGAGCTCGGGTACAAAGTTGTGGTGGCAATCTTGCTGCAGGCTCGGCAAATTGCTGGGGTATGATGTGTCGATATGATAAAAATCCTACCAATGGCACAGTGACAGCTACCTGTAGCTGCCCCATTAATCAAATTGAAAAAGGCACAGAATTTTTAACTGAAGCTGGTCAAGGTGACCCCAAAGCCTGTGCTAAACATCCTGTTGCTGCTCCAGATCCTTTTGCTGATATACTTTTAAATGTGAGAAAATAATGTCAAAGAAACAGTATAATTTAGCTTTGGCCACTGATTACCTGCATCGTAAGATGTTTTTGGACCCTGCAGGTCCTGTGACCATTCAACGGTTTGAAGAAGTCAAATACAAAAAAATCGTAGACTTTGAACAAACAGCCCGCGGATTCTTTTGGGTGCCTGAAGAAATTTCTTTGACCAAAGATGCCGCAGATTTTAAAGAAGCCAGTGAAGCAGTAAAACATATTTTTACCAGCAATCTGTTGAGACAAACTGCTCTTGATAGTTTGCAAGGCCGCGGCCCAAGTCAAATCTTTACTCCGGTCATCAGCTTGCCAGAACTAGAAGCATTGGTTTATAATTGGACATTTTTTGAAACCAATATTCATAGTCGCAGTTACAGCCATATTATTCGTAATATCTATAATGTTCCTAAGGAAGTGTTTAACACTATACACGACACTAAAGAAATCGTTGAAATGGCCAGCAGTGTGGGCGCATATTATGACAAACTACACATGATCAATTGCCTAATAGAAACTGGAGAAAAGATTGATGAAGAAATACATATTAAAGCCATTTGGATGGCACTCAACGCCAGTTACGCATTAGAAGCCTTTCGCTTTATGGTTAGTTTCGCTACAAGCCTGGCAATGGTTGAAAACAAGATCTTTATTGGCAATGGTAACATTATTAGTCTTATTCTACAAGATGAACTGCTACATAAAGGATGGACTGCTTGGCTTATTAATCAAGTAGTCAAAGAAGACGCAAGATTTGCCGCGATGGTAGAAGCGTGTCGAGACGAAGTTTATGCCATGTATATGGATGTAATCCGTGAAGAAAAAGCATGGGCGGATTACCTATTTAAGAAAGGTCCTGTAATTGGTTTGGGGCCCGCGATTCTTAAAGACTTTGTAGATTATACTGCTAAGATAGCATTGCATGACATTGGTATTAAGTATCATTTACCAGCACCAAAAAATACACCAATTCCTTGGTTTAATAAACACAGCGATACAAGTAAAAAACAAACTGCACTGCAAGAAAATGAATCAACAAATTATGTAATTGGTGTAATGAGTGATGTTTTAGATTACGATGAGTTGCCAGCAATCTAATGAAAATAGCAAGAGCGTTGTTTATAGCAGCATACAGGATTCCTCATGCTTGTTTAAGTTTACAGTTTGATCACTATATAAAA
>Ga0129333_10001410_pt1 | contig 21734 bp, 13 predicted proteins | sample CPB6_08_DNA_FD_94474 | JGI IMG/M metagenome (GOLD analysis project Ga0129333, IMG submission 94474) | Freshwater to marine salinity gradient microbial communities from Chesapeake Bay, USA - CPBay_Sum_0.6_0.8_DNA | ecosystem: Environmental > Aquatic > Marine > Coastal | place: USA: Chesapeake...
AGGATATCTTCTCGGCTAGTAATCTCTCTGACTTCGACATGGTTGAAGGCGACGCAAACGACTTTCTAGAACCAGGAGACGTCCCAGGATTTTCTTCTGGTAGAAGAAACAGAACTCAAGGCTCAAAGCGCAGACCGATGTCAGACGCTGACCGTCAAGCATTTGCTGACGGCGTAAGACAACGTGCAGCAACGATTCCTAGCAAGAGAAGACCAGGGCCAAGTAAAGAAGAATTTGGCACTGACAGATTAAGCTCCGGAAGAATGCGTTTCCCAGATTCCGCAAAAAGACGGAAGATAGGGGAGCGAATATCGGAATATACATCCGTAAAAGTCGGAAAACTATCTGAAAACAACGACCGTTCACCAGACGGAAAATGGATGCTGGACGCAAGCAAACTCAATCTAATTCTGAAAGATGAAAACGGCAAACCGCTAAACGTCACTGAGATTGCAGCCATCTTGGGAATAGATAAGGCAGAGGCGGAAAAGTTCAACGCGCCAGGGGCTGCTATCTCTGAGGCTGATGCATCAACACTCATAGACCAAATGTTCTTTAACGGCTCAAACCCAGCTGCTACCGATGAATTGGTTGAAGCAATTTGGGGCTTCGACTCAAAACCTTATTGGTACGACATGAGAAGAGGAAATCAGCTCAGCCGGAGTGAATATGAGGACTATGTAGAAGAAGGAATTCTTCGCAAGGGTCTTCTAGCGCCAGAAGGCATGGAAGAAACAGAGGAATTTGTCGCTAGCGAGATGTCCAGAAGGGGCTTTGCACTCTCAGACCTTGCTGACGCGCTTGGGACCAAATCAAACGCAGAACTGATAGATGCTCTTACTTTTGAAGTCGACGGAGAAAAAATCGTTCCAACAGCAGTTCAAATGAAAAAATGGAAGCGAAGCGGAATACCCACAGGTATCGTCGAACAACTTATCGAAAACGGAATTATCCCTAATGCCGGAGACGTTTTTGGCGATGAGGGAGCAGTATTCGACAGTTCCATAAAACAATTCGACCTCTGGAAGAAAGTCAGTGATGTTATTGGTAGAACGGGCAAAAAAGTAACTGGCGCAGAGCTTGACGAAATAATTGGGGCAACCAAGGTTCAGACAAGACTGAAGGCATTTGAAGAAGGCAAAGAGGGCAAATATAGCTCCCGTGTTGGAAAAGCTCTCAGATATTCTGATGACGAAGTTAAAGAAATAGTTGACAGAATGAATAAGAAGTACGGCCTGAATGAGACAGTTGAGTCAATTAAGGGCGGTCCTTCGATGAGTAGTGGACGGCGAGCAGCAAGAAGAATTTCAGATGCTGGTACTGAAGCTACCGAAAGGCTTTCGTCTGGGCGAGAAAATAATGGAGCTCCAGAAAACATAACCCCAAGAATGCAAAAAGAAATACTTGGCTGGGCGGAAAATGCTAAATGGAGTGGATTCGCTCAAAGCGTTGCTGCTCAATTCAAGGCCAAAGGATTCTTGAGTCGTGCTCAGTGGACAAGACTTCTTCAGCTTCATGACAACTCTCAAAGAAGACGTTAATAGATAATTAGAAAAGCGTTTTATTAATACTTCCCACGGCAGTGCTGTGGTAGGTTATACTTTTACAAACAAATAATTTGATAAACATTTGGCTTTAGCGCCATCTGTGTACCAATAGGCGCAAGGAGCTCTATTTTATGGCTTACGACGACAAGGCAACAGTGAGTATTGACAGCGAAGGAGCTGTGCTCAAGTGCGCCAAGGGAGCTGACGCTTCTGCATGCGGATTCACTCCAGGGGCAAAGGTTTGTGGAAAATGTGGCGCGATGCCAGTAGAGATGAAAATGGTACCAGCAACCGACCTTGACATTGCTGATGAAGACATGACTGAAGAGGACATGGAAAAGATGTACGGCATGATGCCAAAAAAGAAGCCGATGAAGGGCATGGGCATGGGCGTCGAAATGGAGTCAGAGGATGACGACATTGAAGATGAAATGATGGATGACGAAGAGAAGGTGAACGTCGCCATGCATAAGTTCAAGAAAAAGGGCGACGAAGAAGAAATGATGGAAGACGAAGAAGACATGGAATCCGAAGAGGACGATGAGGAAGAAATGTCAGAAGAAGAAAAGGGCTCGATGGAAGACTACATGGACTCCGAAGACGAAGAGGACATGGCAGAAGCCGAGAAGCAAAACATCATGATGGAAAAGTATCGCAAGCGTCGCATGCAGTCAATGGGAATGAAGTCAGAAGACCTCGGAGAATATGACTACGTCTGCGCAATTGAGCGCAAGTCATATTCTGGTGTTACTTCTGTTTGTGATGATTGCCCTGGTGGATGCATCGCAGAAAAAGGAATGCCAGGCCTACTTCATGTTGAAGGTATGGCTGAAGAAATGTTTGATGGAAAGGTAATCGATTCAGGTTACTCTCCAGATGCGGACATGTTCGTTGTTGATGTTCAGGTTAAAGATGGCAAAGCTGTTGAGGTTTTCATTGATGGAACATCAGCAGAAGTGATGGGTTGGCACAAGCTTGATGAAAGCGTCTTCGAACAGAAGGCAGCGATTGATGAGCTTAATTTGATTAGCTTCACTGACGCAGCAGAAATTGCAGTCAAGTCAATCGATGGTCACGTTGTTGCTGTAGAACCAGACAACTTTGAAGGCATCGACTCATACGCTGTTGAAATTGAAGGCTTTGACGGAAAGTCATACGACGTGTTCGTGGCTCTTGATGGTGAAATCCTTGGCTACGACAAGTACGAGCCAGAAGAGGCAGAAGAGATTGAGGCAGAAGCTGCAGAAATTGCACTTAAGCGTGCATTTACAGAAGAGCAGCGCAACGCTATGGCTAAAGAAGGAAATGCGCTTCCAGATGGTTCATACCCAATCGCTAACGAGTCTGACCTCAGAAATGCAATTCAAGCATTTGGTCGCGCAAAGGATAAGGAATCTGCAAAGCGCCATATCATGAAGAGAGCGAAAGAACTCGGCAAGGAAAATTTGATTCCTGCTAATTGGGTTGCTGGTGGAGAAGGAATGAGCAAGAAAGACGATGAGACTCTTGATGGAGACTTCATGAAGTCGCTTGTTGAGTTCCAGCTCCTCGAAGCAGAAACAGACACTCTCTAGGAAAGGGCGGCCCGCCATGACGGGTAAGCCGTTCTATAAAACACGCACCATTACATCAGAGAGGCTTGTATCGCCTCTTGCCGGTAGAAGAGATTTAAACGACGCAGCAATTGCGTTTAAGAAGGCCGTACTTGAATCAATAACAAGACCAACATTAAATGCTGGTTTGTCGGTGAAAGCTCTTGATAGTGCCACGGGAAATGAAACATACAAAGACACCGACGGCAAAAAGAGGACCAGCAAAGGCGGAACGCCTGGAATGGTTGAACGTCTAAACGGGTACAACTATCTTCCAGGTCAAAAGTGGGAGGAAGGAAAAATCCTCAATCTTTTCCCATCAGTTAAATTGAGGAATACTGCAGTAAAGAAACCAAACTTTGGATGGGTTGATGAACCACGTTCTGTTTCAGCTGACGAGTATGCAAGAATCCTCGCAGCAAAACCAAAACTACGAATAAGAAAATATAAGGTCAACCCAAAAACTGATGAGATAATCGAAGAATCAGAACAAACTCTTGACCCATTTAGTCTTAACGGCGACAAGACGGTCAATTCATCTGGTTATGCAGAAAAAAGACTTCCAGGTAGAACCATTGGTCAGCGAGGTCGCTCACTTATAGCAAGAGCTGCGAGTGCATTCGGAATTATTGTTGATGAAAACGGAAAGTTTAGATGCCCGCCAGGAACACCTGCAGCAAACCAGTTTACCGACAACGCAGGGACAAACTGTTTCGGCATTTCAGCATCAGAGATATTCGACTTCGCTAAAAGAATGGCAAGCGGGATTGACGTCAGCAAAGAAACTGGTGTAAAACACACAACAAAAAAACTTTTTGAGTTTATCTCATGGCTAGATAACGGAGCAATACCAGGAATTGGCAGAACCGTATGGCGTGATGAAAACGGCAAAAGAATCAAAAACATCAAGAAGTGGCGTGAAGCGAGCCTTAACGACACGAACAGCAGAGTATTCGTTGATGGAATGATTCGTGCTCAAGACAAGCTTGCTCAGCAGGACATAAACATTGCAAGCCTGATGGACACGCTTGGAGTAATCAGAACAGATGAAAAAAGAAAAACAAATGAAGACGTATTTGAGGTTTTTCAGAAACTAAGAGACAGCGGTGCATGGACCATAGATACAAGCACGAGACTTTCAGCAGAAGATATTGACAAGATAGTAAAAGCAAGACTTTTACATGTTCCAGGATTTTCAGACCTGACTCCTGAGCGTCAAAAAAGCCTGATTGCAGCAGATACTGAGCGCTGGTACACAACAGAAAGAGCCTTGCTGGAATCTGCTCTTGACTCCTTCATTGCCGACCCCGAGCACATGAGGACGATTGCAAGTATAAATTTCCAAGTCAAGAGCCCTGACGACCCGAGAATGGATGAAGCTTCTACTGGTGGGTATACAACACCGGATAGCAAACGGGTGATGAGCATCATATATGTTGATATTCCTGAAATAATGAATAATCAGGAAGCGATGATTCCAAGCCTGGCCCCAGGTGAAAGAATGCGAATAGATTTTGTTGGCGGCAAAACCGACTCAGAAAGAGCAACAGCACTAACTGACTTTTTAGTTACCGTTGATGGACACTCAAAGCAGCTTGCGGCAATGGTTGAAGAGCGAGCATTTGCACGCCACATCATGAAGCACGAAATCGCTCACACTATTCAAATGCAAGCCTTCAACAGAGAGGCAGAGCGACAGATTAGGACTAATGGTTTCATTACCGTTCTTAACGACAAGGGAGAGCCTGTAAAGGTAGAAAGTATCAGGGACCTCACTAGCGAAATGGTGATGAGCCTTATGGCAAAGGCTAGTGACGGGATTGACCTTGAGTCACTTAAAAATGCGTTATCCAGAACAGATGTGGTTGGATTTCTCGCTGGAGAATATCCAAAGATGTATTTCAACGATGAGTATGGCGCAGAGCACTGGGCGCTTGAAGCCGCAGCAGAACTCTGGGCTCTTAGAGACCTTGGCTTAATCTACGGCGACGACATCGACGCTGCTCTTGAATGGATGGACGATGTATCAGATGGTAGATATATCGACATTAGAAGAAGGTCCGATGCGGATGGGCTACGAGATATTGAGGCTCGTTACTACGAGAACCTTGGTCCAGACCCAGAGTTATCCGGGAATAGCATCGCAGAAGTTAAGAAGCGACTTGAAATTGCACATAAAAAGGAGTTGTCGCTAATTGAAGAATGGTCACAGGATTCATCTACAACAAGTGATGATTTTATCGATGCTCTTGCTGGTCTCGAGTATGACAGGGAATCCTATAACCTCGCATTTGACAATCTTGAGGCAACTGGCGAAAGCAAGGATTCCCCTGCGTTCAAGAATCTAAATAGAAAAATCAAAGAAAATAATGCAAAAATTGCTTTGATAGAAAAGAAATGGGCTGAAAGATTTAGCAGCGAAGACAGCGATAGAAGGCGGAAAGACGTTAAGGCCATGCGCGAGTCAGTTCGCGAAAAGATGTTCTCAGAAGGAACTCTGAGACCAGAAGAAATGGCTGCAAGAACACGTCAGCAAGAGATAAAGAATCTGCAACAGCAAGCCGAAGATATGACGGAAGATGAGTTTGTACAGAAGCTTGCTGATATCGAAATATCCCTGAAGGAGCCAGGACTCTCCGCCGACGATAAATCAGTCCTGCTTGAAGACAAGAAGATGTTGAGAGCAATATTTAAGTCAAAACTTGAAGGCTCTGATGACGCAAAAGTTTGGGCAAAGCAAAGACGTGAACTTGATACAAGAATTGATGAAATCGTCAACCCTCCAAGGCAGCAATCTCTAAAAAAGACGAAGAAAGTCAAGACAGATAAAGCTGGTGCTAGTTACGCGAAAAAGATTCAAAGAGATGAGTCTTTGGCAATGACTGAAGAACAGGCTATTGCAGTAGAGCGACTTGGTGACCCATCCGTAACCGATATCGGGAACCTAGTGGACCCAGACGGAAGTGTTGCAGCGATTAAGAACATCAACCGCCGTTACAGAAGAGCACAAAGAAGTGCTGGTGACCTATCTCCAGAAAGCGAAACAGCAGCACTCGAAGACCAAATCGAGAAAGTTCTCATTCCAGCAATGGAAGCAATGGACGAGTCTTCAATACCGGATGATTTAGAAATTGAAGCCGAGATTTATTTTGGTGTAACAGACAGCGGATTCAAAGATGTAAGCGAATACTTTGATAGCCAAGGCTTCATAAGCGGAAGAATCATAACGGATGAATCACCGCACAAGCCGGGAGAAGTACGTGATGCTGACGGAGATGTGGTTACTCGCGCTGGCAAAGAAAAAACTCGCGTAATAGTCCAGGTTTCAAAAGGTGATAAAGGACTATTCAGAACAAATGAGACAGAGCTTGGAGATGAAGGGGCGCTTGTTCTGCCTCCAGGCAAGATGAAAGTTGTGGACGTAAGACCAGATGGAACAGTAGTTCTGCGGGTTCAAGAACAGGACAATGTCGTCGACGTCTTGGACAGAGTCTCTTCCTCGATTGGCGAAGAGGGTCCTGGTGCATCGCAGCACGCAAAGGGAACAAAGAAGAAGATTGACAGAGTTGCCAACAAGTATGTTGCGCAAAGAAGGGAGAATGGTCTTTCTTCCACTCCATCACGACCAAAACGTGATGTTGAAATTGAAGACAAGAACGTGGAAGTTAAGCGTGAGGTAATTAGTGCTGGCGGTTCTTTTGGCGAGCCACCATCAGAAGACTATGTTGCAGAGACGCTTAAACAAGCACCATACAGTACTTCAGCTGGCTCGACATCTGAAACAACCCCAGGTAGTGAGGTTCTTGGTATCCCGCAGACGCGCGAAGAAAGAAAAGTCGTAAGAGCCACCAGAGCAAATATGACATTTGAAGATATTAAGCGCGTCATGGCTGGCGAGAGTCCAAAAGACGTAATGAACGATATGTCAAGGGACTCACTTGACTCTGCTGTAGCTGATGAAATTGCACGAAAATCTCCTGAAGCTTTGATTAAAGACGTTGAGGATGCTGCGGTTGAGTTCCACGCTGGTGTAGATAAGCGACCACGCGTGAGAATGACGGAAAGTCAACTCACCAAATTTGCAGATGATGGTGAATTCCTGCCCACCGAGACTGACGATATTGTCCTTGAGAGTGGGGCAATTGGAAGAAGACTTGAACGCAGGCTTAACCCAGCGACTCGACGTTCCGCTCCAAAATTGTCATCCGGAAGGTCGCAAGAGAGAGCAGCACAACTAGATAGTTCTGTTCAAAGAGCGCAAAAAAATTATGACGATGCAGTAAAGCGTGTAGAGAATTTAGAAGAGGGTCTCAGGATACTTGAGGAAACAGGTGAATGGAGAGGAGGTGACCTGGGCGTAACCATACCAGTGAATGACGTATGGACAGCAAATGGAGTTGATAGACCAGGAGAGACTCCAAAAAACCTTACAGCAGATGAAGTCGCAGAAATTGGCGGAATAGAGAATCTAATTAAAGATGTAAAAGAAAAAATTAGAATTTCGAAAATAGAAGCACGACATCAAGAAGACGTGGCTGCTAGAAAAAAGATTCGCCGCGAGCAGGGTGTTCTGGACGTTGAAGATATTCCCGATGACGTAATGACAGAGCTTAAAGAAGAAGCAAGTAAAATCGCTGCTTTGGATGCTGACTCGGATGAGTATAAAGCTATTTTCAGTGGAAGTGAACCAGATGATTTGTTCGTGTATCACGCTGGTGCTAGCGAACTTGATGGTGGTATTCTTGACCCGCGCCGAAGTGTTGGCAGTATGGAGGGTGCTTCGCGAGGTGCTGGCGATACTCGCGGACTTAATAATCGACAAATTGAAATTGCACAAGAAACAATATCCAGTCGCAAACCAGCACTAGATGCTCTTAAGTCTTTGTCAGAGTGGAAGAAAAATAATCCACAAGGTGGGAAATTTATAGCTTCATCCCCAGAAGAAGCAAGACAACTTGAAAACTTTGGATTAATTGGTTCACGATTCAAAATTGATGGCGGTAATGGACTTGAATATGAAATCCCTGAATCCGCATTCGACTCTTACGGGTATAGAGAAATAGATAATACAATAGGAAAAGAGCAGAAGTTTCTTGATACCTATCAGGCCGTGCTCGACATATCAAAACGTGTTGATGGGCAATTCCTTTCTTCCTATCCAGCAGGAACAGAAATTGTTACCGGTGGATATTTTGGTAGATTTGCACCAAAGACAATTCCAGAAGACATTGCATCAGTTCCATCAGAATTTGAACTAAGAATTCAGCAAGCCTCTCAACAAATAAAAGATAGAGAAGCCTATGACAGGTGGATGTCAAGTCGTCGTGGCACAGCATGGCTTATTGGCGGCAAGGAAGGACGAGACATAACTTCGCTTCTTGGCCCAGGAAAAGAAGAAAAACAAATACTCGGCGAGCAAAAGCCAATTTTTGGAATTTCGCAATTAGTAAGTCCAGGAACTAGGTATACAGATAATGGTTCTGTAAGAAACGATATTCTCAAAGAAGTCGGTCCTGCGCTTATGGCACGCGCAATCAGACTGAAGCGAGAAGGTAAAGAAATAACCCCTGCTGCTGTTCTTGGTGCTCGTGCAGGAAAACCGCTTGATGAATCCAGTTTTTCATCTGGTGGTCTATCTTCTGGTGGTCTATCTTCTGGAGCAAGATACGAAGAGAAATTAACTTCTGACAAAACCTCTATAGACAAAGCAAATAAGAATATAAGAAAAAGAGAAACAAAGCTTAGATTTACTAATTCTGATGGACGCGAATATTCGGTTAGAATCATTTCGACCAACACCAACAGGGACTCATACGACCTTCCACCCGAAAGAGAATTGTCCGCCTACTTGAGCGATGATTCTGGGAAAATTGTTGGGGCTTTTTTTGCAAGGTCTGGTCCAACTCTGGGAAGACGTCCTGAAGATGTAGATAAGTTGGTAATATCCGACATAACAGTAGACGAAAATCTTCATCGCCAGGGACTTGGTCGCGCAATGCTCACATTCGCCACAAAGTACAACGTAGACGAAGAGAAGATTTATCATTCGAACTCACTTTCACCATTGGGCGCAAAATTTGCAGCCGGAACACCGATAGACAATAACGACATATCCCTTTCATCTGGTAGAAGAAACAAAATAAACAGGCGTGGTCCTATTGATAGGTTTATTTTAGAAAAAAATAAAAAGGGTGATGAAGTAAGAAATATCAAAGTAGGAACAAGCTCAATAAGTAATCCAGAGAAAATAGATAATGCCGAGTACCTAAAGGTTGTTGGTGATATTCCTGGCGTCTCCGATACCGATGAGCTTATATCTACAGAAAAACTTACATCATCTCGTGTCCCTGGTTTAGAGATATTCAGGGGGACTTACAGGGATAAGAAGGGTGGGGAGAAGAATAGGGTTTTTGGAAAGTACAAAGCACCAGATGACGTGGAGTACACGATGGTTGGAACCGAACTCGGCATGGAAGGCAGGTATTACGCCTACCCACCAGGAAGTGAACGTCTTGACCCAGAAATGGATAAAGTAGCCAAGTTAAGCCTAACCTTGAATGATGGAGAGTTAAACGTTCACGATTTATTTAATATTGAAGTCAATACTGATAAACAAAAATTGGGTTTAGCTCAAGCATTGGTTGAAATGGCAAAAGCAGATTTTCCAGATGCTACGTTCACAACACGTCGTGTCGTGACTGATGAGGGGGCTCAATTTGCTAGAAATCTACAGAGTGCTAGAGGTGGTTCGAGCGGTGGGTCACGTCTTTCTTCCGGCAGGAGAAGCGGTCCTAGTAAAACACAGCGAGTTGCCGGAATTGCTGGAAGTCGCGCAACAGGAAGAGTTCTAGACGCAGTTCTTAAGCGTTCTGGAGCAGACGAAGACACTCGTGAACGCGTTAAGTACGGCGTGAACATGGCTGGTGCTCTTGCTGCTGGTGGACCTGCTGGTTTTGCAACTGCACTTGCAGTAGATGTCGCCAGAAGAGCCGGAAGAGAAATTGCAGAGCGCGGTCTAGAGGAAGCAGTTCAAAGAGGCAGAATAACTCAAAATCAAATGGATGTTGCAATGCAGGCAGTTGACCGAGTTGCACCAAACGGCCTTCCCGACCCAGTAGTCGACAAGCTAGCTGATGCGTGGTCAATTGCCTCAGATTTCATTGACGAGCGAGTAGTAACAGATGAAAATAGGCAGAGACTTGACGAATTTGGTGACATCATACGCGGTGAGGGGGCTGAACTTTTGGAAAATGCTGGCGAGATAGTCGGTTCAGCCAGAGACAAAGTTGGAAAGAAATTCAAAAAACTAAAAAAGAAGAAAAACACCGAAGATGGTATTGGTGAAGATGGTATTAGTGATGGACCAGACCTCGCTGAGCTGCGTAGTCGTTTTGGCTCCGAGTCACTACCAGCATCAAGTGAATATGATGACCCATTTGATAGTTACAATGAGAACGATTACACACCAGCAAAAACAGAATACGACCCATTTGGGGATTCTGCTTTCAGTTCTGGGAAAAGAGCTGGCCGCTCATCTGATGCATTTAGAGATGAGTACAACAGCAGAATTGGTATTAGCAAATCAACCCCAAACTCTGCAAAACCAGTAAGCGGATATGTTGTGCATCGTTCACACAACGAAGAGAAGAAGAGGCAGATAGCCGCATCTGGCAAGGGGAACATCGGAAGTGATGCAATCTTTGAGATTGGCGATAATGACGTGGTTGGCGACGGTCTTACTGCGCTCGGAGAAATAGAGGTAATCCTTAAGCCTGAAGTGTCTAATCGCACCGCCTATGGGCGTGGAGAGGCTCTACAGTCGGCGCACAGACCAGTAGCGATGAACTCCAACGACCCTGACGACATTGCCGACGCAATCATGAATGCTGACGGAATTTCTTCAAAGAAACAGAACACTGAAGCAATGCTTCATCTACTCGGAGCAAAGATGGATAAGAACTTCTCCTCCGTCAATGCTTCAATGGATGAAAATGGCAGAATGGCTCCAGTTGGTGCTGTCGACTCATCGAGCCGCGCACATGAGCCATTCGAAGCACAGATACTTGGTGGATTCAAGAAGAGTGAAGTAGAAGGAATCCACTACCCATACACCAAGGTTGCAAAGATTGCAGAATCAGAAGATATCTCTGATGTCGTAAACGACAGGTCACTTGCTTCAAAACTTGAGAAACTTGGATTTACGCCAGAAGAAGTTGCTTACTTCTACTCAATATCTGGTGGGAAACCACTAAATACAGCAAGCATGGTGAAGCTCAAGGAATACCGCGCAGCGAAGAAAATTAAAGAGCGATATGAAGGGATGGGAATCGGTTACGTTAAGTTTGCGCATCCACAAGGAATCAATATCGAGAACCCTCGCTCGTATGATAAAACAGCCGCCCCAACGACAAGGGTCGATGAGATACTTAAGAGGAATATCGACGCAGAAGTTGAAGCAGAATTGAAGAAAACTCTTGACAGTGTCAGAAAAAACGGTCAATTAGATTTGATGGTCGACTAATCATGAAAGCCGTACTTGTTGGAACATTCGACGACAATAAGGTCTATTACGACATTGATGCAAAAGCTGGGCAGAAAGATGGAGCGATAGTAAGACCGGATGGCTCCTCTGTGAAGATTTACTTCTTTTCATGGGCATCAAAAGCGCAGGGGTTAAAGAAAATCAGAAACACAAAGTTTCATCGCTCTTTATGGGATGCGCCAAAGAACCCCACAAAGGGCAAATGGTATGAAACTTTTATTAAGAAGGATGCAGAAATAGATAAAGAAGTTCTTGAAGGCATCAATACGCTGTCAACAATTGGTGAAACAAAATCAAAGCTGGAAAAGAAGAATGCTAGAGCTGTTGATTTTATAAATAATAAGAGTCTTATAAAAATGGTAGATTATAAGGTAAGCAATTCTGCAAATAGACACGAGGACGATAATGAATTCCGAGTTTGAAAATGTTGAAGTAAAGCTTGACCCTCTTGGCGGGATAATCCCTCAAGAGATAGTTTCAGGCGACCTTCTTCGTGGTTACGGTCCTCGTCGTGGGAATTTAGAAAGACTCCTGCGCTATTGGAGACCAATTATGCGTAAGCCTGGCGGATTTCGTCGTTGCAGAGTGATTCTTGCAAACCACCCAGAACTGTATCCACTGAACAATATCTGCGCGTGGCTGCACCACGAAACAACAGGTCTATGGCCGAATGAGGGGTGCCATCACCCAGGCATGAAGAACTGCCGTGGAAAATTAAAGAAGAGAAACTGGTCTAATTCTGAATTTTCAAGTCATCTGCGCCGCGCTGCAAAAAGAACAGCGAAAAAGTCTCTAAATGATTCATACTACGAAGACGATGTGTTCTTCCACGAATTCAAGGGCGCAAATGAAAACAATCCAAAGGATGTAGTGACCGAATCTGACATTCTGCATGCTTTCAGTGTCTTGCGTGACTTTATTGAGATGGAGCCAAAGTTCGCGGAATTTCTCAGAGACGAAAAAAACTGGGAGATGGAAGGCGAAGACGAAAATGGCGAAACCATGAAGTTTGAGATTCCAGAAGGACGCAAGTCTGCAGAGTGCTGCGGTGGAGACTATGAGTGAAATTAATGGCTCATTGCCATGCTGTCCTGAACGCAACGTTGTAGTTGCACGCGTAGTAATCGCAGATATCAACGCCAAGAATCTGAATAATATTGCGCGTTCACGGATAAAACTATCTGAGAACGCTGTTTCATTCAAGGCACTATCCAAGCGAAACGGTGCAGACAGGATTTCAAGAAAGAGCGCGTTTGACTCTGTGGAAATACAAACAAAGGCGTCGCGTATTGGTTCAACCCTAAGAAGTCTTGCCATACCAGGTGACTCCGACCCAATACGCTCACCAGTTCGTTCTGCAATATACAGAACTCTCACTCCTGGAAAACCTGGTGGTGTTGGTGGTTCAAAGCCAGGACAGAACCGTGGTTACAGATGTCCAGAGGGGTATCAATACGGTGGAAGATTTACTGACTCTCGTTTATCTACATGTGGTGCAAAACTTTTTGATATTCCATCTCCATTAAGAATGCTTGTTGCGGCGCTGCGACGCGCAGGGCGCGGTCCTGCAAAACCGGAACCAGTGACAGGGAAGCCTCTTACTGGAGGAGACTTGCCTGGAAATCTTATTGAATCACGGAAGCCACAGATTCCAAAAGTTTCACTCGATAACCCACGTTCTGCCGCCGAACAGGTAAAGGGGATGGTTTCGGAAATTGGTGGTTACAACGGAAAAGCTACAAGAATGGTTAGAAGAGATGGTTTCGTCTTGGAGCCAGTAGTGCCTGCAAAAGTTCTTAGAGCAATTCCTGACAACAGAGACATGGAGGGTGCGACATACATACTTTCCGCTCTTTCCCCTGCTGACATCGGCAACGACGAGCTTGGTCTCCTGTCAAATACTGGAGTCAAGTCTCTTGTCTATGTCCTTCCTGGCGGCTCAACGATTACTTTGGAAAAGGCAAGAAAACTTTCGGTTGGTGAGCGCAGAAAACTTGGTCGAACAGTGAACACGGCTATTGAATCACAGTCAACATCAGACCCAGCCTCCAAGTTGAAGATGGTTGCAGATGAGACTGGTGATGGTATTAGGTACTCTGAAAACTTTATCGGAATAAAGAATCCTAATGAAGTAGTAAAAGGAAAATTCCGTTGGGCCACAGAAGCGTTCTCCGGCAAGAGAAGACCAAAAACACCAGTGGGTGAAAGTGGCACCGTTGCTAGGCAGTCGTCTACAAATGCTCAGACTGGGAAAAAGATAACATCACTTGAAGCAGCGATTGAACATGTTGCCGCAGGTGGTTCAATATCAATGATTTCTCCAGAAGTAATGCCAAAACTTTTGGCAAATAGCAAGCTTGTACAGGAAAGAAAACTTGCAAATAATCAGTCTCTTCTTACGATTGGCGCAGATAAGTACTTCCTTTATTCATCACCGGATAAGTACCAGCACCTTGGTGAAAGATTTGCATCCGATGTGCAGCAACATTTAGGACTACAGTCTCCAGACGTAATTTTTGCAGACAAGCCATCCCATAAGAGACGCTATATACGCGAAGATGTCGAGACAGCACTTAAGGGTTCGAAGTTTAGTCCTGATGTAAAGTTCTCTGACCTTAAGCCGGAAGATGTCGCAACGATAATGGTTTCTGATTTCCTTACGGACCAAAGAGATAGGCCTAGTTCTTCAATTTACCCCCTAACCACGCCCGAAGGCGCAGTGCCAATGCTCGCGCAAAACGTGACATCCGGATTGGTTGACCTTGACAAGATTCAGATATCCAAGAGAACAAAAATGACAATCGCCAGTTTTTACCAAGGTTCAAACGGTGCCAGATACTCCGAATACTACAACAACTTAAAGAAAGAACAGCAAATTGCATACAGGAAACATATTGAAGCCCTGCTCAAAAGAGCTCGCTCTTTCAAGATGAATGAACTTCGCAGAAGATTTGAGAAAGACGGTCTTTCAGCCGGAGAAAAGACACACTTATCGATAGTTGAAACTTTATACAAAAACAGACTAGAGACATTGTCAAACAGCAAGAGAAGTATTGTTGAAATGCTTAAAGGTGGAACAAATGCCTGAAATACTCGTAATTAAAGATGTGGTCAGAAATACCCCATTTGCTCTAGTCGTTAAAAATGACGATTCTTTATCTTTTTATGGATTCCACGAAATGGGCTCAAACTGGGCTGAGCATGCTCAGAAAACAATTTTTTCAGAATCTGAAATAAAGACCCCAGAGTGGACAGAATCAACAACTTTTAAATCTGTTAGCGAAAATGCAGCAAAGTCAATTATTTATAAAACCATGTCAAAGAAAATAGAATTGAATGAATTCGCAGAAAAGGTAATTCAAAAAACTTTTTCATCAAAGACGGTTTTTATTGGTAGAACCATCATCAATAAGAATTCAGAACTTGAGACGAAATCTGAAAAAATAGACAAAAAGTCATCGACTTTCAATAAATTTGACTATAAAGCAAAATCTTTTAAAAACAAAATCAAGAAGATTTCTTTAATAAAAGAAGCAAAAAGCAAAAAGATATCAATCGACGCAAAATCAGGCAAATTTATTGACCAGCGCTCAGAGTACAAACAATCATTTGAATCAATGAAAATTCAGGAATTAGCAGGATTTGGAGTATCTAGAAAAATATCTCGTTTTATTGATGAAAAAACTGAATTTGGATGCAAAAGCAATCGTTCTTTAAGAAGGGTTAAGTCAATATCTGAAAATCAAAAATCAATCTCTGGAAGCAGAATTGATAAAGCGGTCGAGCAGAGACTCAAGAGATTCTAATATGGCAAAGAAAAAAGAACTAGTTAAAAAAATTGAAGCACTTCGCGTTGCTGAAATGATTGGGTGCAGAGGCGCGCATAAGGACAAAGATGGGAATTGGATGCCATGTGCGTCAATGGAGTCTTTGGAAAGAATTTCAAACAGGGCCGAAACATCAAAATGGAAAGAAAAGTCTGCGCCAGACGGACCCATGCAAAGGGGTGAAGTTGGTCGAAAAAAACGCAGAAAAAGAAGAGACGGATGGGAAAAACTCAGAGAAAGACCAATACAGGGGATTAATGGTTCTGGCCCTGGCATAACTTCTGGTCCTAGTCAATTCGCTGCGCCACAGGACGTTGGGTCGGCAGTGTCAAGTGGTTCTGCAGTTTCCGGTGGTTCAACCATAAACATGTTCGGCGCAAGTATGGCAAAAGCAGCAATGACTGGACCTGAATACGTAAGAGATAATGACCCGGACGTGTTTACCGACCCTGAATCCGCTCGTGCTCGTTCGCGTCAAATGGGGTGCATTGGTATAAGCAGAAGAATATCCAAAACAGGTAGAGCTGTTTGGATGCCATGCACAAACATGAGTGATTATGCCCGTTTGGCTGGCTCAACCTCACTTGGGAGAAGAGGAAGAGCTGCGCAAGAAAGAAATGCAATAAGAACAGTTTTACGAGAAGAGCTAGGAAAACTAAAAAGAAAAAAATCAATCCAAGAAGAACTGACAGAAGATTAAATTAATCATTTACACACTTTTATTTGCAAATAAAGTAGTTCCACTAAAAGGTGTAAATCTCTGTTACTTTATATAACTAGGGCTGGGTGCTTACCTAAGCCACGTTACAAGTTAGTTACTCAACCCTCAATTAATTCCAATAGGAGCAAAACATGTCGCAAGACAATTCAAGATTAAACGAACTGCAGAGTGCACTTCGTGGAAAGATGGCCGATAATAAGGCCATTGCGGATTCATTCCGTGTAGAAGACGGCACAGTTGTCGTCACCCCTGAGCAGAAGACAGCGTTCGACAAGAACATGTCAGACATCAAGGAAATCAAGAGCCTCATCGACGGTATGCAGACGATGAACAGCGTTGATTCTTGGGCTTCACAGCCAGCTGAGAGTGTTGCAGGTTCATTCGCTGCAGCAAGTGCAGAAGTTGCACAACTCACCAGCCGTGAAATCAAGTCAATCGGCGAAATGTTCTTGGAGTCAGCAGAGTTCAAGACCCTCGCAAACGGCCGCAACGGCGCAAACATGGTTGCACCATGGCAAGTGAAGGCTTCATTCACATCTGGTTCATACAATGTGAAGGACGTCTACTCAGCACTTCCTGGCACTGACGTAACAAACAGCCGAATCGGTTCGTTTGGCTCAGTACAGCGCGACGCAATGGTTACACAGCCAATGCGTACCAAGCGTGTTCGTGACCTGTTCCCAGTTCGCACAACGACTGCAGCAGTTATCGAATACTTCCGTCAGCTCGGCTTCACCACTCCTATCCAGGAAGGTTACGGCTATGCTGCTGGTGTTAACTCTGCATCAACAATTGCTGAGCGTAACGGTGGAAACAACGCATTTGCCTTGAAGCCACAGTCTTCATTCTCGTTCGTTGGTGAGCAGGCTCCTGTTCGCACATTGGCACACTGGGAAGCTGCACACCGCAACGTCCTTGCTGATGAGCCACAGCTGCGTTCAATCATCGACAACGAATTGATGTACGGCCTTCGTTTGTTGGAAGACAACCAAATCCTCAACGGCGATGGCGCTGGCGAGAACCTCTTGGGCGTTTTGAACACACCAAATATCCAGACATACGCCTGGTCAGATGGTGCAACACTTCCAGTAGCAGACACCAAGGCTGATGCAATCCGTCGTGCCGCAACACTCTCGTTCTTGGCTTACTATGAGCCATCGGGCGTTGTATTGCACCCGAACGACTGGGAAGACATCGAATTGACGAAGGACGAGCAGGGTCAATACCTCATTGCGGTTTCAGTAGCAATGGGTGGCGAGCCACGCGTTTGGAGAATGCCAGTTATCGACACTCCAGCAATGACAGAAGGAACCGGCCTCGTCGGTGCTTTCGGTACTGCTGCACAGCTGTACGACCGCGAGCAGGCTTCAATCCGAATTTCGGAACAGCACTCAGACTTCTTCGTACGCAACGCAATTGTGATTCTTGCAGAACAGAGACTTGCTCTCGCTGTTAAGCGTCCAGAAGCTTTCGTATCTATCGATTTTGACGCTCAACCAAGCTGATAATTCTTTAAAAGAAAGTCAAGAAACCCCCGGCCCTAAAAAGCCGGGGGTTTCTTTTTGTATAGGATGATTTTATGAAAGAAAGCGAAGCATTTAGATATATCGGAGTTTTCCCTGACTTTCAAAATTTACTAAATAAGGTTTTATCCTTCAATGACCTAGATTGGAGTGAATACAAGGGTAGGAAAAACACAATGGGGCAGGCAAGCTACCACACCGAGACAATCCCGTTGAAGTATTCTCCACATTCCAGTGATTACAGTCCAGAAAAGCATAAACATTACGAACAATTCAGTTCAGACATAACAAAAATATGTGAAATTGTGGGAGGGTCAATTGGTCAAGTGTCAGAAAATTCCTCAATGCTGACAAGGATGAATCCAGGAGGAATCATAAAGCCACATAAAGACCATGGGGTGGTACATCGAAATACGCACAGAATACACATACCCATACTCACGAATAGTCTCTGTTTTTTCACTGTTGGCGGTATTTCTATGAATTTAAAGCCAGGTGAGATTTGGGTAATAGACAATACCAATAGGGTCCACAAAGTAAATAACAATGGAACAACTCATAGGATTCATATGATTATTGACGCTAGCTAGTGTTATCATTTGTTGTCCTTTAAATCAAAGGAAATATGGGAGAATTGTCTTATGAGCGAACTAAATGACGACCAACTTTTCGAAGAGCTTCTTAACCTCAAGGTGGAAGTGGCATCAGATATTGATGATGCAGAATCAATGCCTATCTACGATGAATATTTCTCATCAAAAGTTTTTGATTTACTTTCAGACGATTTTGAATACGCAGAAGAAAAATCTGCAAAAAAGAAACTAAAAGACCCAAAGGGTGGGTTGACAGCTGCTGGCAGAGCATACTTCAATAGAACTGAAGGCTCAAACCTAAAGCCAGGAGTAAAAGGTGCTGCAGACACTCCAGAAAAGATGCGTCGCAAGGGTTCATTCCTTACAAGATTTTTTACAAATCCATCAGGCCCAATGGTTGATGAAAAGGGCAGAGCAACACGATTGGCTCTTTCTGCTGCAGCATGGGGAGAAAGAGTTCCAAAGAATGCAGAAGATGCAGCAAAACTTGCTGCAAAGGGAAGAAGACTTCTCGAAAGATATCAGAACACAAAGAAAAAAGATGATTCTGAATCAGTAGAAGAGAAACAACTTCAAGGACAGACTATTGGCCAGCAGCGCGGTGGCACAATTGGCGCAACAGCTCAGGGTTCGCTCGACACAGTTGACAGTGACGGCGACGGAATGATTTTTGACGGAACACCAGATGAGCAGCGAGCTCCTTACAAGAGACAGAGCAACTCAGACTACGAAAAGCGTCGTAGAAAGTTTGTTCGCGGACAGCTTGCGGCACAGGGAATCAAACCAAACAGAGATGTAGCAGACCGTTCAAAGAAAGAAAGAGACGCAAGAGCAAGAGCTCGTGCAGCCTTCGATAAGGAAACTGTTCGTTCTGGAGCTGAAGCACAAGCTCAAATCGGAAGAGCAAATACCGATGCAGCGAGAGATAGAAGGAACCAAGCGCAAAGCGACAGGCTTACAGGTCAGGCACAGCGCTCATCTGCTGCAGATAGAAAGCCAGCAGACAGAATCGATAATTCTCCGCCAGCTCGTCGAATCGATTCGGCAGAGCGAGTTCAGGCGAATCGTGGAACTCCACAAGCATCAGATGCTGCAACCCGCCGCGGCCAAACAGATTCACGTAGACCAACAAGTGCTGACGATAGAAGAGGCGCCGATAGAACTGACAGCTCCGCTCCAGCACGTCGTATAGATGCTGCCGATAGAGCAAGAGCCAATAGAGGCGTAGGCGCAACGGATGCAGCTACTCGCCGTGGACAAACTGATTCACGTAGACCAACAAGTGCTGACGATGTGCGAGGTGCCGACAGGACAGACCGTTCGGCGCCAAATAGGATGCCTGATTCAGCCGATAGAGCAAGAGCAAATCGTGGCGTAGGCGCGACTGACGCAGCGACTCGGCGCGGACAAACAGACTCTCGCAGACCAACTAGCGCAGATGACCGCAGAGGTGCAGATAGAACAGACCGTTCAGCACCAAATCGCCGCCCTGATTCAGCAGATAGAGCAAGAGCCAATAGAGGCGTAGGCGCAACGGATGCAGCGAGCAGACGTGGTCAAACAGATTCACGCCGCCCAACTAGCGCAGATGACCGCAGAGGCGCAGACAGAGCAGACCGTTCTGCACCAAATCGCCGCCCTGACTCAGCTGATAGGGCAAGTCGGTCAGAGTACAAGCCTGGCTACATTCTTGAGGATGCTGATGGACAGCTTCAACAATATGACGGCAAGCCGCCAAAGGACAGAGAATATATTAGAGAACAACGTGATGGCACTCTCCAGGCATACGGACCAGATACAAGAACAGGCGCGAATGATAGACGAGGCGCCGATAGAACCGACCGCGCAAACCGAAACAGGGCTACACCGGGGTATCGCAGAAGAGACGATATTCGCCCTGTCGGAAAACCAACCATAGACCGTCCAAGAATTGGTGAATCAAGAGGTGGTGGTCGTCCTACAATAAATAACCCTCGGATGCCAATTCGCGAGACAGACAACAACTCTCGCACGCCAATTCGTGAGACACAAAATAATTCACGCACACCAATTCGTAATACCGGTAGAACATCTGGCAGGAATCGTCGGCTAAGAGACTTCTGATGGAACGGTTTTGGTATGGGGCTACGGTACTTAATGTCGTAGACGGCGACACCGTGGACCTGATGGTTGACCTGGGGTTCAGCGTGCATCACAAGATTCGTGTTCGCTTGTACGGAGTTAACACTCCTGAATCAAGAACGAAAGACCTTGCAGAAAAAGAGTTAGGCCTAAAGGCTAAGTCATTTACTAAAGACTGGTTAACAAACCATAAGTGGGTTTTTGTTAATACAATCCCAGACAAGAATGATAAGTATGGACGTGTTCTTGCAAAAATATATAGTTCAGACAAGATAGACGACCCATCTACAGCGTGCCTCAACAAGGACATCATTCAATCAGGCTACGCCAGAGAGTATTACGGAGTTGGCGATAAAACATGGTCAGAATTTAAAAAGGAAACAAAATGACGCAGACATGGAAGAACTACTCAGGCGAGATTAAGGGTTTTAGATTTTTGTCGAAAGCTGCACTAGAGAGCTGTCCTAAAGCAACAAAAGATATTGCTGTAAATCTACGCAATAGAAAAAAAGCTATCGATACGGCCATGTATGGACCGCTCAATCCAGCAGAGCCGAACACTGAATACTGGTCAAAACTCGCAAAAGAATGGGATACAAGTGAAGCACAAGCTAAAAAACAACTTTGCGGCAATTGCTCACTATTCATTGTCACCCCGGAAATGAAGGACTGTATTAATGCTGGCGTTACCGGTGGTGAAAGACAAGACGAATGGGCAGCAATCGATGCTGCAGGAAGCCTTGGGTACTGTGAGGCTTTTGACTTTAAATGTGCTGCAAAAAGAACATGTAGAGCATGGGTCACTGGTGGCCCAATCACCAAAGAGAAAAAATGAGAGTATGGATTGACCAAGACTTATGCACTGGAGATGGGCTTTGCGCGGAGATAGCGCCAGATGTATTTCACATGATGCCGGACGGTCTTGCGTATGTGCGCGAAGGGGACAAGATTTATGCGGCCGCTGTGGGGAACCCAGAGGGCGCACAAGGAATGGCATCTTTCGCAGACGAAAGACTATCTGACGTAATTGAAGCTGCCGAAGAATGCCCTGGTGAGTGCATATTCATCGAACCATAGATGGAAAACGATTATTTTATAGAGGTTAATGCCTGGAAAAATTGCAATCCAGAAGATTTGTGGATTTTCGATAAACTTATAGTTGCAAGAATGGCAGGACACCTATGTGGTCCGATGGGCGTACCTGTGCCCAAACGCGGAAACTATTTTGTTAGACCTGTTACCAATATAAAAGGGATGGGAAGAAATGC
>Ga0129333_10001411_pt1 | contig 21725 bp, 24 predicted proteins | sample CPB6_08_DNA_FD_94474 | JGI IMG/M metagenome (GOLD analysis project Ga0129333, IMG submission 94474) | Freshwater to marine salinity gradient microbial communities from Chesapeake Bay, USA - CPBay_Sum_0.6_0.8_DNA | ecosystem: Environmental > Aquatic > Marine > Coastal | place: USA: Chesapeake...
CAGCGACCACGCCGGCACCGACGAGAGCACCATCGTCGACGCCGACCTCACCCTGGTGATGGGCGGCAACATGGTGAAGATCGTCTGCTGGTACGACAACGAGTGGGGCTACAGCCAGCGCGTCGTCGACCTGGCCGAGATCGTCGCCAAGAACTGGAAGTGAGACCTGGCGCAGCGCCGTTTGGCGCTGCAGGTTCCTTCACTGCAGGCCGTCCTCCGGGGCGGCTTTCTTTGTGTAGTGGCACCAGCCCTCGCTGCCCGTCACCGGCTGATCGCTGTCCTGCCAGAGCACGCTGGTGGCCGGGGTTGTGCCCGCTTCCGTGGCCCTGAGCTCGCCGATCAGGCTCGCTCCCGGCAGCACCTGGACCAGGGCCTGGGCCCAGACCGGCGCCAGCGCCAGCACCAGCTCGAAATCCTCGCCGCCGCTCAGGCACCAGTTCTCCGCCTCGGGCAGTCCAGCCATGGCGGCATCCAGGGGCAGTGCCCCGCGCTGCAGCAGAGCCTGGCAGCCGCTGGTGCGGGCGATGGCCGCCACCGCAGCCAGCAGGCCGTCACTGCTGTCGGTTCCCCCCACCCGCCAGGGGCAGTGCGGGGGTTGGCTCACCGCCAGGGCCGCCACGGCATCCAGCCGCGGTCGCGGTCTCCGGTGGGCGCGGACGGCGCGTTCGGCCAGGGCCGGGATCATGGCTGCGCCGGACTGCACCGGCAGCTCCTGCAGCAGCAGGGCCAGGCCCAGCCGGCTGAGCCCATGGGGGCCCGTGCTGAGCAGGGCATCGCCGGGGCGGCCGTCGCCGCGCCGGATCGCTCCGCGCCCGAGGTGGCCAAGGGCGGTGACCGCCAGCAGTCGCTGGGCCCCGCCGCTGCAGTCGCCCCCCAGCAGAACCCCGCCATAGCGGACGAGCGCCTCGCTCAGCCCGCTGTACACGCCCTCCACCCACGCCCAGGGCGTGTCGCCGGGGGCCACCATCCCCACCGTCAGCCCCACCACCTGCTGGCAGCCCATCGCCGCCAGATCGGAGAGGTTGGCGGCGGCTGCGCGCCAGCCCAGGTCGGCCGGCCCCATGGTGGCGTCGCTGAAGTGGAGACCCTCCACCAGCACGTCGGTGTTCACGACCAGGGTCCGGCCGGCTCGCTCCACCAGCAGGGCGGCGTCGTCATCGAGCTGGCCTGGTGGTGCGTAGATCGCCAGGCGCTTCAGCAGCTCCCATTCCCCCAGGTCGCGCAGCAGCACGGGCCTCAGGCGTGTGGTTTCAGGTTGTCGCCTCCCTCGATCACCCGCGCCTTGACGATGCCGTCGCTGATGCCGAGCTCCTCCAGCACATCGAAGCCGTCCACCACATAGCCGAAGGCGCTGTAGCGGCCATCCACCAGGTTGAGGCCGGCGGGGGTGAGCTCCGCTTCGTAGAGGAAGAAGAAGAACTGCGACGATCCATCGTCGAGCGCTTCATCGGAATGGGCCCAGCCCATCGTGCCGAGGGTGGCGAAGGGCAGCACCGGCTGGGCGGTGAACTGGCCGAGGTCCTCGAAGGTGGCGTTATAGAAGGGCTCGGCTTCGCCGGGCACCTTGATCTCCAGGGGAACCGTGCGCTCGGCCTTGGTCCTGGGGTCGATGTAGCCGGTCTCCGGACCCTTGGGATCGCCGGTCTGCAGAACGTAGAAGTCCTCGGCGCGGGTGAAGGGCAGGCCGTCGTAGAAGCCCTTCTGCACCAGATCGACGAAGGCTCCGGCGGTCAGCGGTGCGTTGTAGCCGTCGACAACGGCGGTGAGTTTGCCCTGGGTGGTGTCGATCTCCACGGTGGCCCGCCCCAGCAGGCGGGGCAGATCCGCGAATTCAGCCGGGATCTCGAAGGGGAAGTCGCCCACCAGCAGCCCTTCCAGCTGGCCGATGCTGCTCAGGGCCGCCCTCCGCGCGTTCAGGAAGCCGTCGCGGTCGCTCACTTCCGTGGCGGCGCTCAGCGTCTGGATCTCGCTGTCCAGCGCATCGAGCAGGCTGCTGCCCTGGGTCTGGTCGTTGGCGGGAAGGCTGTCGAGGATGGCCTGGCGGCGGCTGCTCAGCAGGGTCTGACTGCGGCGGGCCGTTGCCGTGAGCGCGCTCCAGCGCTTGGCGCGCAGGTCGTCGCTGGTGCTCTCCAGACGGTGCTGCAGCTCCTGCAGGTCGGGCTGATCGATCGGCAGGGCATTGCGCAGGATCGCCGTGGGGTCCTTCACGGCATTGCCCGGCGGCAGCGCCGCCAGCACGCGGGCCGGAGTCCCGAGCAGGCCGATCACCAGAGCGACCGCCAGCAGCAGCCCCGCCAGTGGTCGCCAGGGGGAGGTGGTGCGGGGTTGACGGATGCCGTGACGGGCCGGATCCATGCAGCAGCCTTGTTTCTGCCCGGACTCTGCCACAGCCGTACAATCCGGCCTGAACCGTTCTGCCGGAATGATCTCGAGCAACGACTTTCGTACCGGCACAACGATTGAGCTCGATGGCCAGGTCTGGCGTGTCGTCGAGTTCCTGCATGTGAAGCCGGGCAAGGGTTCCGCCTTCGTCCGCACCAAGCTCAAGGCCGTCCAGAGCGGCAACGTGGTGGAGAAGACCTTCCGGGCCGGTGAAACCGTCCCCCAGGCGCAGCTGGAGAAGGCCGTGCTCCAGCACACCTACATGGAAGGCGACGACTACGTCTTCATGGACATGGCCTCCTACGAGGAGACCCGTCTGACCGCCAAGCAGATCGGCGATCAGCGCAAGTACCTCAAGGAGGGCATGGAGGTCAACGTCGTCTACTGGAACGGCAAGCCCCTTGAGGTGGAACTGCCCAACTCCGTGGTGCTGGAGATCACCCAGACCGATCCCGGTGTGAAGGGCGATACCGCCACCGGTGGCACCAAGCCGGCGATCGTTGAGACCGGTGCTCAGGTGATGGTGCCTCTGTTCCTGTCGATCGGGGAGAAGATCAAGATCGACACCCGCACCGACAGCTACCTCGGCCGGGAGAACTGATCGCCATGCAACTCGACCATCAACAACTGCGCGAGCTGATCGGCCTGCTCGGCGACAGCGACATCCAGGAACTCAAGCTCGAGGGCGACGATTTCCGCCTCGAACTGCGGCGCAACCTGCCCGCGGCCCAGGCCCCGGTGGTGATGCACGCCGCACCGGCCCCGGTTCCGGCTGCACCCCTCTCGGCGGCCCCTTCGGTGGCACCCCCGGCCGCACCGGCTGTGCGCAGTGATCTGGTGGAGATCACGGCACCGATGGTGGCCACCTTCTATCGCGCCCCTGCCCCCGGCGATCCGGCATTTGTTGAGCTGGGCGCTCGCATCAACGTCGGTCAGACCGTCTGCATCCTGGAGGCCATGAAGCTCATGAACGAGCTCGAGTCCGAGGTCAGCGGCGAGGTGGTCGAGATCCTGGTGGAGAACGGCACCCCCGTGGAGTTCGGCCAGGTCCTGATGCGCGTCAAGCCGGGCTGAGGTCAGCCCAGCTCCAGGGCCGCCTCCAGGGCGGCCTGCATGCTGTCGGCCCGGGCGATCCCCTGGCCGGCGATCGCGAATCCGGTGCCGTGATCCGGTGAGGTGCGTAGGAACGGCAGTCCCAGGCTGGTGTTCACCGCCTGGTCGAAGGCCAGCAGCTTCACCGGGATCAGCCCTTGGTCGTGATATAGGGCCAGGTAGCCATCGCCGGCCTGGGCTGTGCCCGTGCCGGCCCAGGCTCGGCCGGCGTCCAGCCAGCAGGTGTCCGCTGGCAGCGGCCCGATCAGCTCCACCTGCGGGTTCTGCGTGCGCCAGGCTTCCAGGGCGGGGATCAGCCACTCCTGTTCCTCCTGGCCAAGCTTGCCGGCTTCGCCGGCGTGGGGATTGAGGCCTGCCACCACCAGGCGCGGCCGCTCGCGGAAGCGCCGGCAGAACTCCAGCAGCACGTCCAGCTTGGCGACGAGGCGCTCGGGGCTGAGGGCCGCTGGCACCGCTGCCAGGGGGATATGGGTCGTGGCCAGCAGGGTGTTCAGTCGCCAGCCGCCATGCGGTGAGCGGGCGGTGAACAGCATCGAGGCTTCCGCGACCCCGGCCAGTTCCGCCAGTCGCTCGGTCTGGCCTGGATAGCGGTGGCCGGCGGCGTGCCAGGCGTGCTTGGCGATCGGGGCGGTCACCAATGACCGGCAGCGGCCGCTCTGCACGGCGGCCACGGCCTGCGTCAGCCAGTGGAAGCTGGCAGCACCGCTGGCGGCGCCGGCCTCACCGGGGCGGATCGGTCGCTCCAGGGGGAGATCCAGCAGCTCCAGCCCATCGGGATCGGCCAGGGGTGCGCTGCAGCGTCCGCGGAGCTCGGCGTGGCTCTGCTCCAGCCAGCGGCGACAGCCCACCAGCAGGGGCGTCGGCTGCTGCTGGGACGGCCAGTGGGCCAGCGCCTTGAGCACCACTTCGGCGCCGATGCCGGCTGGATCGCCGAGGGCGACGGCCAGGCGGTTGCCCTTAGGGTTGGGGTCGCTGGCCGGGATGGGCATGCTGCGCTGGTTGCTGCTGGCGGGACTCAGCCTCGGGCTTGTGCTGGGCCTACGCAACGGCTGGGTGGAGTTGCGCTGGGACCGCCTCCTGCACGATGCAGGGGCCCCGTTTGTGCCGGATCCCGATCGCCCCGCCAGTGAGCGGCCGGGTGGTTAGCCAACGCTCATTCCATCACGGCTGGGCTGCGGCCCTGGGGCTGCCCGCCGCCGCCAGGGCCTGCTCCTCCGCCAGGGAGGCGGCGAATCCTTCGCGATAGCTCGGGTAGCGCAGGCGGTAGCCAAGCTCCTGGCAGAGCCGTCGGTTGCTGACGCGCCGGTTGTCAGCCCAGAAGCTGAGGGCCATGGGGCTCATGCTGGCGGCGACCGTCTCGAAGCGTTGCAGCGGCGGCAGCTTGCAGCCCAGCAGATGGGCGGCGTAGCCGAGGGTCTCGCTGGAGGGGCAGGGGGTGTCGTCGCTGACGTTGAGCAGCGCCGGTCGCGCCTCGGGCGGCAGGGCCAGGCCGTGCATCAGGGCGCCGACGATGTCATCAACGTGGATCCGGCAGAACACCTGCGCGGGCTTGTGCACCAGGCGGGCGCTGCCCTGCCTCAGCTGCTCGAAGGGGCAGCGCCCCGGGCCGTAGATCGCCGGCAGGCGGAAGCTCATCACCGGCAGGCCGCTCGCCAGCCAGCGCTGCTCGCAGCGCAGGCGCGCCTGGCTGCGGGGCAGGGTCGGCTCGGTCGGGCTGTCCTCATCGACCCAGGCCCCGCCGCTGTCGCCGTAGACGCCGGTGGTGGACAGGTAGCCCAGCCAGGCCAGGGGCTGCTGCCGCAGGGCCGGCAGCAGGTGATCAAGGGCCGCGTCGCTGTCGTCGCTGCCGGTTGGCAGGGTCACCAGCACGTGGCTGAGACCGTCGGGCAGGGCGGTGAGGTGATGGCCGTTGGCCGGATCGAAACGCAACCATTGCAGGCCATCGGCATTGCCTGCTTCAGGAGCGCTGCGGCGCGTCAGCCACACCCGTGCGCCGGCGGCCGCGGCGCTGGCGGCGAAGCGTTGGCCCGTATAGCCACCACCGATCACGAGCACGCGTGCGTCCGGGTTGACAGCCCAGGAAGTCATAAGTACACCTGTATTACTTCGCAGTCGGCTCCGTGACCGCGTCCTGCCTCTCTACTCCCCTCGCTCCGTTTCGTCCCGTTCGCTCCGGGTCGCATCGTTCAGTCGCCACAGCCACAGCCACCTCCGCCACCAGTGCCACCTCCGGCATGCCGGAGGTGCTTCCCGCGACCTGCTGCCGTGCTGTTCTGGCCCGCTCCGGTGCCCGGGCCCTGATCGTGGTGACGGCGCTTCTGGGCGCTGCATTGCTGCTGGCCCCTGAGCAGCCCGTTGCCCAGGCCGATATCTGTGCGAGGCATCACGGCAGCGCCGCCTGCCGCGTCTGGTGAGTGTGACCTCAGGCCGGCTGCCAGGCCAGCGGTGGCTCGTTGTTCAGGGCTGGGGCCGTCGATCGTCTCGGCGCGGCGGTCCGGGTCGGAAGGGCTGTCTGGGTTGGAAGGGCTGTCTGGGTCGGACTGGCTGCCAGGCTCGGAGTGGCCCATTGCAGCAGGCGCATCGCCAGGCGTAGATCGCCTTCCATCCAGGCGCGGATCGCCATCGCCCGGCGTGGGTCGTAGAAGCGCTGGCGCCGGTACCACTCAAAGGCATCGGCGTCGCTCTTGCGGCCATTGCAGGCCAGGCAGGCCGGCACGCAGTTCTCGGTCACACTCAGGCCGCCGCGGCTCTGTGGGTGGAGGTGATCGATGGACTCAGAGGGATTGCCGCAGTAAATGCAGGTTTCGTGTGTGAAGGAATGGAGGGATTGCCTCCAGCGTCGGGCGCGAAATTTAGGGCACAGATCCTCAAGGAACACCGCATCCCTGGCGTGCATCCGATCAGCTCGGTTGCAACGAGTCTGCCTGGAGTGCCTGGATTGTCAATGTGTCGAAGGCTGCATTTTTCCTGGTTGATCGCAGTCCTTGCCTTTACCTCCATCTGGCGTAGATTGAGGTATGTGTGTGAGGCTGGTGGGCAGTAGCTCCTCGCCGCTTCCCTGTCCCGCACTGCCCCGTCCCGCACGGCCAGCCGCTGTCTGATGCGCCTCGGCCCGGCCGGCAGCATTGAGGTCCTCCTGCCGTTTGATCCCGTCACCCAGGCGCAGCTGCGGGCGGTGCGTCCGCGGGGGGTCTGGTTGTCGCGCCGCGGCTGCTGGCAGTTTCCCCTGGAGGCCGCGGCGGTGCTCCGGCGCGACTTCGGTTCGCGCTTCAGCCTCGAGCCTGACCTGAGCCAGTGGCTCACCTGGCTGGAGCAGCCGTTGCCGCCGCTGCCGCCCCACCGCCAGCTGGTGCAGGCCGCCGCGCTGGATCAGCCCCTGGCCGATGGGCGCCGCCTGTTCGCCCACCAGCGGGCAGCCGTGCGCTGGTTGCTGGCCCGCCGTGGTGCCGTGCTGGCCGATGCGATGGGCCTGGGCAAGACCCTCACCGCCCTGGTGGCGGCCCGGGCGCTGGTGCGCACCGCCGACTGCCGCATCGTCGTGATCGCACCGGCGGGGTTGCACACGCACTGGCGTCAGGAGGCCGCTGCCCTGGAGCTGCGCATTCACCTGCTCAGCTGGGCCCGCTTGCCGGCGGATCTGCCGCCTGCGGGCACCGTGCTGATCGCCGATGAGGCCCATTACGCCCAGAACCTGAGTGCGGCCCGCAGCCAGGCCTTTCTGCGCCTGGCCCGCCATCCGCGGCTGCGGGCGGCCTGGCTCCTGAGTGGCACGCCGATGAAGAACGGTCGACCAGCCCAGTTGTTTCCCCTGCTGGCCGCGATCGGCCATCCCCTGGGGCGTGATCAGCGGGCCTTCGAGGAGCGCTACTGCCAGGGGCACTGGAGTGAGAGCGGCGGTGTGCGCCGCTGGCAGGCCGTTGGCGCCACCAACCTCCCGGAGCTTCAGCGTCTCACCCGCCCACTGCTGCTGCACCGCCGCAAGGCGGATTGTCTGGATCTGCCCCCCAAGCAGCGCCAGCTGCTGCCCCTGGCGCTCACGGAAGCGGAGGGGCTTGGCTTTCAGCACCGGCTGCAGTTGGTGGTCGACGACTACCGCCGCCGTGCCGCCGCCGGTGTGGTGCGGCGCGATGCCGAGGCCCTGGCCGTGTTCACCGCCCTGCGCCAGATCGCGGCGGAATACAAGCTGCCCGCCGCCGAGAGCCTGATCGCCGGTCTGATCAGCCGCGGTGAACCGGTCGTGGTGTTCACGGCTTTTGTCGCCACCGCCGAGCTGCTGCAGGCTCGTCTGGGCGGTGCCCTGCTCACGGGCCGTCTGCGGCCGCCGCAGCGTCAGGCCCTGGTCGATGCGTTCCAGGCCGGCGAACATTCGCTGTTGATCTGCACCTACGGCGCCGGTGGCCTGGGCTTCAATCTGCAGCGATCTCGCCATGTGGTGTTGCTGGAGCGCCCCTGGACCCCTGGCGATGCGGAACAGGCGGAAGATCGCTGCCATCGCATCGGCATGCAGGCGCCCTTGCAATGCCACTGGCTGCAGCTCGGCGTGGCGGATCAACTGGTCGATGCCCTGATCGCCAGTAAGGCGGAGCGGATCGATCTTGTCTTGAACCGGCGCGCTACCGCCCTGGCGCGCCAGGGGTTGCCGCAGATGGTGCGCCGCCTGTTGGCGGAGTGGTGAGCCGCCGTGCTTCGCTGCCCTGCCAGTCGATGCAGCTCTGCCGGCGTAGGCGGATTTCCTCCACCAGTGCCGGATCGGGTGCTGGCTTGGCCGGCACCCTTGCCAGCAGTCGCGCTGCGGCCAGGCTGTCTCGGCAGGCCTCCTCGCTGCGGCCGGCCAGGCTGAGCAGCAGGGCCCGTTCATTGCGCGGCTGGGGCTGGCTCGGGTGCGCTGCCACCACGGCATCGCAGCGTTGGATCGCTGCCGTGATCTGGTCGATCACCACCTCCTTCAGGCAGGCATCGCGGCGAGGGCCTGCAGCCTCCGGGTCGGCCGGGGGTTCAGGCCCGCAGGCGCTGAGAAGCAGGGCCAGTCCGAGCCCTGCGGGAACCGCGCTGCGGCTGGTGAACCGTGTGGAGCGTTGCAGCACGATCACAAGTTGCCGGGGCGGCTCGGCGGCGGCGTGGCCTCGCGGGACTCGGCGGCGGCCGCCGCTTCCTTGTCGCGGATCGCGGCCTTCTCAAACAGGCTGCCGAGATACTTGCCGCAGTCTGGGTAGCTGCCCGGGTTCTGCACCACCGCTTCGGTGATCATCACCGCCGCATGCTCAGGCGACGTCTTGAACATGCTGGCGCTCTGCCGCTTGATCAGGGCGTAGGCGGCCTGCCAGCTCACATCGTGGCTGTTGCCGGCGCCGCGCATGTAGCAGTACACCTGCGCTCCTTTGGCGCCGGGGGTCCCTGCAACCATCATCGATTCCGCTTCGACCCGGCTGGTGCTCAGGCTGAGGCCGCTCCAGGCCAGCAGTGCCAGTGGCAGGGATGCGGCCAGCCGGGTCAGGGGTGGGTGGAGCAAGCGACGGGGGAGCATCGGATCGAAAAAGGCGCCGGATCGGGGCGGCGGCCCCACCGTATCGAGGTCGGCTGCCCCTATCCAGGGGGGGTGGCCTGCTGACCGAGCATCAGGCGCACGGCGATCGGCAGCACCAGCAGCACCGTGATCAGGCGCACCGCATGCAGGCTCGCCACCGCTGCCCCCACGCCGAACTCGGCCCCCACCAGGCTCATGCCGCTGATGCCCCCCGGTGCGGCGCCCAGCAGGGCCACCACCGGATCCACTCCCAGCAGCCGGCTGCAGCCGATCGCCACCACCAGGCCGGTGAGAATCAGGCTGAGTGTGATCACCACGGCCGGCCGCCACAGCTGGCGCAGGTCGCTGATGGCCGCAGGGGTCAGGCTGGTGCCGATCACGGTGCCGATGGCGATCTCCAGCAGGGTGCGGGTGCCGCCCGGCCACTGGGCGGCCTCCAGCCGCCCGCTCATGCTCACCAGGCCGGCCCCGAGCAGCGCTCCAGCCAGGGGTGCTGCTGGGATGCCGCTGCGCAGGGCCAGCAGCCCGCCACCCAGTCCCGCCAGCAGATAGGCGATCAGGTTGAGCGCGGGTGCCATGGCGGCCGGCTGGGGTTTGGTTGTTCAAGTCTGCTGGCCCAGCGGCTGCCCTCAGCTTGAGAACGGTCCGCTCCTGTGGTGTGATCGGTGTCAGTTGCCTGCAGGCCATGACCGGCGAATCGGTGTCCTTCCGGATCACCCGCACCACCGAGGACCTCGCCCAGACCGTCGCGGCTCTCTCGCAGCGCCTGGTGAAGCTGGAGCAGCGCCTGGAGGCGATGGCGTTACAGCTCGATCGCCTGACCATGCCCGAGGAGCCTGATGCCGAGGAACTGCGGCGCCTCGATCAGGTGGCCGTGCTGCTGGCGGACTGCCGCAATCTGCTCGAGGAGTCCGATCATCAGGCTGCTGCGGCGACCGCGTGGGCAGATGCTGATGCCGGGTCGGCCCAGGCTGCATGACCCTGGGTGGCGGTGCCACAATGGGAAGAAAGCGAACCATGGCCTACTCCAACAGCCATCGCCCCGCTGCCTCCGTTCATCCCCGCGCCCAGCGAGATCCCGTGGGTTGCGGTCGGTCCCGCGCCTACAGCGAAAGTGGTCACCAGCTTGAAAAGCTGGAGTTCGCGCTGGCGGTCGCCATCACCCGTGGTGATGCGCAGCGCGTTGACCATCTCCGGCAGCAGATCGCGGAGCTCGGTGGCAATCGCGAGGAACCCGGCACTTGAGCTGTTGCCTGCATGACGCGGCACTGCAGCGGCTCGTGTGGATCCTGTCACAGGTGAATCCCTTCCGAGGGCAGCGTCTACGATTGACGTGGTTGTTGCCGTTGCAGTCTTCGGTCTTCCAACCCAGCGTTAACCGCCAGCGTTCAACACATGCAACCGATCGCTCAGACAATGGTCGGTGTTCACCGTTCACAGCCGCCGCGTGCTGACCTGCCGCGTGCTGAATCTCCGCGCCCTGAAGTTCCGCGTGTCAAGCCGCAGCGCATCGATCTGGCCCGGCCGGAGCCCCAGCGTGCCGACCTGCAGCGGCAGGCCGAGAGCCATGCCTGCGCGGCTGAAGCCGCGGCGCTGGCCGGTGATGTCGAAACCGCTGCCCGCGAAATCCTCAAGGGACTCGACTGCGAGCGCCGCGCCGGCAGTGTCGGTCCCCAGGTCCTGCAGCTGATCAAGCCGCGCGCCTGAGGTCGTCTGCCAGGTCTCAGAGGCGGGCGATCGCGGCCTTGGCGTCCTTGATGTCCTGCTTGCGCCGCTCTTCCTGGCGCTTGTCATGCAGCTTGCGGCCTTTGCCGAGACCGATCGTGGCCTTGATCCAGGATCCCTTCAGATGCAGGTTGAGCGGGATCAGGGTGAGGCCCTTCTGATCCAGCGCCACCCGCAGCTTGTCGATCTCGCGGCGATGGGCCAGCAGCCGTCGCACCCGCAGCGGGTCGTGGTTGAAATAGGCGCCGGCATGGCTGTGGGGTGAGATGTGCACGTTGTGCAGCTGCAGCTGGCCATTGCGGATCAGGCAGAACCCATCACGCAGATTCACCTGACCGGCCCGGATCGATTTCACCTCGGTGCCGAGCAGTTCGATCCCGCATTCCACGGTTTCGAGAATCTCGTACTGGTGTCGCGCGAAGCGATTATCCGCGAGCAGCTTGTTGGCGGCATCCCGCAGGGCCTTGGCGCTCTTCTTGCCTCCGCCCTTCGCCATCGTCGCCTTGCGCCCCGCTGATCGATCCAACGCACCGACCCTAGGGATCTCCCGGCCGCCCGCCGACCCCGGTACCCTCGGGCGATGGCGATCGTTTCCTCCGGATCCGGCAACACGGGGCCTTCCCGTGGCACGGGTACCGGCCGCGCCACCACGTCAGGCCACACGCCAGCGGCGCCCCGGTTGGTGGATGCCCTCGCCAGCCCCGAGCACGACGGAGTCGGCGCTGGCCCGGATGCGATCACACCCTTCTGCCGCGAGGACTCCCTGCGGCCACGCCGCCTGGCCGACTACATCGGTCAGGGGGAGCTCAAGCAGGTGCTGGGCATTGCCGTGGAGGCCACCCGCGCCCGCGAGGAGGCGCTCGATCACGTGCTGCTCTACGGCCCGCCTGGCCTGGGCAAGACCACCATGGCGCTGGTGCTGGCGGAGGAGCTGGGGGTGCGCTGCCGCATCACCAGCGCCCCGGCTCTGGAGCGCCCCCGCGACATCGTGGGTCTGCTGGTGAACCTGCAGCCGCGCGAGCTGCTGTTCATCGATGAGATCCACCGCTTGAACCGGGTGGCCGAGGAGATTCTCTACCCGGCGATGGAGGACTTCCGTCTTGATCTCACGGTGGGCAAGGGCACCACGGCCCGCACCCGCAGCCTGCCGGTGGCGCCGTTCACGCTGGTGGGTGCCACCACCCGTGCCGGCGCGCTCAGTTCGCCGCTGCGGGATCGCTTCGGTCTGATTCAGCGGCTGGAGTTCTACGGGCTGGAGGATCTGCAGGCGATCGTGCAGCGGGCGGCGGGACTGCTCCAGATCGACCTGGAGCCGGCTGCGGCCCTGGAGGTGGCCCGTCGCTGCCGTGGCACGCCGCGGATCGCCAACCGTCTGCTGCGGCGCGTACGCGATGTGGCGGTGGTGGGCGGCCACGGCCGTATCAGCGCCGCGCTGGTGCATCAGGCCCTGAGCCTGCATCGCGTCGATCAACGGGGCCTCGATGCCAGTGACCGCCGCCTGCTGCAGCTGCTGCAGGAGGGCTATGGCGGAGGCCCGGTGGGCCTCGACACCCTGGCCGCCGGGCTGGGGGAGGATCCCGCCACCCTGGAGGCGGTGGTGGAGCCGTTCCTGCTGCAGCAGGGCCTGCTGCAGCGCACTCCCCGTGGCCGGGTGATCACGCCGGCGGGGTTGGCGCATCTCCAGGGGCAGGTGCTGGCATGAGCCTCCGCGTCCTTCTCGCTGCGCTGTTCGGCCCGTTGCTGGCGCTGGTGCTGGTGGTGGTGCCCACGCCCGTGGCCCTGGCCAGCCCGGCGGCTTCCCCCGGCGCTGTAACGACGGCGCCCGAGCCACCCCTGCCCGAGCTGTTCGCGCGCGCCCTCAGCGCCAGCCGGGCCGGTGATTTCTCGGCGGCTCTGCCGCTGTGGAACCGGGTGCTGGAGCTGGCGCCTGAGGATGCAGCCGCCTGGAGCAATCGCGGCAACGTGCAGCTGGCCCTCGGCTCGGCCGAGGCGGCGATCGCCGATCAGACCCGGGCGATGCAGCTGGATCCGCTCAGTCCCGATCCGCACCTCAACCGCGGTACGGCCGAGGAGGCGCTCGGGCGCTGGGATGCGGCCGAGGCCGACTACCGCTGGATCCTCGCGCGCGATGCCGACGCCGGCCGGCCGGCCGATGCCTCGGCCCTCTACAACCTTGGCAATGTGCAGGGCTCCCGCGGTGATTGGTCCGCCGCCCGTGACAGCTTCCAGGCGGCGGCCGATGCGCGTCCCGGCTTCGCCATGGCCCGCTCCAGTGCCGCCCTGGCCGCCTTTCAGCTGGGCCAGCTGGAGCCGGCCGAGCGGGAGTTGAGGGCCCTGATCCGCCGTTACCCGCTGTTCGCCGATGCCAGAGCCGGCCTCACGGCCCTGCTCTGGCGCCGCGGTGCCTCCGGTGAGGCGGAGAGCCACTGGGCCGCCGCCAGCGGCCTCGACCCCCGCTACCGCCAGCCAGAATGGCTGCTGCAGATCCGGCGCTGGCCCCCTGAGCCGGTGTCCGCCCTTGAGGGCTTCCTGGCCCTGGCTGCGCGATGAGCCGCCATCCCATGACCAGCCCTGAGCGCGTGCCGAGCCGTCCTTCGCTGGCCGCGTCAGCTCCCCTGCGTGCGGCCCTGCAGGAGGCGCTGCCGGAGCTGATCGCCCTGCGCCGCCATCTGCATGCCCATCCGGAGCTGAGCGGTCACGAACAGCAGACGGCGGCGCTGGTGGCCGGTGAACTGCGCGAGCTGGGCTGGCGCGTGCGTGAGGCGGTGGGCCGCACCGGTGTGCTGGCGGAGCTGGGGCCCGACTGCACTGGTGATGGTGCGCCCACACCGCTGGCGGCGCTGCGGGTGGATATGGATGCGCTGCCGGTGGAGGAGCGCAGCGGCCTGCCCTATGCCTCCCTCCATCAGGGGGTGATGCACGCCTGCGGCCACGACATCCACACCACCGTGGGACTGGGGGTGGCGCGATTGCTGGCACCGCTGGCGTCGCGTTTGTCGGGGCGGGTGCGGTTGCTGTTCCAGCCGGCGGAGGAAACCGCCCAGGGGGCGGCCTGGATGCTCGCCGACGGGGCGATGGAGGGCGTGGACGCCCTGTTCGGGGTGCATGTGTTCCCGAGCCTGCCGGTGGGCACGATCGGCGTGCGCAGCGGCAGCCTCACGGCCGCGGCCGGTGAGCTGGAGGTGGAGGTGCTGGGTGAGGGCGGCCATGGGGCGCGGCCGCACCAGAGCACCGATGCGATCTGGATCGCGGCGCGGGTGGTCAGCGGGCTGCAGGAGGCGATCAGCCGCCGGCTGGATGCCCTGCACCCCGTGGTGGTGAGCTTCGGGCGGATCGAGGGGGGACAGGCGTTCAATGTGATCGCCGACCATGTGCGCCTGCTCGGCACCGTGCGCTGCCTCGATCTGGAGCTGCACGCCCAGCTGCCCGGTTGGATCGAGGACACGGTGCAGGCCCTGTGCGTCGGCCACGGCGGTGAGGCGCGGGTGCGCTACCGCTGCATCGCGCCGCCGGTGCACAACGATCCCGCGCTCACGGAGCTGGTGGCGGACGTGGCCACGCAGGTGCTGGGCCGCGAGCGGGTGCGCTGGCTGGAGCAGCCCTCGCTCGGTGCGGAGGATTTTGCTGAGCTGCAGCGCGACACGCCCGCCGTGATGTTCCGGCTGGGTGTCGCGGGGCCCGAGGGCTGCCCACCCCTGCACAACTGCGCGTTCAACCCCGATGAGGGCTGCCTGGCCGTGGGCATTGAGGTGCTGGCCACCAGCCTGTTGCGCTGGTTGGAGCAGCGGGCCTGATGCGCCGCCGTGATCTGCCGGCCCTGGCCTCGCCGCTGCTGATCCTGCTCGGCCTGCAGGGGGTGCTGCTGCGCCATGGCTCCGACCGCCTCCAGGCGGTGCCGGCCCTGCTGATCGGCGTGGCGCTGCTGCTGCAGAGCGCCTGGAGCTGGCGCCGGCGCCGCCGCGCCCTGCTGCTGGCGCTGCGTGATCGGGATCAGTGATCAGCGTGTGATCTCAGAGCCTTTCCACTCCACGCCCATAAGCCAGTAGTGCGGCATCGGCCGTGATCAGTTGGTGTCTGTCGTGGCGTGCCTGCGCCAGCAGCAAGCGATCGAACGGATCGTGGTGCAGCGGTTCCAGCTCGGCTGTGGCTGCTGCGTGCCCGGGGTGGATGTCCAGCAGCTCGAAGCCGGCTTCCATGGCGCACCGCAGCAGGGTCTGGGGCGCCACGGGCAATTTGCCGAGGCGGTGCTTGATCGCGACCTCCCAGATCGTGGCAGCGCTGATCAGGCAGCGGCTCTGGCCAAGCGTCTGCTCGCGTTCGGGGCTGATGCGTGGGTCAGCGTTGAACCACCACAGCGCCACGTGGGTGTCCAGCAAGTAGGACGCTGGCCTGCTCATGGCTGGGCTGCTGGGTCGAACAGGGCTGCCACCTCGCGCTCCACCTCCGCTGAGAACGCGGCATCAAGGGTCTCGCGATCCAAGCTCAGGCTGCCCCGGCCTCGCAACTGGGTTTGCGGTTGGCCCGGCACCAGTCTGACCAGCGGTTTACCGGCTCTGGCGATCCACACGTCCTCACCATCCAGTGCCGCCTGCACCAGTTCGGAGAGGCGGGCCTTGGCCTCGTAGATGTTGGCCTGTCGCATCGTGATGCTGCTGTTTCCAACAGCCTAGTCAGGTTAGTCAGCGGCTCCGCCAGTGCGCAGCAGCCGATAGTGGCTGCATGGATTTCGAAGCCCTGCGCGAGGCGATCGCCTCCGATGACCCCGGCCGCTCGCGGCCGGCCCTGGCCAGCCTGGTGGACGTGCCGGCCGAACAGGCGGAGCCGCTGCTGCTGCTCGGCCTGCGCCAGAACGACATGCTGCTGCGCCAGCTGAGCTGCTCCGGTCTGGGCCATAAGCCCACGGCTGCGGGCTGGGATCCGCTGGTGCAGGCCCTTCAGCAGGATCCGGAGGTGGCGGTACGCGCCGAGGCCGCCAATGCTCTGGTGAGCCACAGCCTGGAGCGGGCCTGGCCGCTGCTGCTGGAGGCCTTCGTGCGCGACGACCAGTGGCTGCTGCGCTGCAGCGTGCTCTCCGCCGTGGCCGAGCATCCGGCCATGGCGGCCGCCGATCTGCTGCAGCTGGCGCGGCTGGCCCTGGCCGATGGTGATGGCACGGTGCGTGTGGGCGGCAGCGAGGTGCTGGGACGGCTGGTGCGCGAGGGTGCGGCCGATCCCGAGGTGGCGGCCCAGGCGCGAGCCCTGCTGGCGCCGCTCCAGCACGACCCCGACCACCGGGTGGTGGCCGCGGCCCTGAACGGGCTGCAGGGCTAATCTGGGGTCTGTCACTAGGGGTGCCCCGCCTTCGGCTTCATCTGCCGTTGAGCGCCGGGCTGAGATCACACCCTCCGCACCTGATCCGGGTCGTGCCGGCGCAGGGAAGTGAGCCAGACCCTCCCGGGCCTGAACGCGATCTCGGCAACCGGACCCCCCCAGCGCGGCCTGACGATGCCGCCGGTTCCACCCGTATCCGTTCTTCGCCTTAACCCATCATGCGCAGCGCCTGGATCGAGACGCGCAAAGGTCAGGCCAATGTGAGCCAGATGCACTACGCCCGCCAGGGCGTTGTGACCGAAGAGATGGCCCATGTGGCGAAGCGAGAGAACCTGCCCGAGTCGCTGGTGATGGAGGAGGTGGCACGTGGCCGGATGGTGATCCCCGCCAACATCAACCACGCCAACCTGGAGCCGATGGCGATCGGCATCGCCAGCAAGTGCAAGGTGAACGCCAACATCGGCGCTTCGCCCAATGCCAGCGATGTGAACGAGGAGCTGAAGAAGCTCGAGCTGGCGGTGAAGTATGGCGCCGATACGGTGATGGACCTCTCCACCGGCGGCGTCAACCTCGATGAGGTGCGCACGGCGATCATCAACGCCTCGCCGGTGCCGATCGGCACGGTGCCGGTGTATCAGGCCCTCGAGAGCGTGCACGGCTCGATCGAGAAGCTCTCGGAAGACGACTTCCTGCACATCATCGAGAAGCACTGCCAGCAGGGCGTCGATTACCAGACGATCCACGCCGGTCTGCTGATCGAGCACCTGCCCAAGGTGAAGGGGCGCCTGACCGGGATCGTGAGCCGTGGCGGCGGCATCCTGGCCCAGTGGATGCTGTATCACCACAAGCAGAATCCGCTCTACACCCGCTTCGACGACATCTGCGAGATCTTCAAGCGCTACGACTGCACCTTCTCCCTGGGCGATTCGCTGCGGCCCGGTTGCCTGCACGACGCCTCCGATGAGGCGCAGCTGGCCGAACTGAAGACCCTCGGTGAACTCACCCGCCGCGCCTGGAAGCACGACGTGCAGGTGATGGTGGAGGGTCCGGGCCATGTGCCGATGGACCAGATCGAGTTCAACGTGCGCAAGCAGATGGAGGAGTGCTCCGAAGCGCCCTTCTATGTGCTCGGTCCGCTCGTCACCGACATCGCCCCCGGCTACGACCACATCACCAGCGCCATCGGTGCGGCGATGGCCGGCTGGTATGGCACGGCGATGCTCTGCTACGTGACCCCCAAGGAGCACCTGGGCCTGCCCAACCCCGAAGATGTGCGCAACGGCCTGATCGCTTACAAGATCGCCGCCCATGCCGCCGATATCGCTCGCCACCGCCCCGGCGCCCGCGACCGCGACGATGAGCTGAGCCGCGCCCGCTACGCCTTCGACTGGAACAAGCAGTTCGATCTCAGCCTCGATCCCGAGCGCGCCCGCGAGTATCACGACGAAACCCTGCCGGCCGACATCTACAAGCAGGCCGAGTTCTGCTCGATGTGCGGTCCCAAGCACTGCCCGATGCAGACCAAGATCACCGACAAGGACTTGGAGGGTCTGGAGCAGGTGCTGGCGGAGCAGAAGGCCGGCGAAATAGCTTCTGTCTGAGCCGGAGGATGTTGATTGCGGCTTGGCGCAACCGCTCAGGCTCAGTGTTTTGCAGGCCCGGGGTTGATCCCCGGGCTTTTTGATGTCTGAGGCTACGCTGATGTGGGCTTCGCATATTCTTGCCACGATGTTGTGGTTGAGCCTCCTGTATCACTGGTGCAAACCCTCGAAGACGCCAGTGCAATTGGAGGTTGCCCAGCATTTCTGGGTTTAATGATAGTCGAGCTTAGTTTGTTTTCGTGTCCCATGGATGCGGGTGCTGGCTCTGGAGTTCCAGTTGGATTCAGCTGTTCGTGTTTTGTCGCCGAGGTCTCTGGCTTGATCTTCTGGTCCTGACCGTTGCTGTTGCTTGGCTGTCTCTTTTCCTGCCAAACCCTTGATTTCGCCGATATCTCCAACAAAAAACCCCGCCGTAGGGCGGGGCTGGATTGATGGGATTGAGGCAGGGGATCAGCCCAAGGCCTTGGCCTTGGCCACCACGTTGTCGACGGTGAAGCCGAACTTCTCCATCAGCAGCGGGCCGGGGGCGGAGGCACCGAAGCGATCGATCGAGACGGTGTCGCCTTCGAAGCCGGTGTACTTGTGCCAGCCGAAGCTGCTGGAGGCTTCCACAACCAGACGCTTGCGGCAGGCGGCGGGCAGCACGCTCTCGCGGTAGGCGGCGTCCTGCTCTTCGAACAACTCCACGCAGGGCATCGACACCACACGCACGTTCTTGCCTTCAGCCCGCAGCTGGGCAGCGGCCTTGGTGCAGAGCTCGAGCTCGGTGCCGGTGCCGATGATGATCAGATCGGGTGCGCCGTTGCTGTCTTCGAGGATGTAGCCACCCTTGGCCACGTGATCGGCGTTGGAGTTGGCCTGGTTGGCCATCGCCTGACGGCTGAGGAACAGCACGGTGGGGCGGTGACGGTTCGCCACGGCCACCTTGTAGGCACCGCTGGTCTCGTTGCCGTCGCCGGGGCGGATCACCAGCATGTTGGGGATCGAGCGCAGGCTGGCCAGGGTCTCGATCGGCTGGTGGGTGGGGCCGTCTTCGCCGAGGCCGATCGAGTCGTGCGTCAGCACGTAGATCACACCCAGTTCACTCAGGGCCGAGAGGCGCATCGCGCCCACCATGTAGCCGGCGAACACCGCGAAGGTGCCGCCGTAGGGCACCAGGCCGCTGCCGTGATAGGCGAGGCCGTTCAGGATCGCGGCCATGGCGTGCTCGCGCACACCGAAGTGCAGGTAACGGTTGGCTTCGGCACCCTTCTGGAAGCCCTTCTCCCCCTTGATGTCGGTCAGGTTGGAGTGGGTGAGGTCGGCCGAGCCGCCGATCAGTTCCGGCAGGTTGGGGCCGATCGCGTTCAGACAGTTGTAGCTGTGCTGACGGGTGGCCAGGCCCTTGTCGTCGGCGGTGTAGGCCGGCAGGTTGGCGTCCCAGCCCTGGGGCAGTTCACCGCGCAGCTGGCGCTCGAACTGAGCGGCCTCGTTGGGGTACTTGGCGCGGTAGTCGGCCAGGGTGGCGTTCCAGGCGGCCTCGGCGGCAGCGCCGCGCTCGATGGCCTGGCGCCACTGGTCGTACGACTCCTGGGGCACCTCGAACTCGCCGTAGGTCCAGCCCAGGTTCTGGCGGGTGAGGGCAGCCTCTTCCGCACCCAGGGCGGCACCGTGCACACCGGCGGTGTCAGCCTTGTTGGGGGAGCCGTAGCCGATGGTGGTGGTCACCTTGATCATCGAGGGACGATCGGTGACGGCCTTGGCTTCCTCAATCGCCTTGGCGATGGCAGCCAGGTCGGTGTTGCCGTCCTTGACGTGGATGGTGTGCCAGCCGTAGGCCTCGTAGCGCTTCAGCACATCCTCAGTGAAGGAAACGTTGGTGTTTCCGTCGATCGTGATGTGGTTGTCGTCGTAGAGGGCGATCAGCTTGCCCAGGCCCAGGTGGCCGGCCAGGGAGGCGGCTTCACCGCTCACACCTTCCTGGTGGCAGCCGTCGCCCATGATCACGTAGGTGTTGTGATCAACGACCTGGCAATCGGCCTTGTTGAACTTGGCGGCCAGGTGGGCTTCGGCCATGGCCAGACCCACGGCATTGGCGATGCCCTGACCCAGGGGGCCGGTGGTCACTTCAACGCCGGCGGTCTCGAATGTTTCCGGGTGACCGGGGGTCTTCGAGCCCCACTGGCGGAACTGTTTGATGTCCTCGATCGTCACCGAGTCGTAGCCGGTGAGGTGCAGCAGCGCGTAGAGCAGCATGCAGCCATGACCGGCGGACAGCACGAAGCGGTCGCGGTTGAACCACTTGGGGTTCTTGGGGTTGTGCTTGAGGAACTTGTCCCACAGCGTGTAGGCCATGGGTGCGCAACCCATCGGCAGACCCGGGTGGCCCGAGTTGCTCTTGTTGATCGCGTCGACCGCCAGGAAGCGGATGCTGTTGACGCAGAGGGTGTCAACCGTTTGGTTCTGGGAAGCGACGGGTGCGGCGACCATGGGATACGGGTAAGGAAGAGGTGTGGGGGCGTCTGACCGCCGATGGGCTGTGGGAAGCCGGGCCGAGATGGCGCGGCCTGTTCAGCTCATCTGGCGGAACGCAAGGCAGACGTTGTGGCCACCAAACCCGAAGGAGTTGGACAGCACGACGTTCAGTTTCTGTTCCCTCGCCTGATTGGGAACGACATCCAGATCACATGCCGGATCCGGATTTTGGTAATTGATCGTAGGTGGCACCAGGCCATGCCCCAGGGCCAGCACCGCGGCCACCGCTTCGATGCCGCCGCTGCCGCCCAGCAGGTGACCGGTCATCGACTTGGTCGAGCTGACCGGGATCTGACGGGCACGCTCGCCAAGGGCGGACTTGATGGCCGAGGTCTCGTTCGAGTCGTTGGCGGGGGTGCTGGTGCCGTGCGCGTTGACGTAGTCGACCGCTTCCGGTTCCAGGCGGGCATCCCGCAGGGCCAGCCGCATCGCTTCGGCGCCACCGACACCGCCCGGCGTGGGGGAGGTGATGTGGTGGGCGTCACAGGTCATGCCGTAGCCAACCACCTCGGCCAGGATCGTCGCGCCCCGGGCTTTGGCGTGCTCCAGGCTCTCCAGCACCAGCACACCGGCGCCCTCGCCGATCACGAATCCATCCCGTTCGGCGTCGAACGGGCGGCTCGCCGTGGTGGGGTCGTCATTGCGGAACGAGAGGGCCTTGGCGCTGGCGAAGCCGGCGACCCCCAGCGGTGTGATCGCCGATTCGGCGCCGCCGCAGACCATGGCGTCCGCCAGACCCATCTGGATCAGTCGGAAGGCATCGCCGATGGCGTTCGAGCCGGCGGCGCAGGCTGTTGCCACGGCACTGCTCGGTCCCTTGGCGCCGATCGCGATCGCCGTCAGGCCCGTGGCCATGTTCGGGATCATCATCGGCACGCAGAACGGGCTCACCCGGGACGGGCCCTTGTTGGCCAGCACATGGGCCTGCGTTTCCATCATCAGCAGCCCACCCACGCCGGAGCCGATGGCCGTGCCGATGCGGTGAGCATTGCCCTCATCGATGCTCAACCCGGCGGCAGCCACGGCCTGCTTGGCCGCTACCACGCCGAACTGGCAGAACCGATCCCAACGCTTGGCTTCCTTGGGCTCGATGTAGGCGGAAGGATCGAAGTCCTTCACCTCAGCGGCAAAGCGGCAGGCGTGCGCCGACGCATCGAACAGGGTGATGCCACGCACCCCGTTGCGTCCCTGGCTCAGACCTTCCCAGTAGGAAGCGACGTCGTTGCCGATCGGTGTAACCGCGCCGAGGCCTGTGACCACGACGCGGTGGAGACCCTCCACCATCGATTGCTCAGGCCTTTTTGTTCAGGATGTAGTCGACGGCGTCACCCACGGTGGCGATGCCCTCAGCGGCCTCGTCGGGGATCTCGATGTCGAAGGCTTCTTCCAGGGCCATGACCAGCTCGACGGTGTCGAGTGAGTCGGCTCCCAGGTCGTTCTGGAAGTTGGACTCCGGCTTCACGTCGGCTTCGTCGACGCTGAGCTGCTCGACAACGATCGAGCGGACTTTCTCGAAGATCGCTTCCTGGGACATGGCCGGAGAGTCGGACGCCGCA
>Ga0129333_10001412_pt1 | contig 21723 bp, 31 predicted proteins | sample CPB6_08_DNA_FD_94474 | JGI IMG/M metagenome (GOLD analysis project Ga0129333, IMG submission 94474) | Freshwater to marine salinity gradient microbial communities from Chesapeake Bay, USA - CPBay_Sum_0.6_0.8_DNA | ecosystem: Environmental > Aquatic > Marine > Coastal | place: USA: Chesapeake...
CTACGTCAATTTTTATTAAATCTACATTTTCTAAATTAAAACTATCAAGAGTTTTCATAGGAATTTTACCTTTACCATATGTAACTGGGTCAACATGACTATGACCTGTATTTCCTTTTACTATATTCATATTGATAAACGTTTCTTCCTTACCTAGTGCGTATTCATACAACGTATAATTTGCTGCTCTGACATTTCTTTCGTAACATACTCTAAAATCTTTTACTGGTTCGAATGCAATAACATGCTCGAAAGATTTTACTAAATCGCAAGACCATAATCCAACATTAGCTCCTATATCTATACAGATTCTTCTCGTATCGCAAGCATTAATAGCAGCATCACGTGCTCTCCATTGATATCTCGCTGTATTATCTTTCCTGATACCTTTTTCTAACATTTTAGGAAAGTGATCATCATAACTAGGAAAATAAAAACCGTATGCTTCTTTCATTTTAATCCTTTAATAGTTTAATTTCAACAGTTGACCGCTTTTTGCCTCTAGGTATTACTACATTGACTATTTCAAACCCTTCGACGCCTATAAAGTTATCAGGAGTTCCTTTGGCTCGAACATCTATTATTATTCTAGTATTTTCATCGCTGTGTTTTAACATAAGATCTTTATAAACGCTCACAGGATAATGATGTCCACAACTAAGATAGGATGTTATAAGATCAAACTTTATATCTTTTGGAATATTGATATTATTACAATCAATTAATTGGTAATTTTCAGTTCCTAGTGACTTTAACTGTTGATCTAGATGTTCCAAACTGTGATAAAATTTTAAATCATTGACATTTTCATTCCAATTACCGAAACTTGCATACTCCGATTTAGACAAGTTATGTTTTACATCGCCATCTATTAAAAATAACTCACAATTATATTTTTTTTGAAAAAATCTTGATTCATATGCAAACCCACAACCTATATCTAAAATCCTTTTTACAGGTCTGTTAAGATATGCATCTATTTTTTGAAAATTTTCTCTTTTTTTATCAACATATTCATCTTTAAGCCATTTTCTAGTCCAGGCAAAACTATCTTCACCATCTGTTCTATGTTCACTCATCGCCAATAACCCTCATTTCTTTGTACAACCAAGTCAGTAACAAGACTTTTACCATATTCTTTACGTTTTCCCTTAAGATGATCAAGATATGCACCCCATGCACTATTAATTAACGGATGTCCTTCACCTTTTATAAGATTTTTAGACCAATCTAACTCGTTCATTGGTACTTTAGAACGTACGGCATCAAAAACAAAACTATCATGCCACTCCTCTAACGTAAAAATTCCATTTTCTGCGTCATCATAAAAATTTTGAAAGGTATTTAAGAATCTTTTAATTTGTTTATTACGCAGATTCATGGAATAAAGACCACATTCACTAAATTTACCTTCTCGACCAAGAAAACAGAGATCTTTATCTGATGGAATAAGAGAATTTAATGTACCTTCAGTTATTTTAGTATGGCACACCATGTCTGCATCCATCCAAATTAGAATTTCTGCATCACAGTTTGCCGCACAATGAAAAATTGCATAAACTTTATGAGCAAAACGTATTGCGTCCCACTTAAATCCTTTACCTGCATCACGACGTCGACTTCTTACCGGGTCGGCACTGACATCTCCATTAGCTTTAGGCACATCACGCCACTTTTTTTTAAATTCAACAAGCGGTTGACTTGAAGCATGAAGATCTCTTACAATAATGTTAGGTGCAGATTCCAAAATTGTGCAATTTTCGGTATATACATACAAATTAACAGAAGGCGGCCACGTTTCTTTGTAGGTTTGTATAAATCTTTGAGCATATTGTTTATACCCTTCGGCATGAAATGTGGTTACAACCGCATATTTTGGCATCATTACTCCATTAAATACTTATATTACTTATCACTACTATGAAATTCAGTATTTTTCCTCGACACGGTGCTCAAAACTCTAAACCTGTATTTGCAGCCTTTGAACAAGGCGCAAAAAAATTAGGATATGAGGTAGTCGAACACGATATGAATGCAGATGTGTTTGTGATCTGGAGTGTACTATGGCATGGAAAAATGGAACAAAATAAAAAAATATGGGAAGAGGCAAAAAAATTAAAAAAAACTATTCTGGTACTGGAAGTCGGTTGTCTTCGAAGAGGAGAAACTTGGAAGTTAATGCGTAACGGTGTAAACAATAAAGGTTTTTTTGGTGTTGGTAGAGATCTTATACCTAATAGAGCAAAAAAAATAGGTATAAAATTAGCACCATGGACCATGAACGGATACAATATTTTAATTTGCGGTCAGCATACTAAAAGTGAACAGTGGTCCAGTATGCCCTATCCAATAGAATGGCTGAAATCTACAGTAGATTCAATAAAAAAGCATACTGAGAAGCCTATTATATTTAGGCCTCACCCTAGAGATTGGCAGTGGGCAGCAAATTTTAAATACAAAGATGTCAAAATAAAAATCCCTAAACAGCTCGTCGGTACGTATGACGATTTTGATTTTGACCAAGATCTAAAAAATGCGTGGGCTGTAGTTAACCCTAGTTCAAACACTGGTATACAGAGTATAATTAGCGGTGTACCAGCATTTGTACATAAAGATAGTCTTGCTGCGTCTGTTGGGAATTTAGAATTTTCTTATCTTAACAATCCCCTAAGGCCTCGGCGAGAAGAATGGTTAGAATGGTTATCACATTCTGAATGGACTATAGATGAGCTGGCAGAAGGCTCACCAATTCATAGAATTTTACAGTCAAATATTTGACATTTGTTATTACTTCTTATATAATTTGTATTATGTTAACAACTGATCAACTATTGAATAATCTTATAGACAATGGGGCCATATCCCAATGCGACAAAATTTCGGATCAAGATAAAAAAATATTCGGCAGTCTAAGACATCAGCTAAAAAAACAGGTTTTTTTGACTGAAAAACAAGGAAATTTATTAATTAAACTTTTACAAAATAATAAAAAACACTTACATTTGACCACCGAAGAAATTTATGTAATTAATACTCCGTTCTGGAGTCAAGAATTTAGACTATATTTTCCTATTAGAAAAATATATTTTTCCAACGAAAAAAGAGATTCGATAATCATTGAATTTTCCTATGATAAAGAATTGAAACAAAAACTTAGCAAAGAATTTGACCCAAGTGCTTCGAGAAGGGCGATATCTTCTACTTCAAACAGAATAACAATTTATCCTACTGAATATAATATTCTTAAATTGATTCATACTATAAAAAATGATAATTTTGAAATCGAACATGACATTCTCGACTTGTATCAAAAAATAGAATTAGCTATTAAAAATCACACAAATTATATAGATATATTAAATGAAAAAAATCAAAATCTATTTAATATAGTGACCAAGGATCTAACCGATAAAGATAATACTGATTTAATACTTCTAGATAGACGAATCAAATTTCAATATGAATATAAATCAACAAACATACAAAATACCTTAGCATACAAAATTGCATCTAGAAAAAACAGTACATTATATGTTAATTCTAAGATATATGAATTACAAAATATTTTTGAAGCATTTACTCAGTTGAAGAGATTTCCTATCTTAATTATATTTGACGAACATGAGATATCAACATGTAATAGATTATTAGATGAACTTAATAATGTTTTAAAAATATCAAATATCGAAAATAAAACAGGAGTTTATTTTAGATTTAATAATAGTATTAACAAAATTTTTAATCAAAAAATTTCCGAATATAATTTTAATCAATATTTAGATTATGATACAAATATAGTGGGAATATCTTTGAAACAATTACCTAAGTTTTTATTAAAAACAGATTGGTATCCTAGATCAGTAATCAGTCTCACAGCGAATTTCAGACACAGTAAAGTTTGGTCATATTGTAATCAATCGGACTTGATAATTTTTTATTCAGAAGTAGAACCATTAACGAGGAATCATGATGTCGTCCTGTAAACTAATTATTAAAGACGAGGTTAATCTAAAATTAGAAGGATTACCAATCGAAGTTAGAAGAAAACTTGTAAACAAATTTAAATTTGTAGATCCTACTGCTCGCTATAGACCAGCTTATCAATTAGGCAGATGGGATGGAACTGTGACCTTATTTGGTATGGGCGGTAACGGGTACTTACAGCAATTACCTACAATTTTATCTGTTTTAGAAGAATGTAATTATGAGATTAGTGAGATTACTGATCAAAGAACTCCTTTTAATTTAAATTTTAGTTTAGTAACGAACACATACTGGGCAGATCAAGGTAAAGTATGGGGATCGGGTCATAGATTCGAAGGCGAGCCCATAATGCTGAGAGACGATCAAGTAGAAGTCGTTAATAGATTTATTCAAAACCCACAGAGTTTACAAGAAGTAGCGACGGGCGCAGGTAAAACTATTATGACAGCAACCTTAGCCCAGCTATGTGAACCGTATGGCAGAACAATGATTATTGTTCCTAATAAGGATCTTGTTACTCAAACAGAGGAAGATTTTGTAAACGTTGGATTGGATGTAGGTGTTTATTACGGGGATCGTAAAGATTTAGGAAAAACTCACACTATATGTACATGGCAAAGTTTAAACATTTTAGATAAAAAATCTAAAAACAATGAACATGAAATAGTTACACTTGCTGAATTTTTAGATGACGTCAAATGTGTAATTGTAGATGAAGTTCATATGGCTAAAGCAGCCGTTCTTAAAAATTTACTAACACAAAATTTTTGTAATGCTGCTATTCGATGGGGGTTAACTGGTACTATTCCAAAAGCAAATTATGAATCTGAAATAATATTTGCTAGCATAGGTCCAGTAGTAGGAGGAGTTAAGGCTCATGAATTACAAGAATTAGGTATATTAAGTGATTTACATGTTAACATATTACAATTATATGATAATCCTGAATTTAAATCATATGCAGAAGAACTAAAATATCTAGTAACTAATAAAGACAGAATAAAATATATTTCAAATTTAATTCACACTATTTCAGAATCTGGCAACACACTTGTATTAGTGAATAGAATAGATACAGGTAATTTGTTGACAGAATTATTAGATGGATCAGTGTTTATTTCAGGAGAAGTAAAAACAGAAGAGAGAAAAGAAGAATATGATGATGTTAAAAGAAGTGATAAAAAGATTATTGTGGCGACTTACGGTGTGGCCGCTGTTGGCATTAATATCCCAAGGATTTTTAATTTGGTTCTTCTTGAACCCGGAAAAAGCTTTGTTCGCGTTATACAATCAATTGGACGAGGTATTCGCAAAGCAGAAGACAAAGACTTCGTACAAATTTGGGACGTCACAAGCACCTGTAAGTACGCGAAAAAGCATCTTACAGAAAGGAAAAAGTTTTATAAAGAGGCGAAATATCCGTTCACAGTTGAAAAGATCACATGGAATTGAATTATGAAAATACTAACTTTAAACAATAAGGCATATGATCTTAACAATCTGCCAGATAATGTAGATGATGAAATGAGATTCAGTGTATTAGATAATAGCGATAATAGTAACCCAGATTTTTATTTTATACCTTTAATTTTTTTAGAATCATTCAATAGTCCTGCTATGGTTTTAAAAATAGGTGATGATGAAATCAGTATGCCGATTGATTGGAGTATTGCAGTAGGCGATAGCTCTAGTAGTAGCGATATTGAAATACTACCGTTGACTAGTTTAAATGACAGGGGGTTCGAAGCGTTTTGCTTTAATCCATTAAGTAGCTTTAGAATAGAATTTAAGCCTATTGAAATAGTTAACTTTTATAATGACGTAAAATGGTATTTTCCTAAAATGAAAAATGGCCAATTACTTAGTGTGCCGACAAGTACTAAAGATAAACCAAATTGCTGTTATTTTGTAAAAGAAATTAGCAGACAGAGTGAACTAATTGATCTAAGTAAAATTCTTTGAGGAGACATGATGATTGCAGGAAAAGTGTGGGGCAAAACTGAGCTTTTGGAAGCTAACGGTGTTTTAGAATTACATCGAATCGAGGTTAAAAAAGGCGGAGTATGTAGTAAACATAAACACAAACATAAATGGAATGGGTTCTTTGTAGAAAAAGGTGCCTTGTTAGTTCGTGTATGGAAAAATAATTACGACTTAGTCGATGAAACAGTTTGTATGGACGGAATGTATACCAAAGTAGGTCCAGGTGAATATCACCAATTTGAAGCGTTAGAAGATACAATAGCGTTTGAAATTTATTGGGCAGAATTTGATCACGAAGATATAGAAAGAGATAATCACGGATATGTTAAATAACAGATGCATTGCGAAATAATTACATTGTTAGGTCATAAACTATCTGAAAAGCTAGCAAGAGATTGCATAGATCAAGCAGAAAAATTTAATGTAAAAGTTAAAAAGTTTAACGCTATTTGGGGTAAAGATTATAAACAACATTTAGCACACTTAGGCATTAGTCTTGGCAGAGCAAAAGTTGGAAAAATGACTTTAGCCCATTACGGTAACTTTTTAAGTCATTATTATCTATGGCTAAAATGTATAGAAACTAATGAACCTTTGATTATTTTAGAACATGATGGTTTTATGATTCGTCCAATTCCTGATAATGTTCTTGATATCTTTCCTGATATTTTAAAATTAGATAGATTTAATCCTTATGAAAGAGATTATAATGATTTGATAGAAAAAAGCTTACATGAGCCTTTTACAGTTAAGCCTATAGAAAAACTTAAAAAGAAAAAATGCGGTTACTATACTTGGGGAAGTTATGCTTACATTATTAAACCTATCGGAGCAATGAAACTAGTCGAATATGTTAAATCTAATGGATTTTTACCAACTGATAACCAAATAGCATCAGGAGTAGTCGATATCTATACCTGTACAACTCCTATTGCTAGATTACATCCCTTATTCGCAGAAAATAAAGATAATATCACAGCATTATCTACTAGTAGAGAAATGGGAATGCCAAATGATGTATAATAGGATAATAAAATGCTACAGCCAATAGAATTTATAAAGAAAAATGAAAAGCATAAGACTTTAACACAACAATATAGTACATGGGGAGATAAGATTCTTCAACATACGGATGTTCTATATTCAATTCAACACGAAAAAAAGTTTAAACCTATCACTATTCAATTATCACCTTGTGAAGTATGTTCTAGTGGATGCCCTTTTTGCAGTGTAGCTGAACGCCCATTAAGGTCTTACATGCCTTTTGAAAAAATTAAAAAAACACTAGAAGATTTTAGAACATTGGGTGCAAAAAGTGTAGAAATAACAGGCGGCGGTGAACCTTTACTATACAAAGATAAAAACACTAACGATGATATAAACAGCATAATTAACTATGCATACGAATTAGGATATGATATCGGTATCATTACCAATAGCCTGAAGTTAACAAAAATAAACCCCCAAAATTTTCATAAACTTAATTGGGTAAGAGTCAGCTTGATAAAGCTAGACGAAGGATATGATCCTGAAGATTATGATTTCTGTAATTTTCCTCAAACTAAAATGGGATTTTCGTATATTATTTACGAAGGTAATAAAGGCACAGGAACTAGAGCAGGATTAGATTATAAACCAACAGACGTAGATACTATTAGACGTATTGCTAAAGTTTTAGAATTATATCCTGATGTAAAATTTGTAAGAATCGCAGGTAATTGTCTTATTAAGGGAAACAACAGTCAGATAAGAGAACAATTTAAAGATGTCATTGACGAAATTGATAATTTTGGAAAAATATTTATTAAAGACATCGGAGAAGACGATTCTCCATATGACGAAGGCTGTTATGTTGGCATGATACGTCCATATGTAGCGCCACAACCTCACGGAGAAGGCAATTATCAAGTTTATATTTGCACGAGCCATGTATTAAACAAACAAAATTACGATTTAGATTATTCTTTGTGTGACGTGGATAACATCATTCCTACATGGGAAAAAATGAGTCAGAATTATAAAGAATTTGGTTATCCTTATCAAATTAAGAATAATTGCGGTAAAAATTGGATTGATAGCTGTAAGTATTGTTACTATAAATTTAATAACAAAATTTTACACACCGTTGCTCAAGAAATGCCAGATAAAAATTTCCCATGACACACGTATTCGACGAACTGTATTATAAATCAAATAACTACGTGGACTATCTTTCTAAAAAAGAAAGATATGTTAGAACCGCTGAAGAAATTTATTCTAATTTTAAAAAATTTAGTGTTATTAATCAAGAATCTTTTATTTTAGATTACGGTTGTAGTTTAGGATTTTTAATAAAAGGATTTGAAAAGTTAGGATTTAATAATATATTTGGATATGATATTTCAGAATGGGCCACAGAACAAGCTAAAAAATTAGACTGTAAATTAATAACTTCCTTAGAAGGAAATTATGATTTAGGAATTTTTTTAGACGTGTTAGAGCATATGGAAGACTCGGATATACGGACACTGTTTAATAAAATAAATTTTAAAAATGTTTTAGTTAGAATTCCGTGTTCTGTTACTACAGATCCTAGCAGATTTTATTTAGAGATTTCTAGAAAAGATCCTACTCATATAAATTGTAAAACAGATGAGGACTGGATTAAGTTTTTTGAGGAACTAGGGTTTAAAAGACATTTCAGAATAAACATGTCTACCATTTACGATTCTCCAGGATGTTTTTGTTGTTTATTTGTTTAATTTTATGAAATCAGAATGTTATATAGATACTACTGTTCATTTTATTGCAAGTAAATTCAGAGAATGGAGAGCTAGTCACAGACTTAGAGGACAACTAATAGCAGAACAACTTGTTTCTCAAAGTATAAAATCTGTTTATGGAAATAATATAGGTAACATACAAAAAAATGATATAATTGTTTTTTTAAAGAACAGTACTGTAGATCAAATTGAGTTTGCTAAAGAAAAACAGGCAATTACTGTATATGATATATGTGATAACAAATTTGAAGAAAATCCGGACATAGAAGAATGTGCTAAACATGCAGATTATATAACTTGTAATTCTAATGTGATGAAAGAAGAAATATATTCTAGATTGCAAAAAGATTCAGTAGTTATCCCTGACCCTTTTGAAAGATATATATTACCTATACAGTTTGCTCCACATAAATCTGTTCGACTACTATGGTTCGGAAGCGGATCAAGCTTAGGATATGTTAATTGGCATGAAGTTTGGAAAAAATTAGAAACAAGAATTGTAGATTATGAACTTACAATACTTACGGCTGAAGCTGAAAAATTTAAACAAAAGACTATTAGTAGAATTAGAAAAGCAGAAAAAAAACTAGGAAATATCAATCTAGACAAAATTAAGTTTGAAGAATGGTCTTGGCAAGATCAGCAGAAGCATCTAATTAGCACCGATATAATTTTTATTCCTTTTGATATTGAACATCATCGAACAAAAACTAAAAGTTCTACTAGAGTAATAGATTCATTGATTTCTGGAAAATTTGTAATAACTTCTGAAATCGAAAGCTACAAAGAGTTTTCTAATTTTATTTGGACCAAAGACTACATTAAGGGTATAACTTGGGCATTGGAAAATCCTCATCAAGTTTCACAAATGATTAGTCAAGGACAAAAATATGTACTAGAAAATTATTCGGTTGAAAAAATTACCGATCGATGGATAAAATTTTTTATATCAATTAAAAATGACAAAAATTTTTGAAAGCCCAGACGGCGGCAAAACTGTCTATCAAAGAGAATTTAATAAGGTAGAAAGAACTCAAATTAAGAGTGAAGGAATAGAAGATTTGAGAGAACACCAATTATGGCACGAAATCAGGCAAGCTGCTAAGACGAATCCAACATTGAAAAAAGCTTGTGACAATGTTAAAATGTTATATAGATTAAGTGTGGATAAACCCTTGTGATAAATTCAGATGATTGTTTTAAACGACTTAATGCAAAGTCTATCTTTATAGGCAAAAATTTTACTAGGCTATTGGCAGATGCCGAGTGGGTATGCAATTACGGATTTAATAATTTTCTCATACCAGAATCACTTTGGAAATTAGAACCAATTCTTAAAAAAATTGATTATCAATTTCCTATCGAATGTTGTGTAGTTTTGCATATTCCTCCAAATACTATGTACAATTGGCATAATGATATCGAAAGAGGCTTGAGTATCAACATGAAGTTGTGTAATAATACGACTAGTCATACACTGTTCGGAGTTTCTGTAGATAGTTATTCAGATGAAATTATCGAATTGAAATACGAAGAAGATTATTTTTATTTGTTTAATACTCAAAATAAACATTGTGTTATAAATTTTGAAAAAGACAGATATATGTTTTCAGTAATTTTTAAACAAAAACAAGAACTAAAATATACAGTTGTTTACGACTGGTGCAAACAAAATGGAATGTATTAATGTCTGAAAAAATTGAATTGAAGGAAAAATTAGCAGCAGTTGATTTAAATGTTAAATCCCTTTGGGATGAAATTGACGACGATCAACGTAAACACTTAAAAAGTGAATTTTTTATTCTTAATAGATATATAAGCAATATAAAGTCCGGAACCAGAGAAGAAAAAGAACATTTTGTGTTAACGGTTAATGAGTATTTTAACAAACACTGGAATACTCTGCAAAAACATCCTAAACTACTTTGGAATTTATTGTGTATGTGTAGTTATGAAAGTAGGAAACTATTTTATCACGAATGGATTGGATTTAAAAATAAAAAAGTAAAAAATAAAACTATTAAATTTCTTTTAGAGATATATCCTAATCGAAAACAAGACGAATTAGAATTAATGAGTTTTATTTTAACCGACAAAGAATGTGAAGAGCTAGCTAGAAATCACGGTTATAGTGATCAACAAATTAAAACACTTTTTAAATGATGCTTTTGAAAACAGACGAATATATTTGTTCGCATTGTCAAACAAAGTTTACAAAAGAAAAAACTTTGATAGTGCATATGTGCGAACAAAAACGCCGTCATCTTGCCAAAGAAGAAAAACATGTTATAATGGGGTTGTATGCATTTAACAAGTTTTATCAATTATCACAAAAAACCGTAGAACAAAAAACTTATGATGAATTTGCCAAAAGCTCTTACTATAATGCCTTCGTAAAATTTGGAAGTTTTATTTCAAACATTAACCCGTTATACCCTGAAAAATTTTTAGAATATGTTATTCGTAGTGGAGTAAAATTAGATCATTGGTGCAAAGAAGAATTATATGAAAAATATATAGTACATCTTTTACAACATGAATCAGTGGAAACTGCACTAGAAAGATCAATCCAAACTATGTCGTTGTGGGCGGAAAAAAATAATAGTGTTTGGAATCATTATTTTGCGTTCGTGAGCACTAATAGAGCTATGTTTGATATTAAAGATGGTAAAATTAGCCCTTGGCTTTTATTGAATTGCGATAGCGGTAAAACATTACTAAATCAATTTGATGATGTACAACTATCGGCAATAAGTAATATTATTGATCCTGTATTTTGGGTTAAGAAGTTTAAGAATCAAAAAGAAGATTTAATTCTAGTAAAATCTGTGGTCAAGGAGTCCACTTTATGAGCGAAAACATTATGAGTGATCTAGCAGAATTAAGTATGCAAGTAATTGTAAGTGAGCGAGATAATTCTGTTTATGTTAAATTAGAAGGATTTGACGATTTAGACGATGCCGAAAGTTATGCAGAATTTTTATCAAAAAATCTTCCTCTGTTACTTTTTGAATCTGAAATAATACACTAATGCCTGATATTGATATTGATTTAGCTGATAGAACATTAGTTCTTGATAAAATAAAATATATTTCTGCTTCTATAAAAGAAGATAGAAACAATTTTAAAAAACATAATACAGGCATTTACTGTACGCAGATTCCACACAACCCTATTGACAATCTTGCAAATATCGCATACAAAGAAGCAGAAGATCGAGGCTACTTTAAGATAGATTTACTAAATGTAAATTTATATAAAGATGTTAAAGACGAAGCGCATCTCATAGAACTTATGGAGACAGAACCATTATGGGACCTATTAGAGCAAGACGATTTCACAAACCTACTGTTCCATATAAACGGCCATGGAAATATCTTAAGAACAATGAAACCGAAGAGTCTGGAACAACTTGCAGCAATACTAGCTATGATCAGGCCAGCCAAGAGATATCTGATAGGTCAAGATTGGAATGTAGTGATGGCGGAGGTTTGGAAAAAACCAGAAAATGATGAATATTATTTTAAAAAAGCTCATGCTATAGCCTATGCACAAGCAATTATAGTACAAATGAATTTAATTTGTTCTCAAATTAGTATAGAATTTTCATGAAATGTTTTGCGATAACATTGCCTGATAATTCTTCAGCTCTTAGACAGTTCGAAAGATGTAGAAATATTGCTGCTAAGTTTGATCTAGTTGTAGAAAAATTTGATGCAATAGTTGGACAAACTCTTACTATCAAAGACTTTGAAAAAGAGGGTCTTAACTTACTGCCGCATACTAGAATATATAAAAAACCAAAGTTCTTAGGCACATTTATGAGCCATTATATCTTGTGGAAATTGTGCGCATCTGATAATGAAAATTATGTAATTTTAGAGTCTGATGCAGTACTAACTGACTCGATTCCTAATCTAGACTTGTCCTCGCATGTGATCAAACTACATTTAGACAAGGGCACCGAAACAAGTAACGTAACAGGTAGATGGAGTAAAGGAAGCTATGCGTATGCTTTAAGTCCTGCACTGGCACAGCAATTAATAGATGGAATAAAAGCTAAAAATGTGAAACCTTCTGATGTTTGTATAGGGGATGCTATAGTACCTTGGAGACATTATCATATTGATCTAGTTCAACATGTAGCTACAGTTTAACGCTTAGGATTTCTTACTAACTGCACACTTTTACGTTTAACACGTTTTATAGATAGATTCAGTAAATTTACTACAGGGCCTAAAATTATTCTAACATCTTTGCTGTTAAAAGTTTTTATAGCATATCTGTAGGGTTCTATTTCTTTTCTTAGGAAGATATTAATTGGTACTTGCCTATTCGATTCCCACCACCAAATTTCACCTATTTCTAGAAGTCCTGCTTTGTGCTCTTGCGTTTTTATAACGCCCAAGTCAAAAAAACTAGTGACAAACTGATCTTGGTTGATAATGATTCCGACGTATTCATTTTCTCCATAATGAATAACCGAAATGAAGGGTAATTGTTCTTGTATGTTTTCTCTTAATTTTGCCATAAATACTGTGGGACTAACCAAATGCAAAAAATTTCAACTTATTTATATCGAAATAGAGTCTTTGTCATAGCCGATATGGCTTGCTTTCCTGTGGAGTGGCGACTAGTGTACCAGAGAACAATTAAAATCTATAAAGGCATGGAAAACATCATAGAATTTGATGTTAGGAATGCTGATCAAAAACGTGTGCCTATCAATGGTTTAACAATGAAATGTCTAATTATGGATAGAAACAATGAGGAAATTCTGACAGCTGAAGTTGACACTAATGCAGTCAACTGTAGTACAGGTATAGGAATTTTGATGTTAGATGCAAATGATCTAAATCATATAGACCCCCAATTCTTAAAATACACACTGTATATAGAAAATGTAGATGGCAGTAAAACACCTGTATACGGCGACACACAATTTGGACTAGGAGGCACTATCGAATTCATCGGAGGAGTATTACCCCAAGCACCGGCTCCTCAGATAATCGATGCATTCAATTATGTTAATAATGACAATTTGTTAAATCCTACTAATGTTACTTATTTTAGCGAAGCAGTCGAAGTTCACCCGAAAAATAGAATCGGCGAGTCTCATACTGTAAGCTTAGAATTTAAAGTAACTAATCTTGATGCTGAAATTAAAGTTCAAATGACCACAGATGTTGTTGTCAGCACTGCTACAACATGGGTAGATTTAGAAACGTTTATAGTAACACCGTCGACTGATACGATTTCTAAACATTATCAAGAAGTGGATGATTTTAGTAATAATATTGGTTGGTTAAGAATCGAATATACTCCAACTAGCACTAACACCGGAAAAATTGACAAAATATTAGTAAGATCATAAAATGTATCTATGAGTCTTATTGTAGATACTGTCAGTCTCCATTTACCTTCGAAACGAAAAAATACACCGAGCGGTTGGATTAGTTTCAATGCGATTTGCTGTCACCATAATGGAACATCGGCAGACACAAGACAACGCGGCGGCATAATGATAAACGAAGGAGTGAGCTATCATTGTTTTAACTGTGGGTTTAAGTCTAGTTGGCAACCAGGCAGAATTATATCTGCCAAATTTAGAAAATTTCTTCGCTGGTTGAATGTCGATGACGATCTTATTAATAAATGCATTTTGGAAGCTTTAAGATTAAAGGAAGATATTACATATACAGGTAAATCTAATTTACTACCTTCATTTATTAATAAATCGTTACCTTTAGGATCTAAGTCTCTTAATGAATGGTCCGTTGATAATAACGAAGTTCCTCGAGGATTACTCGATGTAATCAATTATATTACTTCGAGAGGATTAAATCCTTTGGAATATCCTTATTATTATTCGAATGAATTAGGATTTAGAAATAGAATTATAATTCCATATTTTTATCAAAAGCAAATTGTAGGTTGGACGGCAAGAGCGATTAACGATAGTAAACCAAAATATCTAAGTGAACAACAACCTGGCTATGTGTTTAATTTAGATAATCAAACACATGACCGTAAATATGTTATAGTTTGTGAAGGGCCGTTTGACGCTATTTCGATAGATGGCGTCGCTGTTTTAGGTGGCGAATTGAGCGACTCTCAATGTATCCTGATCAAACAATTGCAAAAGGAAGTAATTGTTTTACCGGATCGAGATAAAGCAGGAAGAAAAATAGTTAACCAAGCCATAGACAATGGATGGTCGGTAAGTTTTCCTGTTTGGGAACCTCATATAAAAGATGCCAACGACGCTATAAAGATATATGGAAAACTATACACATTGTATAGCATTTTACAAAATAAACAAGATACTAAACTTAAAATAGAACTTTATTCTAAAAAATGGTTTGAAAAGGAAAAACAATGAGATTTATTATAGACATACTCTGCTGGCCTTGGAATTATTATCAAGAACGCAGAGCTTTTAAAAAACGAATCGAAGAACTTAAAAAACGAGATCCATATATATACAAATGATTACTTGGGGAATATCTGCAAACAGTCATGATGCAGCATTGGCTGTTTTTAACAATAACGATTTATTATTTGCTAGTCATAGCGAACGATTTAGTCATAAAAAAAATGATCCTCATCTGTGCGATGAGCTAGTTAATTACGTTGCAAACAATTATGGCGAACCTGATAAAGTATTCTGGTATGAAACTCCATGGTTAAAAACTACTAGACAGCTATATGCCGGACAAGGATTTCAAGATAATAATATTAAAAAATATCTAGATAAGTTCCATATAGATGCAAAAATAAAATTTACAAAACATCACGAAAGTCATGCAGCAGCAGGCTTTTACACTAGTAAATTTGAAAATGCTACTGTGCTAGTCATTGACTCAATTGGCGAATGGGAATGTTTAACTGTATGGAAAGCGTGTTCTACATATGGACTGAAAAAAGTTTATAGTCAAAAATATCCTCATAGCATCGGATTGTGGTATAGTGCAATGACTCAGCGTATTGGGCTTACACCCAACGAAGATGAATACATACTTATGGGTATGGCTGCATATGGAAATCCAAACAAATATTTTGACAGAATCAATAACGATTTCTTTTACACAAGTCTATCTGGCTGGCCGCATCTAAGAAAAAATTTACACAAAGGATGTTTAGACTGGTTTCCTAATTTACCCGAAGATGAATATTTTCATATTGCCGCAGCTACTCAAGAAATTTACGAATATCAACTTAAAAAAATTCTTTATCAGGTAAGACTACTTGCTCCTAATGAAAATTTAGTATTCATGGGCGGTTGTGCATTGAATTGTTCTGCTAATCGTATCCTATTAGATTTTTATAAAGATGTTTGGATAATGCCTAATCCTGGTGATGCAGGCAGTGCTATTGGAGCAGTGTTGGCACACAACAAGCAGCATATAGACTGGAAAGGTCCTTTTTTAGGATATAGTATTACTCCTTCTGCATCTAATGAAGATATTGTAAAACATTTAATGAAACATAAAATTTGTGGTGTAGCAAGAGGCCCAGCAGAATTTGGTCCAAGAGCATTAGGGAACAGAAGCTTGATAGCAGATCCAAGAGATCCGTCGACTAAAGACTTAGTGAATAAAATTAAACGTAGACAACAGTTCAGACCTTTCGCTCCTATGATTTTAAAAGAACATGCAGACAAATATTTTGATATGCCTGTAAAATCTAGTCCTTATATGCAATTTACTGCTAAATGTAAATATCCTGACAAGTATCCTGCAATTATTCATGAAGATGGTACTAGTCGAGTGCAAACTGTAGGCAATGAAGCTCCATTAGCCAAAGCACTATTACAGACTTGGTATGAAAAAACAGGATGTCCTATGTTATTGAATACTAGTCTTAATATAAAAGGTCAACCAATGGTGAATGATATCGCAGATTCAAAAGAATTTGAAGCAACATACAACACGAAAGTTTTTAACTAATATGACAAGACAAAATGCCGATTATGGTTTACAAATACAAAAATTGTATTTAGAAATGATGCTGAGTGATGCTGAAACATTTGTGAGATGTCAAAGTATTTTTGATTATACTCTATTTGAGCGTCAGCTACAGCCAGCTGCAAAATTTATTAGCGAATATGTAACTCAACATGCTACATTGCCTACTTTTGAAATAGTTAATGCAGCAACTAAAAGTGATCTAACAGTTCATAACAATCTTAGAGAAGAACATTATGATTGGTTAATGCAGGACTTCGAAACGTTTATTAGACACAAAGGATTAGAGAGAGCTATCCTAGAAAGCGCAGATCTTCTTGAAAAAGGAGAATATGGTCCGGTTGAAGAATTAGTTAAAAAAGCAGTACAAGTCGGACTTACGAAAGATATGGGCACTGATTATTTTGCAGATCCTCGAGCACGTCTGATGCGTATAAAAGATAAAAATGGTCAAATTAGTACAGGATGGCAAACTGTAGACAAGAGATTATTCGGCGGTATGAATAGAGGAGAACTTAATATATTTGCTGGTGGTAGTGGTGCAGGTAAAAGTTTATTCTTGGCAAATCTTGGAGTGAACTGGGCACTACAAGGATTGAATGTTGTTTACCTGACATTAGAACTAAGTGAAGAACTAGTAAGTATGCGAATCGATAGTATGATTACTGAAATTCCTACTAGAGATATTTTCAAACAAATTGACGATGTTGAAATGAAGGTTAAAGTTATCGGAAAAAAATCTGGTACATATCAAGTAAAATATATGCCAAGTGGCAAAACTGCTAACGATATTCGTGCTTACTTAAAAGAATATGAAATAAAAATGAATCGCAAAGTAGATGTGTTATTGGTAGATTACTTAGATTTGTTGATGCCGCAAAGTAAAAAAATCAGTGCTGAAAACTTGTTTGTGAAAGACAAGTATGTATCCGAAGAGTTACGTAATTTAGCTATGGAAAAAAATTGTATCTTTGTTACAGCAGCACAATTAAATCGAGGAGCTGTTGAAGAAGTCGAATACGATCATAGTCATATCTCAGGCGGACTGAGTAAAATACAAACAGCAGACAATGTGTTCGGTATCTTTACTAGTCGTGCTATGAGAGAGCGTGGTAAGTATCAAATACAATTAATGAAGACTCGTAGTTCAAGCGGTGTAGGTATGAAGATTGATCTAGATTTTGATATAGATACTTTGCGTATTACGGATCCCGGCGAAGAAGGCCAAACGGATGAAACTACATCGCGTAGTTCAAGTATTCTAAATAATCTTCAACGCAATAGTACTATAAATGTTGATCCATCTGAAGGAGCAAGTGTAAAAACTACAGCTCAAGTTGAAAGTAGTAAACTAAGACAATTGTTAAGCAATTTACCAACTGAAATATAAATATTTCAGTATGATAGAACCTGAGTATTACACAGCATGGTTTGATTTAGTCGATCATGCTAAAAAGAAACATGGTTGGCCAATACCTGTTCATATAGAACAATATCTTAGTGCAGTATTGGCCAACTATACAGATAAACCTGACTGGCAACCTCAACCAAGTTGGGCCGAAACCCTATTACAAATTCAATCAGCTCAAGCAGCTAAAGTATTAGGTGATCAAGCACTTTTTGCAGCCGCAGTTTTTCCTAATATGCTAACAGCAAGGGGCATAACTTATACGTATTTTCATGACATTGGACGTATGAGCTATCATCGGGCTACTGCCATTAACTTAGCACTTTTTAGTGCCATGAGCCACAACTTTACCTATCTAGCTAATTGTCTACAACAGGTAATAAACGATAACCCACAACTAAACTGGCATCAACAGTAAATAAGTAAGAGCGTACAATTTGGAGCGAATATGCCAACACGGTATAATGATCCGGGAGCGAAGCCGTGGATCCATTAACCCTTTTTGCCCTTGCCAATGGAGCTGTTAAACTTGTAAAGGAAGGTTGCAAACTTTACAAAGATATCAAAGGTGCTGCTGGGGATGTTAAAGACGTCCTCAAAGATCTTGACGACCAATTTCATAATAAATTTAAGGACCGTGCTCCTACTATTGCGGAAAAAAATCAGTACATCACTGAAAAAAATCGCATCATTGAACTTAACAAACAAGCTGGTGATACCACTAATATCTACACTGAAATTGGACAGCAATTGGGTGTATACTTTGACAATCTCTACAAATGCAGGGCTGTGTTTGACGAAGAAGAACGCCGCAGCAAGTACGAAGTTTATCATGGTGAAGATAGCATAGGTAAACGTGCTCTACAGCGTGTGCTACTGAGAAAACAACTGGATGCCATGGGTGCAGAGCTACGTGAAATCATGGTGTACCAAAGCCCACCAGAACTAGGTCCGTTGTATCTCGAAGTAGAAGAAATGATGAAAATAGTGGGCAAGGAACAGGCTGGTGCCGTGGCTATAGAAATGCGAGCCAATGAACTACGAGCTAAAGAGACAAGACGTCGTCGAAAACGCTTACAGTATAGAATAATGTGCTGGAGTTTAAGCACAATCGCAATAATGTATCTTGCATGGTTAGTTTGGGCTGTGGTACAAATAAGAATCGAAAATAATCCTGAATTAGGTGTTTGTCTACTACCAAAAGGAAGTTGGGGATATACACAATACAATAATTTAAAATGGGTAGACTGTGAACCCTATAAATAGCTAGGAGGTTCGCTATGTGGTGGATTAACTTATTAATTATATTGTCTGCTTTAGCAGTTATGGCAATACTATTTTGGCTACTGACAGAAAACTATGACGACTGATAACGACGACGCTAAAGATCAATTGGCTAAAATGAAACGAGAAATGGCCAAGAAAAAAACTAAAATGGCTGTGCCTGCAGAATTCCTTGACAATGCCAAAAGTTATGATGATAAAGTTACTCTGGTAAAAATACTTACAGAAAAAGAAAAAAATCGCGTAGTATTAATGTTTAAAAAAATGATACAATCAGGAATGGCAGAATCTAATCGAAAGAAAGGCTTAAAATGATCGATATTGTAGATCTATTTCTTATACTAGCAGTAATAGCATTTGTTGTCTATTATAAAACACATGTCCCTCCTTCAGAATAATTGAGAAAAATTTATGTGGAAAAGAACAGCAGAAATTCAAAATCCTAATTTTGACGATTATGAAAAATTATCAAATTATATTCACGAACTACGAAGTCACAGTATGTATAAATTTGTTGTAGACGATCTTAAACAAAGAGTAGGGTTTGTTAGAAAAGAACATATCCTTCGAGAAGATAATCAATCACAAATATTCTATAGTACAATAATTTTTGATACCGAAGAAAATTTAAAAAATTATGCCGATGAAGAATCTATTCAAAGTTTATGGACATATTTAGAATTAAGCTCTACGCAACAAGGATTTTTATTTAAAATCTATGACGAAGAGATTTGATCATCTAAAAATAATCCAGCATCGGGAATAGTACTGATCGTTAACGTTATTCTGGGAACTCTCGTCTCATCCATTAGAATATTATGCCCTTCTGAAATTCTAACAATGGCTGCTTGTTCAAACGGCATCCTGTCGACTTCATAATAATCATTATTATATGTCATGTAAAAAGGAGCAGTAGTAGGTAACACTAATCTTCTTGATTGAATGTTTTCGTAAAAAGTTGTAAACGTTCCTTCACAATTTAATATTGGAATATTAATCCTAGCTATACTGTCTGCATAATCTTTGTGAGGAATACTGTCTGCATTTCTATAAGTTATGTATACACTTGCATCCTCAGGAAACATGTCTAATTTTCTAAAAGACTCTCCAATTTCAGGAATTAGATTTAAAAAATTATATTTTTTAAGATTCTCAAACGGACCCCTATACTTAGACCTATTTAAAAATGTAGTTTTTTCTGCTAAAAAATCTAGAGTTTTTTTCTGTATGAGTTCTAAATTTTCTAATTCAATGTACTTCCAATAATATCCCATATTTGTCTATACTCTTTTCAATTAACTTATCTAATTTATCTGCATTCCATATGGCACTAACAATTAATTGATAACTTGGCTTGTTATCATAATCTATTCCATATAAATGTGTTCCATTACTCCAACAAACACTATTAGTATCCATTGGCTGCTTTATGTAAGTAGTATCACCTGATTCTATATGAGTCAAATACATTGTTGGTTTTACATTTTCGTCGTGTAATAATACTCTAAATTCAGTAGGACATTTCCAAACCCAGGTCTGCTCTCTATGGGGCAACACATCTGCTATTGGTTCAACAATCATAACTGTGTTCAATACAGATATAGGAAATGTATCCATTATTTGAACTAAAATATTATTAAAGAATTTGTGCTTGAATAATTTTTTAGTAAATGTTCCTTGTGCATGTCGACCCTGACCATAGCCCGAACTTGTTGAATAGATTGGCAGTTCTAAGCGGCCTTTAACATAAAGATCATGAATATTGAAATCTAAAGTTGCATTACTGTGAATATGCAGGCCATTAAATTCTACTCTTTTAAAACTACTTTGATCACCTAATGGATGATCATTTTCACCCCATGGTTCGTCTTCACTAGGTAATAGACGTTTAATCTCAATTTTTTCTTTATTCCAAATCTCTTTGAATTCTTCGAGATCAGTTAATTCTATCTTTGGAATATCTAAAAATGTATAATGTAGATTTTTATATTTTTCACCTAACCGTAAAAATTTTGATTGATAGTCTTGACTAATAGGAAAGGTGGGACTCCAACTAGCACCAGTCCATTCTCCATAACTTTGAAAACATGGACCTATTTTAGTTTTACTTGCATTTAGTTTGGTATGATCAAATTGATCTTTAGAATATTTTAGTCTAGCTTGATCGATTAATTGTTGTTTATCCAAGATCATAATTTAATTTGTCTTTATATTTGTTTATACTACGATCAAATAGATCAGCAGATTTTTGGCTGTGTTGCGGACCAGTTACACACATTATGAGTTTTCTTTTACCATGATATGTGCTACCATGAAACATTTTTCCATTACTCCA
>Ga0129333_10001413_pt1 | contig 21708 bp, 17 predicted proteins | sample CPB6_08_DNA_FD_94474 | JGI IMG/M metagenome (GOLD analysis project Ga0129333, IMG submission 94474) | Freshwater to marine salinity gradient microbial communities from Chesapeake Bay, USA - CPBay_Sum_0.6_0.8_DNA | ecosystem: Environmental > Aquatic > Marine > Coastal | place: USA: Chesapeake...
CTTGCCCGCCGGCCTCGCGGGCTCGGCCGTCGCAGCCGAGGCGGTGCCCGCGATGACTCTCCTGCACGTGCTGGAGCGGGCCGGGATCGCCCCCACCACGTCCATCGATCTGCTCAAGTGCGACATCGAGGGGAGCGAGCGGGAGGTGTTCGCCGACTGCGCGTCATGGATCAGCCGCGTTCGAAATCTCATCATCGAGGTGCACGGCGACTACACCCCGGACCAGTTCATGGAAGACCTTCGACGGGCAGGCGGGCGATTCGAGCTTTACGAGACCATCACCGACCCCAGCCACGCCGTGCTGTTCCTGGTGGCGAAGAGTCAGTCCGCGGCATAATTCACCGCGTAACCCGTCGACGGTAGCATCACTGCCGAGACGCCGAGCGTCGCCAAGCGAGAGAGCGACGAGCGTCGCAAGACATCCGCCGCACCAGCAATGCTGTTCAACTCGATCGAATTCCTCGTCTTTCTGCCGATCGTATTCACGCTGTATTGGCTTGCAGCGGGCAGCATCAAGACGCAGAACGTGATCATCGTTCTGGCGAGCTATTTCTTCTACGGCTGGTGGGATTGGCGATTCCTCGCGATCATCGCCCTGAGTTCCCTATTGGATTACGCCGTCGGGGTTTTCCTGGGCAAAACCTCGTCGCGCGGTCTTCGGCTCGCGCTGTTCGTGGCCAGCCTGACGTTGAATTTGGGGACGCTCGTCTTCTTCAAGTACTTCAACTTCTTTGCAGACAGTTTTGCCCGCACCTTCACCTTTTTCGGGTATCCCATATCCGACCCCGTCTTGCTCAATGTCATCCTCCCCGTGGGCATCAGCTTCTACACGTTTCAGACCCTGAGCTACACGATCGATGTCTACCGCGGCGTCATCCGCCCAACCCACGACATCGTCGCCTTCTTCGCCTTCATCAGCTTCTTCCCTCAGCTCGTTGCCGGCCCGATCGAGCGCGCATCCAACCTCCTGCCGCAATTCGAGGTGAGCCGCACATTCGACTCGCGTCGCGCCTCGGATGGGATGCGGCAGATCTTGTGGGGGCTATTCAAGAAGGTCGTCGTGGCGGACAACTGCGCCGCGTACGTCAACGGCGTGTTCGCCGACTACCCCGCGTATCGGGCGAGCTCGCTGCTGGCCGCTGCGGTGCTGTTCGCATTCCAGATCTACGGCGACTTCAGCGGCTACTCGGACATCGCGATCGGCGTGAGCCGCCTGTTCGGATTCACCCTGATGCGGAATTTCGCCGTCCCGTATTTCTCCAGAGACATCGCGGAGTTCTGGCGACGCTGGCACATCTCGTTGTCGACCTGGTTTCGCGACTACGTCTACATCCCCCTGGGGGGCAGCCGTACGGGTCGATTCAACAGCATTCGCAACGTGTTGATCGTCTTCACGTTGAGCGGCCTCTGGCACGGAGCCAACTGGACGTTCGTCGTCTGGGGTGTTTTGCACGCCCTCTACTTCCTGCCGAGCATGCTTCTCGGCAGAAACAGGCTCAACACGAACACCGTCGCCGAGGGCCGGGTGCTGCCGAGCGCGAAGGAGGTGCTACAGATGTGCGTCACCTTCGCTCTGGTGACGCTCGCATGGGTGTTCTTCCGCGCCGACACGCTCAGCGACGCGATCGCGTATCTTTCCCGAATGGCTTCGGGGTCGCTCTTTTCGGTGCCCGAGGGGCTGCCTCTCAAGACGGTGGTGTTTGTCGCCCTGCTCGTGGTGGCGGAGTGGTTTCAGCGGACCAAGCAGCACGCCCTGGAGTGGAGCGAGACAAATCCGTCGACCTGGCTGCGCTGGGCGATATACCTGGGACTGACCTACTTGGTCATCGTGCATGGCGGGGCGCAGCAGGAATTCATCTACTTCCAGTTCTAGCTACGACATGCGACGATTCCTCACAAAGCTCGCGGTGTTCACAACGCTCCTGCTCGCGATCATCGCGGCGGGAGTGATGCTGCCGGCCACCCCGCGGGCAGCTGGGTCGATGCTCTTCGCGGTGTTGGGAAAGGAGCAGCGACTGCGGCAGACCAAGCCCCCACGAATCATTTTCGTGGGCGGTTCAAACTTGAGCTTCGGTCTCGACAGCGAGGCTATCGAGAAAGCTGTCGGCCTGACGGTCATCAATACGGGGCTTCACGCTGGCCTTGGTCTTCGCTACATGCTGGAGAGCGTGATCCCGTTCGTCGGATCCGGCGACGTCGTGGTCTTGGCCGTCGAGTACTCCCTCTTCTACCAGAATTTCGACTACGCATCCGAAGACCTTCTCCGAGTGGTTTTCGATGTGTCGCCGCGCCATGCCACCTACCTCAGCCCACGGCAGTTGGTGAAGTTAATGCCCTTCGTCCCTCGATACGCGTTCACGAAATTTCATCCTTGGGAGTATCTGTGGTATTCGGAGAACGATGTTCACAGCAAAGATTCCTTCAACGAGCATGGCGACGCGGTCTCACACTGGCAGATGGATCGCCGCCACTTCATGCCATACGGCGCCATCAGCGGGGAATACAACCCCGAGGTGCTCGAGAGCATTCTTCGCGCCCGGGAGGAGATCGAACGACGAGGCGGCGTTCTCTTGGTGACCTATCCTTGTCTGCAGGATGCCTCGTTCGACGTCAGTGCCGCGCAGATCAAGAAGGTCGCCGACGAGTACCGAAGTCATGGCCTGCAGGTGCTGGGGACACCCGAGCGATATCGAATGCCTGACGAGCTCACGTTCGATACGCCATACCACCTGCAAAAAGCCGGTGTTGACCTGAGAACACGGCGATTCATCGAAGACTATTCCCGGTTTGGCAGCCAGTGAGCGGTGCCGGGCTTCCCGGCGCAGCCGCGGGGCGGGAAGCCCGGATCGGTGGAGATGGTGGCAAATCTCGAAGCCATACGGGCAATTCTGTTGGTAGTTGGACCGGCCTCGGATCGTGACCAGAATAGGTGTTTTGAGCGGCCGAGAGCCGCTTCGCTGGCTACCGACGGAACGTGCCGGACATGAAAGTGATCATCCTCTGCGGCGGTAAGGGAACGCGACTCCGCGAGGAGACCGAATACCGTCCCAAGCCGATGGTTCCCATCGGCGGCAAGCCGATCCTCTGGCACATCATGAAGTACTACGCCCATTTTGGGCACAAGGACTTCATTCTCTGCCTCGGGTATCGCGGCGACATGATCAAGGAATTCTTTCGCAATTATCGCTGGAATACCTGCGACGTGACGCTTTCGCTCGGGCAGAAGTCGCAGATGCAGTTTCACGACCATCACGGCGAGGAAGACTGGAAGGTCACGCTCGCGGAGACGGGTGCGGATTCGATGACGGCCTTCCGAGTCCGTCAGACGAAGCGATATCTGACGCCTGGGGAAAAGTTTCTGCTTACCTACGGCGACGGTCTGTCCACGATCGACATCAACGCGTCGATAGCCGAGCACGAGCGTACGGGCAGCACGCTGACCGTGTCTGCGGTCCACCCGGCCGGTCGCTTCGGTTGGCTCTCCATTGATCCCGAAGGTCGAATCCACCGCTTTCAGGAGAAACCGCAAATCGAGTCGGCTTATGTCAACGGCGGTTACATGGTGTGCAGCCCGGAGCTGTTTGAGTATCTGCCAGACGATCCGGGAGTCATGTTGGAACGGGAGCCGATGGATGGTCTCCTCCGCGACGGGCGGCTGCACTCGTTTCGCCACGAGGGCTTCTGGCAGCCCATGGACACCTATCAGGAAATGCAATATCTCGACGGTCTCTGGGCCGCGGGCAAGGCGCCGTGGAAAGTGTGGACATGAATCTGCGTCCGCAGACGTCGGCGCTTGGTGTCTTCGCCGGTGCGCGAGTCTTAGTGACGGGCCACACTGGCTTCAAAGGAGCGTGGCTCTGTGAGTGGCTGTTGGCGCTTGGCGCCCACGTCACGGGGTATGCACTGGACCCTGACACCTCACCCGCGCTTTTCGCGCAGCTCGGACTCGATGCACGGATGAGGCATATCATCGGCGATATCCGCGCGGCCGATGCCGTGCGAGCGGTCGTTCACGAGACACAGCCGGACTTCGTCTTTCATCTCGCCGCCCAGCCTCTCGTACGACGCTCGTATCGTGAGGCGCGATACACCTGGGAGACCAACGTGCTCGGCACGATCCACGTGCTGGATGCCCTGCGGGATCTCAAGCGGCCCTGTGCAGCGGTGATGGTGACGACCGACAAGTGCTATGAGAATCGGGAGTGGCCTTTCGGCTACCGGGAGATCGACCAGCTTGGTGGCCACGATCCCTATAGTTCGAGCAAGGCGGCCGCCGAACTAGCGATTGCTTCCTGGCGGCGATCTTTTTTCCCCGCGGAACATCCCGTACGGATCGCCAGCGCCCGTGCCGGAAACGTTATTGGAGGTGGCGACTGGGCAGAGGATCGGATTGTGCCCGACGCTGTCCGAGCGCTTTCGCGCGGCGAAGCGGTCCACGTGAGGAATCCTGGTGCCACCCGGCCTTGGCAACACGTGCTCGAACCGGTCAGTGGTTATTTAGCGATCGCGGCAGGGCTTGCGGCTCGGCCGCACGACCGAGCGATCACTGCGGCGTTCAACATCGGACCGGACGCCGAGGCGAATCGCACCGTGCGGCAGCTCGTGGAGACGGCACTCGAGCACTGGCCGGGCAAATGGTGCGATGGCAGCCAGCCCGGGGCACCGCACGAAGCAGGGCTGTTGCAGCTCGACAGCAGCAGGATCCGCACCGTGCTCGGCTGGCGGCCGACGTGGAAGTTTCCGGTCGCCGTCGCACGAACCATAGCGTGGTATCGAAACGCGCTCTCGGATACCGTACGCGCCGACCCCAGGCAACTCACGCTCGATGACATCCGGGCATATGAGGCCGATGCCTTGACGCAAGGCATTAACTGGACGCATGCGTGAGGCGTGCCGGCACCTGAACACATCATGAACGAGCAACAGCCAGACGACGCCCTGCGTGCCGAGATCCTCCGACTCGTTCGTGAGTACGCCGCGCGCCGGCACAAAAATCATGCGCCGCCCCGATCTGGGGGCGGGGACTCCTTCGCTGCCGGAGCGTCTCCGGTACCCTACGCCGGCCGCGTGTTCGATGCCGACGAGGTGGAAGCCGGCGTCGCATCGATGCTGGATTTCTGGCTGACGCTCGGCCCGGAGGGCGAGGCGTTCGAGCGCGAACTGGCAGCGCTGCTCGGTGTGAGGAACTCGATCCTCGTTAACTCAGGGTCGTCTGCCAACCTACTGGCCTTTTCAGCGCTCACGAGTCCCAAGCTCGGCGACCGCCGGCTCAAGCCGGGCGACGAGGTGATCACCGTTGCCGGCGGCTTTCCGACGACCGTCGCCCCGATCATCCAAAACGGCTGTGTGCCGGTTTTCATCGACAACGACCCCATCACGCTCAACGCACGCGTGGAGCAGCTCGACGACGCCTACTCACCCGGCAAGACCCGTGCGGTGATGATGGCCCACACGCTGGGCAATCCCTTTGACCTCGCAGCCGTCATCGACTTCTGCAAACGGCACGATCTCTGGTTGATCGAGGATAACTGCGACGCTCTTGGCAGCACCTACGACGACCGGCTGACCGGTACCTTCGGCGATCTCTCAACGCAGTCTTTTTACCCGCCTCACCACCTCACCATGGGCGAGGGCGGAGCCGTCAACGTTGTGAGGGAGGCGGGGCTCAAGTTGCTCGTGGAGAGCTTCCGCGACTGGGGACGGGACTGCTGGTGTCCGAGCGGCAAGGACAACACCTGCAATAAGCGGTTTAGTTGGCAGCTCGGCGACCTACCGAATGGCTACGACCATAAGTACATCTACACTCATCTTGGCTACAACCTCAAGCCGACCGACCCGCAGGCCGCGATCGGTCGGCGGCAGTTGAAAAAGTTGCCGGATTTCATCGAGGCACGCCGGAGAAATTGGCAACTACTACGGGCCGCGCTCGACGGCCACAATGACGTTCTAGACTTTCAATTGCCTACCCATGCGACGGCTTGGTCGGCTGATGGCTTTCACTGGGACTCCTCCGGCCATCGCACGGCGCCGTCATGGTTCGGCTTCATGATCCGTGTCAGGCAGGAAGCCCGCTTCACACGCCGTGATCTGGCGGTGGCCCTCGATGCGGCGCAGGTGGGAAATCGGATGCTCTTCGGCGGCAACCTTGTCCGGCAGCCAGTATTCGCGCGGCGGGAAAGCGCCCCAGAATTTCGGCAGGTCGGCGACCTTGCAGGTGCCGACACGATCATGAACCACACGCTCTTCGTGGGCGTCTATCCGGGTATGACCACCGGCATGATCAGGCACATTGTCGAAACTGTTCGGTCAGTCGTCACTGACTCGCTCGGTCACTGTAGCGCGTGGCAGGATCGGCAGGCATGATGCGACACACACAAGACCATCAAGCACAATTACCACTGGCGGACGTTCGATTTGCGGTCGAATCTACGCGGGACGCGTGGAGATGCCTGCGAGGGGGTCGGCTTTTTCTGACAGGCGGTACCGGATTCATCGGCACGTGGTTTTTAGAAGCCTTTTTATACGCGAATCGTGAACTACAACTAGCCGCTTCAGTTGAGGTGTTGTCTCGCGACCCAGAAGCCTTACTGACCCGACGACAGCACCTGCGATCGGAACCGGCGCTGTCGTTCGTAGCAGGAGATGTCCGTGATTTTGATGTTGAAGGTCGACAATTCACCCACCTCGTCCACGCGGCCACGACGTCCGGAGGACCCGTACACCCGCAGGAGATGTTCAGCGTTATCGTGGATGGAACGAGGCGGGTGCTAGACGCCTGCAAAAAAGCAAAACCTGTGCGGGGGCTATTCATCAGTTCTGGTGCCGTCTACGGCAAGCAGCCATCAAGCGTGTCGCACGTTGGCGAAGATCATGAGGGCGGACCGTCGCCGGTCGTCTCGTCCTCTGCCTACGGTGAGGGCAAGCGCGCGGCTGAACTAATCACTACAATGGCAGCTGAATTCGATGGCGTCCCGTGTTCTATTGCCAGGTGTTTTGCGTTCGTCGGTCCTATTCTGCCCCTTCATGCGCATTTTGCCGTCGGCAACTTCATCGCCGACGTGTTGGCAAAGAGGCCAATCAGAGTCAACGGTGATGGGACGCCGCGACGCTCTTATCTTTACGCAGCAGAACTCGTGGCGTGGTTAATAACGATACTCATTCAGGGAACGCCGGGGCGACCGTACAACGTGGGTAGCGAGCACGACCTATCGATCCGCGATCTTGCTGAAGTGGTAGCCGAGCGGGCGGCTATCGTGTGGCCCGAGTACCGGCATGCTGTGAAAATTGCCGTTCCTCCGTCGGAGCATGCGATAGCTTCTCCGAGTAGGTACGTGCCTTCATGCAAGCGGGCTAGCAAGGAACTCGGGCTTCAACAGCAAATCGGCCTGCAGGATGCGATTGACCGCACGATTGCATATTACGCAGGCCATTAATAATCCGAGCCTGCCTTTAATAAAGTGCTATCGCCTTTGTTTATTATGCGCAAGCTTGACTAGCTGAAATTTATAAGACAAAAGCCACATGAATCGAGTCGCTGACTTCGTAGCCGATCAACTCGTCGCCGCGGGCATCCAGCACGTTTTCATGGTGACCGGTGGCGGGGCGATGCATCTCAATGATGCCTTAGGCAACCACGCCGGACTGACCCCGGTGTTTTGCCATCACGAACAGACGTGCGCGATGGCTGCTGAGGCATATTATCGCGTGACTGGTCGCCTAGCCGCGGTGAACGTCACCACGGGTCCAGGGGCGATCAACGCGCTCAACGGGGTGTTCGGAGCATACGTTGATTCGATGGCTATGTTTGTGGTTTCGGGCCAGGTGAAACGGGAAACGCTAGCGCCGCTCTGCGGCCTTCCGTTACGTCAACTGGGCGACCAGGAGGCCGACATCGTCTCGATGGTGCAGAAGATCACAAAGTATGCCGTACGTGTAGATGATCCAGCCTTGATTCGGCGGCACGTCGAGCGGGCGCTGTACCTAGCCAACCACCGCCGGCCGGGGCCAGTGTGGCTCGACATTCCGATCGACGTGCAAGCGACACCCATAGACGCTGCTCGGCTTGCAAGTTACGACTCATCCGAGGACGAGCTGCCTTTTCGAACCGCCGATCTGGCTGGAGAGGTGAACGAAATCGTCTCGATCCTACATGCCTCGGATCGGCCTGTGATTTACGCGGGATCGGGAATTCGCCTTTCAGGACAGTATGAGCGGTTTCTCAAGCTTTGTTCAAGGCTGCAGATTCCTGTAGTGACGGCATGGAACTCAAACGATCTGCTTGCGGACGATAATTCGACGTATGCCGGGCGACCGGGCTCGCTTGGTACCAGAGCTGGCAATTTCGCAGTCCAGAACGCTGACGTTGTCTTAGTCCTTGGGTGCCGCCTCAATATTAGGCTCGTTAGCTACAACTGGAAAAGCTTTGCACCGCGTGCTCATCGCGTAATGGTTGATGTAGATGCGGCGGAACTAGACAAGCCGACGCTCGCGATTGACCGCAAGGTTCATGCTGATCTAGCGGATTTCCTTCCGCTGCTCGACGCAGCAACGACGGGATGGCGGCCGCGCCACGGTGAATGGTTGGCGTGGTGCCGCGAACGAGTTCGCCGCTACCCCGTTGTGCTTCCTGAGTATTGGGCCAGCGCGGCTGCGGTGAATCCCTACTGTTTTATGCACAGCTTGTTCGAGCAATTGGCTTCCGGAGACATCACCGTTTGCGGCGACGGCACCGCGTGCGTGACAGCGTTTCAGGCGGCGATCGTGCGAAGCGGGCAGCGACTCTTTCACAATTCCGGGTGCGCCTCGATGGGCTATGACTTGCCAGCAGCGATCGGAGCGGCCGTAGCAAGGCCCGATCTCAGCCGAATCATATGCCTCGCAGGAGACGGAAGCCTCATGATGAATCTTCAGGAATTGCAGACGATCGTCGGCATGAAGCTTCCAGTCAAAATTTTTGTCCTTAACAATTCCGGCTATCACTCAATTCGTCAGACACAGAATAACTTTTTTGCTGGCCGAATCGTGGGTTGCGGCGTTGACTCGGGTCTAACGTTCCCTGATTTTAGTAAGGTTGCGGCCGCCTTCGGCTTACCCTTCGCTCGTTGTGCCTCCCACGATGCTATGGACAACCCGATTCGAGACACACTTGAGAGGCAAGGGCCAGCGATGTGCGAGGTCGTCCTCGATCTGAACCAGCAGTTTGCTCCGAAACTTTCATCCCGCAAGCTTGCCGATGGCAGCATGGTGACGAGTCCTCTTGAGGACATGGCGCCCTTTCTCCCGCGGGACGAATTACAGAGCAACATGTTCGCCGACATCACAGAGGCGCGTCCGTGAGTGAACACTCAGTACGAACGGTGTTGGTAACCGGCGGATCTCGTGGCATCGGAGCGGCGATCGCTGAGCGACTGCGGGCGGAAGGTCACGTAGTCCGTGCGCCGGCGCGGTCGGAGTTGGACCTAACTTCCCCCGAATCCATCGATGCCTTTACGGCGCGGCACGCGACGGACCGCATTGATATCTTGATCAACAATGCCGGAATTAACGTTGTTCGGCCGATCCTTGAGATCGACGTATCAACTTGGCACTCGATGCTTCAAGTCAATTTGACTGCGGCTCTACGTCTGACTCAGGCCTTCGCACCCGGCATGACTGCAAGGAGATGGGGCCGCATTCTGAACATAGTAAGTATCTTTGCAGTCGTCACGAGGGAGCACCGCGCTGCTTACTCGATGACAAAGGCCGGTCTAGCTGCGTTGACCCGAACCGCGGCTGTAGAGTTTGGTCCGGCCGGTGTTCTCGTCAATGCCTTAGCGCCCGGATATGTCGACACCGACATGACTAGGCAAAACAACTCACCCGCAGTCCTAGCAGGAATTGAGGCCGGAATCCCTTTACGACGGCTGGCAAGCGCCAGCGAGTTGGCTGAGGTCGCTGCCTTCCTTGTCTCAGAAGCCAACGGGTATCTCACGGGACAAACTGTCGTAGTGGATGGCGGATTCACCTGCCTTTAGCCATATGTACAACCACCCGATCAGTGCTAGTGTCGATCACGTAACAAGGTCGATTAGCAGTCGTTCCCACGTCTACACGGTTGAGCAGTACACAACGCCAGTCGAAGCAGTCGCTGCAGTTAACCACCCCGGTCCGCCCCATTTTCTTGTGGATCGAAAAGTTCACGGTCTCTTTTTGGAAGCAACAGGCACCATCTCGACGGATCGGCTGCTGCTTATCGATGCGACAGAGGCAACGAAGTCGTACGGGGCACTTGAGGCAATCTTCTTAGGCCTTATTGAAAAGGGTCTTAAGCGCAGCGGCTCGCTTGCGGTAGTTGGTGGAGGAGTGACCCAGGACATAGGTTGCTTTATCTCCTCCGTGCTAGCTCGAGGAGTCCACTGGACCTATCTGCCAACCACGTTACTCGCGCAAGCGGATAGCTGCATCGGGAGTAAAAGCTCCATCAACATAGGATCGTACAAGAACCAAATAGGCACTTTCTATCCTCCGCATCGCGTGCTTCTGGTGCCGGACTTTTTGCTCACGTTGCCCCACGACGAGATTCGATCCGGCCTTGGCGAAGTGATAAAACTGCAACTGCTTTGCGGAGAGGCGGGGTTTAGGAGACTGATGACGGAACTAGGGACATTGATGAGCGTTGCAGCTGCAGATCGCATTGCCCTTCTAGCCAAGTGGATCCAGCGGTCGCTGGACGTCAAGCAGCCGATAATCGAAGCAGATGAGTTCGATCGTGGTCCGAGGTTACTGCTCAATTACGGCCACACGTTTGGCCATGCGTTTGAGTCTTCAACACAGTATGCGATTCCTCACGGTATTGCAGTCATACTCGGAGTCTTAGCCGCAACGGACGTCTCGGTCCAGCTTGGATTGGTGGACGGTGATCACAGCGCGGAATTGAAACGCTTGTTGCTTCCATGGCATGAACCATACGCAGATAAGCTGCGCGGAGTCGCTATCGAAGACGTACTTGCGGCTATGTCAAGAGACAAGAAGAATCAAGGCTCGTCGCTCACGTGTATTCTCACCGGCGGATTCGGCAGAATGGAGCGAGTCCAACTTTCGACAGACCAAGTAACAGCCATTGTGGCGCCGACCCTTGCACGACTGATTGAAAGCGGGTTCACTGAATAGACGGTTCCCTTTGCGACCCCGCACACCCGGCGTCAACCTCAGGATTTATTTATGAACCGCGATGTGTTTGAAAATCTCTTTGTCCTTGAAATGACCAACAACCACCAGGGAAGCCTCGATCGTGCGCTTGCGATTGTACGTGAGCACAGCCGCATTGTGCGATTTAATAACGTACGTGCTGCAATCAAGCTTCAGTTCCGGGACGTCGAGAGCTTTGTTCACAAAGACTTTCGGGATCGCGAAGACATTCGGTACATCCGCCGTGTACTCGACACGAAGTTGCAAAAAGGCGACTACGAGCAAATCGTGACAGCGATTCGCAAGAGCGGCTGCATACCAATGGCGACACCGTTTGATGAAAAATCTGTGGACTGGTGCGTCGAATTCGACCTGCCGATCATCAAAATCGCAAGTGCCGACTCAAATGATTGGCTTCTTCTGGAGCGGATCGCCAAGACTAGAAAGCCATGCATCATTTCCTTCGGTGGTACGCCTCTGAAGGACATGGATGATGTTGTGACGTTTTTCGAGAATCGAAATATTCCGCTGGCTATCAACCATTGCGTTGCCGCATATCCTCACGAGGACAGCGAAGCTGAACTGGAGCAGATTGATTTTCTGCGGGAACGCTATCCAGGCCATACCATCGGATATTCCTGCCATGAGCACGGAGATTGGGCGTCTTCTGTCATGATCGCGTACGCGAAGGGAGCACGCACCTTTGAGCGACATATCGACATCAATACAGATGGCTTTCAGATAGCGACTTACTCATCGCTGCCCGCTCAGGTTGACACGTGGTTCAAGGCATTCCAAAAAGCTGTTGTATTTTGCGGCACTGCGCGAAGTGGCCGAAAGTTGCCGCTTGCAAAGGAGACCAACTACCTCGACTCGTACATCCGTGGCGTCTACGCCAGTAGAGATCTCAAAGAGGGGGACCTGCTCACTGAAGACGACATTTACATGGCGATACCCCTACAAAAGGGGCAGATTTCATGCAGAGAATTGATGCTTGGGCGTTATGGGCATCGCATGATTAGAGCCTGTAAGAAAGATGGGCCGGTAATGATTGACATGATCGATTCCCCTTACGCAGAGGATACACAGCTGAAGGAACTTATTCAGCGTCGTGGGCTGTGAGCGATGCGCGTGCAAATGAGCTGCATCGCTTGCGGTGATGTTCAGATAAGGCCGGCTTCTTTGTTATACAGTCCAAGGAGCTGGCTATTTGAAGCCCAGACGGATTCCCTCCAAGCAAGGCGCAGCGAGTTTTCGCAATGCGTTCTGAGAAGTTCCCGGTCCTGGATGTAGCGTTGAAGTGCAGTGGCGAGTGATTGCACTGCGTGTTGGTATTTCCCTTCAGCAATATCTCTTGTCACGTTTGCCATGTAATCAGTGAAGCCAGTGCAGATTGAATTGTTATGCGTAATGCCGAAAGCGTTGAGGTCATAAACCGCGTTTGGGAAGTCGATAACAACTCCATTAGTGTTACTCGTTAGATAGCAAGAACGATGATTTGTGTTTGTAATAACTGCGTGCCCCCACTCAATGCCTTCGACGGCGTTTACCCCGCCGTCCGTATGCGTCAGAGAGATGCTTACGTGAGCATCCTTCAGCAGATGACGTTTCAGTTTTGTTGATAGCGGCGCTTTCGGGACAAGCTTAATCGAGGGTGTCTTCTGGATTAATTTCGAGTAGGTGTCAGGGATGTTGGAGCAGGCAAGAATGAGGCGGCCGTGATGTTGTTCGGCAACGAGCCGCCACGCTTCGATCAGTAACGATACCGCTTTTAGATTAAAATCTGACGCGAGGCATGCGAACGTGACCTGTGCGGCGCCTGCAGCGCGACAGACGTCCTCGCGGGTGCGACGCGGGACGCATCGCATCGGGGAAAACGTTCTTAATTTATCGAGGTGAAAGTCACCAAAATAATGCCGGTACTGCCGTTCGAGGCCATCTGGTCCTATTAGAATGGCGCGGCATTGTGGTGAAGCTATGTATTCCTTTAAATCATCGATTCGGCGGAGCATGTCAGAGGCCGTAACGGCGCCAAACATGACAGCCGGAGCTAAGATGTGATCGTTTGGCTCGAGTGCATGCGGCACTTTTGGGTTAGCCGGGGAACCGACGAAGTGCGAGAAAATGGCACGTCTTGGATTTGCCCATCGCAACGGGGCAAACCTGCCAAACATGCGCTCACGGAGAAACGGATGGGTGAAATGGTTGTGATAAGGGTAGTAGACGCTCAGGGACGAGTGAGATACCCATCGCTCAAGTCTCTGACGTTCACGGCTGATAGTGTTCGCCAGACGAGTGATACGTAGGCGGACCTTCACGCGAGATGCGAGGGAACTTGCTTTTGTGATCTGGATGGACAAGGTTTAGCTTAGGCAGTGGAAAATGAAACGAAAGGTTGGGGTTAGCCAAGTCATGGCTAGTGTTTTTCTAGCTCTTTCGCGACGAGGCCCTCATGCGTGTTAACTTGCCACTTGCGACGTAGCTTTTCCAAGATCGGTACGTTGCCGATATCCGGTAACCGATCGGGTGCCGTGTAGAACGCGACCACTTCTTTTGGCACCCGGTGATGCTGTCGGCGCCCGTCGCGCCATCCGCGCCACGCCGAGCCGATGAGTGTCACCGCGAAACTCGGGCCGCGGGCCCGCACGCCCGTGACGAGATAATTCATCAGATAGCGCCATGACAGCGGGAGCGCAGCCACGAGCGGGAAGTGCTTGTGGTGAATCCGTACGAGGTTGTAGAGCCAGCGCACGAGCCGATCACTGCCCTCTCGGCCGTGCCGCACCTGGCTGTCATGCAGCACCGTGACGCCGGGTGTGTAGACGACGTCCTGGCCGGCCGCTCGCGCCCGAATCGAGAGGTCGAGCTCCTCGCCCCCGAAGGTGCAGGAATCGTCGTTGAAGCCGACCGTCTCCAGCAGCGTGCGCCGCACCATGTGGCAGGCTCCGTGGAAATTGGTCGGGCGATACTCCACGTGGCCAAAATCAAACTGCATCTCACCCGTGCGGGCGTGCTTGATGCGGGGCGATACCACACCGATCTCGGGGCGGTCGCGCAGCATCGTCAGCATCTTTCTTACCGCATCGACGGTGACGATGGTGTCGTCGTCGATATTGAGGATGTAGTCGCGCCCGGCGGCCCGCCAGCCCACATTGCGCCCGCCTCCCACGCCGAGATTGCGGTCGTTCAGGAGCGCCTTCATGCCGTGGCAGTCGGCGGCGGCCTCGCGGATCATCTGGGCCGAGCCGTCGGTCGAGGCATTGTCGACCACGATCAGTTCGCAGCCGCACTCGCGCACCATGCGGATCAGGGCGAAGAGGTTTGGCTCGAGTGCATCCTTGCGGTTGTGTGACAGCACGACGATCGAGATAGCCGAAAGATCGTCCGGTGCCATGTCGGGACCGGCTTCATCCATTTCCGACATGAACCGGCGGCTGAGGCGGAAGGGGATCGCGAACGACACACTGATAGCGGCTTTCGGTGTAGATGCGGTCGATCAACTCGAGATACTGCCGAGCCGCCGCTTCCTCTGAGAAGTCCTTGGCCCGTGAGCGCAGGGCGTTGCGATCTCCAGGATCCGTAAGTTTTTCGAGTATCGCGGCAGCCAAGGCGCCGGCGTCATCAACCGGAACCAGTGTGCCGTATTTGGACTCCTCCAAGATCTCGCGCGGTCCAGTACGACAGTCTGTACTGACGATCGGTGTGCCGCAGGCAAGTGATTCGATGAGGACCGTTGGGAGCGCCTCCGTTCGAGAACTCAGCACGAACACCGCCGCCCTGCTCATGAAACGCTCCGGGTTGGCCACGAACCCCGGCATGTCTACGCAGTCTTCCAGATCCAGTTTGGAAACAAGCGACTCCAACGCAGTGCGTTCCTCTCCTTCGCCAAGAATGATCAGGCGGGCATCCCGCTTCTGTCGTACTTGAACCAAGGCCCGCAAGAGCGTGTCGAAACCCTTCAGTCTGTCCAGCCTTCCCGCCGAAATGAGCACGGGAATGGTTGAGCCGTCCGAAAGCCATGGATGCTCGGCCGGTTGCTGAGATCGTGACACTAACTCGGGTGACCAGACCGGATTGTAAATGACGTGTATCCGGCTTGGTGCGACGAAAGGAAGCTTTCGCAATTCATCCGCAACACCATGCGATACGGCGACGAACGCATCGGCTGCCCGGTACCCGCGTGTGAGAAGTGCCTTCAAAACCTTGTGTCTCACGGCGCCTTCTTCTGCGAATCTGAACAATAGCAAGGCATGTTCGGTGAGGATAACGGGTATGGGTCTGCCACTGAGACGCTTAGCCAGTCCGGCAAGCCCGTTGCCCAGCCACGCTGCGGCAATGATCGCCGCCGGGCGCTCACGGCGAATGTATTTTACGAGGGCCGGCAGGCAGGACCAAAGACGAGGCGACTGCAGGTCGACGATCCGAGTTTCGGGATCGAGTGGAGGCTGAGAAGCAGCGGCCTTGCCATGCATCACGACGAGATCCACATCCACCCCGATCCGCCGCATGCCTCGCGCAAGTCGCTGCATCGTGACCTCGATGCCAGTCGTTCCGAAAGTTGTGATGAGAATGGCGATTCTCAACGCCTTACTCCGATACGGCTCGTCGCATCATGCACGTACGACAGGTGTCTCGCATGGCACGTCGCGCATCGCGTCGCGGGTGTCGACGATCAGCGACGCCCACTCGGCGAGCTCACGGAGGTTGAAGGCCTTGTGGTTCGTGGCGATCACCACCGCGTCGGCCTTGGCGATCGTGTCGCGGGTCCAGGCTACCGAGCGGGTGCCCTTCCATTTCGCATGTTCGCGGGTGGGACCGATTTCGGGAACGTGGGGATCGTAGTAGCTGACGGAGGCGCCAAGCGCCGTGAAGCGGTCCATGAGCTCGAACGTTGGCGACTCGCGCATGTCGTCCACGTCGGCCTTGTAGGCCAGGCCGAGCAGGAGGATCGTGCTGCCCCGCACCGATTTTCCCTGGCCGTTCAAAGCCAGCATCGTGCGGGTGACCACGTATTCCGGCATGGCGCGATTCACCTGGCCGGCCAGCTCGATGAAGCGGGTGTTCACGCCGTATTCGCGCGCCTTCCACGTGAGGTAGAAGGGATCGATCGGAATGCAGTGGCCGCCCAAACCTGGGCCGGGATAGAAGGGAGTGAATCCGAACGGCTTGGTGGCCGCCGCCCGGATCACCTCCCAAATGTCGATTCCCATCGCATCGGCCACCATCTTGAGCTCGTTGACGAGCCCGATGTTGACCGCTCGGTAGATGTTTTCCAGGAGCTTCGTGAGCTCGGCGACCTTGCACGAACTCACCGGCACGACGGTCTCGAAGGCGAGGCTGTAGAGCTTTACGCCCGCTTCCAGACAGGCGGGCGTGAGCCCGCCCACCACCTTCGGGATGTTGGCGGCCGTGAACTTCGGGTTGCCGGGGTCCTCGCGCTCGGGCGAGTAGACCACGTGGACGGTCTTGCCCGGCTCGAGGCCGCGAGCTGTGAGCCGCGGCACCACCTCTTCTTCGGTGGTGCCCGGATACGTGGTGCTCTCGAGGCTCACCACGCTGCCTGGCCGGACGTGGGGGCAGACCGAGTCGAGCGTGTCGCGGACGTAGGACAGATCGGGCTCGAGATGATGGTCGAGCGGCGTGGGCACGCAGAGGATGACGGCGTCGGTCTCGGCCACGCGGGAGAAGTCGGTGGTGGCGTCGAACCGACCTGTGGCCACGGCGGCGGCCACGTCGGCGGCCGGGATGTGCTTGATGTAGGTCTCGCCGCGCAGGAGCTTTTCGGGTTTCGACGGGTCGATGTCGAAGCCGATGACGCGGGCTCCGGCCCGCGCGTAGGCGAGCATGAGCGGCAGGCCCACGTAGCCGAGGCCGACGATGCCGATCACGCGCTGGGAGCCGGCTGCAGGTGTCATCGGAAGAGCAACGTCTCAGGCACGGTCGAACCCGCGAAGAACGGTGGCGATCCGCCCCGCGGCCAGGCCGTCGCCGTAGGGATTGAGCGCCTCGCTCATGCGACGATACACGGCCTCGTCGGTCAAGAGGATGCTCACGCGCTCGACGATGCGGCGGGCGTCGGAGCCCACGAGTTCCACGGTGCCCGCCGCCACCGCCTCCGGCCGCTCCGTCGTGTCGCGCATCACGAGCACCGGTTTGCCCAGGCTGGGCGCTTCCTCCTGCACGCCGCCGGAGTCGGTGAGGATCACGCGGCTGGAGTGCATGAGGGCGACGAACTCGGCATAGGGCTGCGGCGGAATGAGGTGGATGTTGGCCCGTCCGCCGAGCCGGTCGTAGACCGGCTTCTGCACGTTGGGGTTCAGGTGCACGGGATAGATGAAGAGATGGCCGGAGAACCGGTCGGCGAGCGTGGCCAAGGCGGCGCAGATCTGGTCGAACCCGCCTCCGAAATTCTCGCGGCGGTGGCCCGTGATGAGCACGAAAGGCGTTTCATGCCAGGCCGTGCCGAGCAGGGCGTCGAGCCGCCCCCGGATCGCCGCCTGAACGTCGGGCCGCTTCTGCCGCTCGACCTCCATGAAGAGGGCGTCGATCACGGTGTTGCCGGTGACGTGGATCGTGGCCTGATCGATGCCCTCGCGCAGGAGGTTTTCGGCCGCGCCCTTGGTCGGTGCGAAGTGGAGCCGCACGAGCGGCGAAGCCAGCCGGCGGTTGACCTCCTCGGGAAATGGCGACCAGATGTTGCCCGTGCGGAGTCCGGCCTCGACGTGGCCGATGGGGATGCGGCGATAGAAGCAGGCCAGCGCCGCCATGAGCACGGTCGTGGTGTCGCCCTGCACGAGCGCAAGGTCGGGCTGCACGGCGTCGAGCACGCCGTCGATCGCCGTCAGCAGCCGGGCCGACAGGCCGGCCAGCGTCTGGTTCGGCTGCATGACGTCGAGGCGGTGGTGGACCGGGAGTTCGAAGAGCTCGATCACCTGCTCGAGCATCTCGCGGTGCTGTCCCGTGGAGATCACGATGGGCTGGAGGCCCTCGGCCTGCTCGAGGGCCTTGATCACGGGAGCCATCTTGATGGCCTCCGGACGGGTGCCGATGAACACGGCTACGGTCCTCACGGGCTTCTTGGAGGACGCGGTCATCAGGGTGCGGGTTGCCCCGCGGCGACCGTGGCGAGCACGTGGGCAAAGAAGGGCTCGGGCTTGAGCCGCTGCTCCCAGAGCAGGCGGTTGGCCCGCTGCAGCCGGAGAAACTCCTCGCCGGACCGCGCCTGATGACCCGCGACCACGACGTCGCCGATGCGGTCGAGATCGGCGGCCTCGCACCACAGGGTGTGGGCGTGCCAATCGATCTCGCGCTCCAGCGGCAACACGCAGCCGGTGTTCACGAACAGCGGAATCCGGCCGGCCGCGAGAATCTCGTAGAACCGCACCGAGTGGTTGCCCTTGCCGCGGATCGCGAGGTTGTAGGGGCAGCCGAACAGGTTCGCCAGAAAGGCGCCCCGGGCGCCGGCCAAGGGGTGGCTGCGGTCGAAGGCGGACAGCGTGGCGCTGCCCAGATACGTGGCCCGGGAAAGAAATTCGCAGTCGAGGCGGGGATCGCGCCGCAGCGCGGCCAGCGTGGCGGCACGCAGCGCCAGGCCGTCGACTTTCTGCCGGGCGCCGAGGAGCCGAAACGCCAGGCGGCTGGCGGCGGTGCCCACGTAGCCGCAGAAGCCCACGCGCGGGCGCGGCTCCCAGGTCAGCGGGCCGGCGACCGCGGCCTCCACTTCCGTGAGCGGATCGTTGATGAAGACCGGGATCGTCCGCTCGTGTGGCAGGTGCTCGAAGATCGAGCTGCGGTAGAGCGTGCCGTAGCGCAGGCGCGAGGGCGGCAGCGTCTCATCGAGGCTGAAGAACAGGCAGGGTTTGCCGGCAGCCCGGGCCGCCGCGGCCACGCTCTCCGTCTCGGGGCCGTCTTGATAGGCATGGGCGTAGACCACCACGTCGCAGTCGGCGATCGTCGGCGCCACGCGCCAGTGCCGGTCGAACGCGTCGGCCAGCTCGCGGCCGAAGTGGACGGTGGTGTTTCCCGCGAGGCGCTCGTCGCGGGCGAAGGCCGCCCAGGCCAGGTGCTCCAGCGGCCGGCCCGGCACGAGCCCGGCGAAGTGGATGCGCACGCTCATCGCGGCCGCGTCATCAGCGGGGCGCCAGGGCGCCGCAGGTGTCGATCACGATCTTCTCGGCCAGGAGCGTGGGCGAGATCTTCTTGAACTGCTTGTGGGCGCACAGCACGAGCACGATGTCGGCGTCGGCCAGGGCCCGGTCGAGCGGCACGAGCGAAAATGTCGGGTGGCTTGCCACGTAGGGCTCGACCACGGCGATGTCGGCGTCGAGCGACGTGTCGGCGAGCAGCAGCTCCACGATGTGCACCGCCGGCGACTCGCGGAGGTCGTCGATGTCGGGCTTGTAGGCCAGGCCGAGGCAGGCGATCTTCGGCCGCTTGAAGCGGGCCGCCTTGCGCTTCACGCGGTCCACCACCCACTCGGGCTTCTTGTCGTTGACCTCGCGGCCGGTGCGAATGAGCCGCGTGGCCGCGGGGGCCGCGTGCACCAGGAACCAGGGATCCACGGCGATGCAGTGGCCGCCCACACCGCAGCCGGGCGAGAGGATGTTGACGCGGGGATGGCGGTTGGCCAGCCGGATCAGCTCCCACACGTCGAGCCCGAGCTCGTCGGCCAGCACCGACAGCTCGTTGGCGAAGGCGATGTTGACGTCGCGGTAGGCGTTTTCCACGAGCTTCGCCGTCTCGGCCGTGCGTGCCGTGGTGGTGTGGATCTCACCGGTGACGAACGTGGCGTAGAAATCCGCGCAGGCCTGCGTCGACGCCTCGTCGATGCCGCCGACGATGCGGTCGTTTTCCACGATCTCCCGCAGTACCTTGCCGGGGAGCACCCGCTCCGGGGCATGAGCGAAGCGGACCTGCGCCGCATCGAGCCCGGTTTCGCGGGCCACGATCGCGGCGATCATCTCGGTGGTGCCCGGCGGGCTCGTCGACTCGAGCACCACGAGGTTGCCCGGCTTCACGAACGGGCAGAGAAGCCGCGTGGCGCTCTCCACGTATGACAGATCGGGCTCGTGGTCGCCCTTGAACGGCGTGGGCACGCAGACCACGAAGACGTCGGCGGCAGCCGCGGTGGTGTGGGCCTTGAGCTTGCCGGTCTGCACCGCGGCCCGCACGAGCAGGTCGAGGTCGGGCTCCACGATGTGGGCCTTGCCCGAGTTGATCGTCTCCACGGCCTTCGGATTGACGTCGACGCCGCGCACGTCGTATCCGCGCGAGGCGAGCACGGCGGCCGTCGGCAGGCCGACGTAGCCCAGGCCGATCACGCACACCTGGCCGGAAATCGGGGCGGGCATTCGGGCTGTTTTCCTGCGGTGGGGCGGTCAGCGGCGGCCCGCGACCCAATCGGCGCGCACGCGCTCGACGACCTCGGCGTAGTCCTCTGCCAGCCGATCGACATCATACCGGCTGGAGAGCCGCTCGCGGCCGCGGCGGCCCATCTCGGCCCGCAGCGCCGGATCGGCACGCAGCGCGTCGATCGCGGCCACGAGCGCGGCGGCTTCTTCCGGCTCGATGCAGATGCCGCATCCGGCATCGCGGACGAGGTCGGCCGCGAAGCCGCCCACGCCCATCACGATGGGCCGCTCGAGCGCGGCCGCCTCGAAGATCTTCGACGGCAAAACGGTCTCGAAGAGCGCCGTCTTCCGCAGATGCACGAGGCAGCAGTCGCTGATCGACAGGAAGCCCGGCATCAGGTCCTTGGGCTGCCGGCCCGTGACCGTGATCGTGTCGTCGAGGCCGGCCGCGGTCACCTGCGCGGCGAGCTCCTCACGGGTGGCGCCGTCGCCCACGATCAGAAATCTCACGTCGCTGCGGCCGGCCTTGCGGAGCAGCTCGGCCGCCCGCAGCACCACGTCGAGACCGGCCGCCATGCCGACGGTGCCGATGTAGGAGCAGATGAAGCGGCCGTCGGGGTTGTAGCGGGCCAGAAGCGCGGGGTCGGGCGGCTGCGGCCGGAGCCGCTCGCGGTCGATGCCGTTGGTGACGATCGTGATCCGCTCCGCGGGCACGCCCTTGGCGACGAGCTGCCGATGGTAGCCCTCGCCGACGGTCACGATGCGGTTGGCCGCCGCATACATCCGCAGCTCGAGCCACTCGAGCAGCCGCACGAGCCGGCCCGACCGCATCGCGCCCACCGCCACGATCGACTCGGGCCAGATGTCGCGGATCTCGAGGATGAAGGGCGCCCAGCGGAGCCACGACACCAACACGCCCGCCCAGCCGCAGAAGAATTGCGGGCTCGTGGCGATGACCACGTCGGGCCGGCGGATGAAGGCCGCGCGGATGGTGGCCGAGACCATGTAGGAGACGTAGTTGAGGATGCGCCGCACGGTGCCGGCGTTGGGCGCGAGATACGTCCAGACGCGGATCACGTCGATGCCATCGAGCCGCTCGCGGCTGGAGAGCCGGTTCGAGTAGCCCTCGTAGACGCGGCCGTCGGGCACGTTGGGGGCGCAGGTGATCACGGTGGCGGCGAAGGGCGCCGTC
>Ga0129333_10001414_pt1 | contig 21693 bp, 27 predicted proteins | sample CPB6_08_DNA_FD_94474 | JGI IMG/M metagenome (GOLD analysis project Ga0129333, IMG submission 94474) | Freshwater to marine salinity gradient microbial communities from Chesapeake Bay, USA - CPBay_Sum_0.6_0.8_DNA | ecosystem: Environmental > Aquatic > Marine > Coastal | place: USA: Chesapeake...
GAGTTCAGCGATGTCACGGAAATCGAATTCGGCGAGCTCATGCCCATGGATGTGGCAGCCAAGATGCTGTCCGGGGACCACAAGGAATGGTTGGGCTTAAGTTTACAGTGAGCTGTTTTAAGTTTACAGTGAGCCGTTTTAAGTTGACAATCCGGCGGTTTGGGTTGTCAACGGCCTGGACCGTCCACGCGCTCGGTTTCGACCAGGTTGTCCATCCTGATGTCCGTGCGGTCGCCATTCAAGAACTTCAGACGGTTCTCGGGCCAGTATCCCATGCACAAAGCCCACACTACCTTGCCCGCTGGGAACGACACCCCGTCAATGTGCACCCGCAGCTCGTTGCGGGGCGTCTCATACCCAGCAAAGGAGCCCGCAGCGCGGCCCTTGCGCCCTATCCTCCACAACAAAGCACCGTTGCCCGCAGGGCTGTAGTCAAAAAGTTCGTTCAAGCGTTCAATCGAGGGATGAGGCATGGCAAAAGCTCCAGGTTGGATGGGTGGAGGCAATTGTACAAAGATAAACGGATATGTACAAGGATAAATGGGGCTGGGGTAAGGGTTAACGCGTAGAGGAGCAGGGTCCGAGGACCACGGATCACGGAGATTTTGAGGAATAGTAGTAATTGTGCAGATATATGTTACTTCATAAATGTTTTGAGTTGAAAACAGTGTAATAGATGTAATGATGTAATAAGTGAATTAGATCAATAGGTTAGAGCAATACAGTATGTATATACAGGTGTACAAGATGTAATTCACATAAAATGCGCGCGGACTGACTTTTTGAAAAAAATTTTTCATACATTGGTCTCAAATAGGCTATATAAACCCCTGAATTTGATTCTGGAAGCCCTTGTAGTTGCGTTGGATGTGGACTTGTTGCACAATGTAGGCATGAACATCGAAAAGAACATCCCCCTGCCTGGTGGCGTGGACCCCCGCGAGCGCTACCCATTCCCTGACATGGCCATTGGCGACAGTTTCATGATCCTGGACGCGACCTGGATCAAAAACTTGCGCAGCGCTGCCTACATGTATTCGCGTCGCCATCCAGGCACGCGATTCACCTGCCGCCGGTATGGCGAAGGCTGGCGTCTGTGGAGGGTTGCCTGATGGGCGGGAAGGACGAAAAGTTCTTGGCTGGCAAAAGCCTGGGCGGAAGGCCTGCTGTTGTCGAGGCCAGGGTGACCGCACCGGTCAAGCCCCACAAACCGAAAGTCCTGACACCCCAGGAATGGAAGTTCGTGGAAGAGTTTTGTGCTGGCGACGGCCACGTCACCCTGAAAGAGGCGGCGATTCGTGCAGGCTACAGTGAGGCCTGGGCGAAGAACAGGGCGCGCGAGCTGACCGACCCAGAGATTTGTCCGCATATCGTCGCGGCGATACAAGAGCGCCGGCGCGAGCTGGGTGAAAAGTACGGCACCACGTTTGAGCGCCACATGCGAGACCTCCAGGTCATCCGCGACCAGGCACTCCAGGCTGGCGCGTATGGCGCGGCCGTCCAGGCTGAATACCGAAGGGGCCAAGCCTTAGGTTCGATTTACATCGACCGCAAAGAAATCCGCCACGGCACGATCGACAGCATGAGCAAAGAAGAGGTCGTGAAAAAGCTGGAAGAAATCAAACGCCTGTATGGCGGCAACGCTGGGCCGATCATTGACGTGACGCCCAAGCAGATCGAGGAAGAACCCGAAGAGGAAGAAAACGATGGCAGCGAAACCGGAAGCGAACCTGTACAAGCGGCTGAAAGAAAACCTCCCAAACTGCCATTTCACCCGGATTGAGTCCAGGGTGAACCTGGGCATCCCGGACTGCCTGATCGCATTCCCGCATGGCCTGTTTGTGATGGTCGAGCTGAAGGTCGTCAAACGCGGCCGCAAGGTGAACCTGTCGCCGCACCAGGTCGCCTTTCACATCAAGCATGCCGACCTGCGCTGCCCGACCTATATCCTGGTGCAGCACCAGCCGACCGGCACGACGCACGCGAGCAAGTCCGAGCTGCTGCTGTTTTGTGGCGAGCAGGCAATTGACCTGGTCAACCTGGGCGTCGACACCCCCGCGCTGGCCAGGTGGCCATGGACCGGCGTGTCCTGGGTCGACCTGAGAAAACACTTAGTTGAGTGTTGACTTGTTTGTGAAAGTTGTGCTAGGATTACAAACACCTGGATAACCAGGCAACAACAGAAAGAGAGAAAGCCATGCGCCGGCGCGAACGCAAGCGCTTGCGACAGTTACCGAAACCACCACCGGACCCGGAAGACCAACGGGCCAACACGAGCGCATTGGTGCGCCGCTTGTTTGGCTTTTGGCTGTTTCACAAAATATTTGGCGGTGACAGTTGACAAGTTGACAAAAGTAGATATACAATTCACCCAGGCCAAGCAAACCGCGAAGCCGTAACCCTAGAAAGAGAGAAAGAAAATGGAATTCAACACAATCATGCAGGCCCTTGTAAAAGACATCGCCGAGCAGCTGCGCCCCATGGTGGCCGAGATGGTCCGCCAGGAGATGGCAAACACCGACGGCGACGCGGTCCTGGAAAACATCGCGGCAAATATTGACCTGGAAAAATTGGCCGCCCATATTGACACCTCAGTGCTGGCGGCCGAGCTGACCGACGGCCAGCTGAGTGACATCGCCGGCGACATCGACCTGGCCGACCTGGCCGGAGAATTCGACGCCGACAAACTGATGGCTAGCTATGACCTGGACGATGCGATCCGGGACTTTTTCTCAAATAACACTTTTTCAATCCGCCCATAAGGTGACCACAATGAAACCCGAGACAAATACAAAATTCATCGTTCGCATGATGGACCAGGCCAGCACCGGCCCGCTGATGCAGGCTTTTATCTTGGAAGCCGTGCGCCGGTATTCCGCCGACATCCTGGCCACCGAGACCCCGGCCGACGCTGACGCCGGTTTTGTAACCTGGACCGCCTGGCACGCATGCGCGGCCGAAGCCGACCAGGCACTGGCCGACCGTCGCACCTGATCCCGCTCGCTCGCTTTCTTACCCGGCCACCGTGCCGGGTTTTTTTTTTTGCTTAGGGGGTTGACAAGTTGATTTGTTAGACTAAAATTATTTGCAGGCCAGGCAATCGCCCGGCCCTAACCTAGAAAGCGAGAAAGCACCATGTTGAAAACCGTCAAGCATTCGGCCAATAAAAAAACCGGCCCGATCGCCGTTACTTACCGCGCCGGCGGCCACAATGTTTTTTCTACCTGCCCGAAAACCTGCGCATTGAATCCCCAGGGCGAGCACGCGGCCGACCTGGTCGACCTGGATTATTTGCAGGCCGTGCGCCAAGCCGTGCCCCGTAACGGCCAGGCCTGGACTTATTCGCATTTTGCGGCCGAGCTGCTGCCGCTGCCTGCGCCTGGTGAAACCGTGGTAAATGCCAGCTGCGACACAATCCCCCAGGCCCTGGCTGCCGTGGCTGCCGGCCGCCCGGCCGTGGTGGCTGCCCCGTCGGGTACGGTTTGGCCGTACACCGTCGACGGCGTGCGCTTTGTTCAATGCCCGGCCGAGCTGGCCGACGGTTTCAGCTGCGACCAGTGCGGCGGCGGCCGGCCATTGTGCGCACGCGGCGGCCGTGATTTTGTCGTGGTGTTTGTTGCCCATGGGTCCGGCGCGGCCCTGGTCGGCGACGACAAGCCGGGCGGGTGTTATGGTAACGGCGGCCCCGTTCGCCTGGCCTGGGAGAAAACGAAAACCGGCGGCCACCAGGACGACGCGGCCGAGCTGCAGCGCTTCGCCCGTTCGCTGCCCCCTGGGTCCCTGCTGCGCCACCACGTGGTCGGCGACCTGGGCCTGGTCAAATAAAAATTATTTGTTGACTAGTTGACACGGGTTTATTTTTTAGACTAAAATTCAGTCGTCGGGAATTTCCCCGGCGACAATTCAAGAAAGCGAGAAATTAAATGGCACACATGATCGACACCACAACCGGCCGCGCCGCCATGGCATACACCGGACAAACACCCTGGCACGGCCTGGGCCAGGCCCTGACACCTGGGGCCGACGTGGACACTTGGACCCGTGAGGCCGGGCTAGGTTATACCGTGCTCGAATCCCCCGTGCAGTATTCAACACCGGCCAGCACCGACCTGCAAACCTGGCCAGCTCGAAAAGTGCTGCACCGTTCGGACACCGGCGCGCCCCTGGCCGTCGTGTCCAATGCTTATAACGTGGTGCAACCTGGCCAGGTCATGGACTTTTTTAGGTCCCTGGTCGACCTGGGCGGGTTTCAGCTCGAAACCGCCGGGGCCCTGAGCGATGGCCGCCGGGTTTGGGCACTGGCCAGCGTGGGCGACGCGGCCCCCGTGGTCGACGCCGACCTGGTCAAGCCTTATTTGTTGCTCGGCACGTCATACGACGGGACCATGGCGACGGTCGCAAAATTTACCGCTATTCGCGTGGTTTGCAATAACACCATAACCGCCGCCGTGGGCGGGTACAGTGGCGGCCGCGTGATCAAGGGTGAAGCCGAGACAAACACCGGTTATTTAAAAAGCGCCGTTCGGGTTTTGCATTCTGAGCGATTCGACGCCGACGCGGTCCGCCTGCAGCTGGGCATCGTGGCGAATGCCTGGGAGGGTTTTTTAGTGCAGTCCCGCCAGCTGGCCGGTGCCAGCATGGACCAGGACCAGGCCGACGAATTCGTGGCCGAGCTGCTGCGCCCGTATCATTCGAGCGCCCGCCCGGTGAACGAATCAAAGGCTTATGTTCGCATCATGCAATTATTTAATGGCCAGGCCATCGGGTCCGAGCTGCCAGGCGTGGCCGGTACCCGCTGGGCCATGCTGAACGCGGTCACCGAGCTGGTGGATCACGAGCGCGGCCGCTCGAATAATACCCGCATGGAATCCGCCTGGTTTGGTGCCGGTGCAGCTCTCAAAGCGCGCGCCGTCGACCTGCTGGCCGTGGGGGCTTGATCATGGGCTGGCTTTTTTCACCCCGATGGGCCACCCGTGCCGCCCTGGTGCAACACCTGCGCCGCCCTGAGCGGTTCGGCGACCGCCTGCAGCTGGTGCGCGCATGCGTTACCGGTTCGCATCATTGGTATTTGGTGCGCGAGCTGGCCACCGGCCAGCACTGGATCGGCCTGGACCTGATGCAGTTCGGCCGCGCCGATGGCTGGGGATACAAAGACCTGGACGAATCCGTGGGGCCCAATGCGGTCGACTGCCCCCTGGCCTACCTGGCCGCGCCGCATGCCGAGCGCGACGGCTGGGCCGCTCAGTGGCGCGAGCGGGTCCGGGCTTACCATGCAGCACGCCAGGCCCGGCCTGCCCTGGTGCCTGGTTTGTCGGTCCGGTACGGTGGCCGCGCTTATCGCCTGATCGAGCCGGCCGGCCCGCGTAAGGGGTGGCGCGTCGTCGACGAGCTGGGCGACACTTACCGCATGCAGGCCCGCCAGCTGGCCAGCGCCGACCGCCTGCCCTGATCCGGTCGACCTGGTGCCCGAGCCCGGCCGCGTGCCGGGCTTTTTTGTTTGTGTTTGTTTATATGTTGCACGCGGTGGATTTTTTAGACTAAAATAAAAGCCCCGGCCACGGTGGCCGGGATCAACCTAGAAAGCGAGAATTTTTATGTCATGTTTTGTTGTCCCTGATTTTCACGTTTCCGCCCTGGTGGCTTATGCGATCCGCGCCGGTGTTATCCCCGACGCCGTGAGCCCCGACGCCCTGGCGCATGAGCTGGCCAGCGCAAACCGTGCAGCATTCGCCGAGCGTTACGAGGGCCGCTACCAGGACGAGGTCGCCCCGTTCGGTGGCCTGGACCGTTCGGCCGGTGTCGACCTGGCGCCGGTGGCCATCGTCAAGGCGTGCGACTGCCTGGACTACCAGGCCAGCGACTGGACCGCCTGGGACGCGAGCGAAGCGGCCGCGCACCTGGCAGCGATCCGGGCGACCGCGCAGGCCGCGTGCCTGGGTGGCCGTTACTACCCCGAGCCACTTTCTACCCTGGACGGATACGACGCGGCCGCCTGGTGCCTGGACGAGGTGGCAGCATGAGCGCCGGCCGTCGCCTGCAGCTGGTGCAGCTGGTGCACCTGGCCGACGCCGGCCTGGTCCGCGTTACCTGGTCGCATGCCTGGGCCTGCTACCTGGTCACCGTCACCCGGCCCGGCCGTGGCATTGTGGCCGAGCACCAGGTGGCCGACCGTGGCCGCGCCCTGGACCTGGCCGACCGTGCCCTGGCCGAGCTGGCCGAGCTGGCCGGCATGCCTGCCTAGCGTCGCCGTTTTCCACCGATCCGAGCCCGGCCGCGTGCCGGGCTTTTTTGTGCCCGGTATCGTACCGCCGCCCCTGGGAGCTCATGCAAATTTTGCATAACCCGGCCGAGCGCCTGGTGGCCGTGCCAGGCCCCCGAGCCCGGCCGACCGACGCCTGATCCGTGGCCCGCGTACCGCATGCCGGCCGCCCCGGTCCGCGCCCTGGTGGCCGCGATCCGTGGCCCGCGTGCCCGGGCTCGCTGGCCGTGTTTGTGTTTGTGTCGCCTGGTCGCCCGTGTTTGTGATCCGGGTTACAAACACCCAGGACCGCGTCGCCTGGTGCGTGATCCGCGCGCCCTGGTGCGTGCCTGGTGGCCACCTGGTCGCCGTGCCTGGTGCCCGCGCCCTGGTCCGCGATCCGTGGCCCGTGGGCCGCGCTGCCTGGTCCGCGTCGCCGGTCGCATGCGGCCTGGCACGTAAGTGAGCACCCACCCACCCCGGGGCCCAAAAAACGGCCCCGGTCGCAGGCTGCGCGGGCCTTGGCCCTGTTTTACACGGTAGGTTTCACGTGAAACAGTTTTGGGGCCCAGCAATAAAGGGCCCCCTTTGTCAACCAAGTCAACTCGGGTCAAAATATTTGCAAATCCAAAACGAAACGGACCCTTATGATTCCTGACGATATTGAAGCGGACCGGCTTCGACTCGAATACCGCCTCGCGCAGCTTGACACGCAGGACAAAGCACGCACTCACTTCATCGACTTCGTGCGCTATGTCTGGCCCAACGCGATCCTTGGTGAACACCACGCGGTCATGGCCAAGGCATTCGACCGCATTGCCGCTGGGTCCTTGAAGCGTTTGATCATCAACATGCCTCCTCGGCACACGAAATCTGAATTCGCGTCCTATCTCCTGCCTGCGTACCTGATGGGCCGTGATCCGCGAACCAAGGCCATTGAAGCAACGCACAACAGCGAGCTTGCCGTGCGCTTTGGCCGCAAGGTCCGTGACCTGATGGACATGGAAACCTACAAGGAGGTGTTCCCTGATGTGACCTTGAAGCAGGACTCGAAGGCTGCTGGCCGGTGGGACACGAACAAGGGCGGGGAATACTTTGCTGTCGGTGTGGGCGGTGCGATGACCGGCCGTGGTGCGGACGTTTTGATCATTGACGACCCGCACTCTGAGCAGGACGCGATGAGTGACCTTGCTTTGGACAACGCCTGGGAGTGGTACATCTCTGGCCCGCGCACACGTTTGCAGCCAGGCGGTGCGATCGTGATCGTGATGACGCGCTGGGGAACCAAGGACCTGACAGCGCGCTTACTCAAGGCCCAGAAATCGCGGAACGCGGACCAGTGGGAGGTGATCGAGTTCCCCGCCATCTTGCCAAGCGGCCGCCCTTTGTGGCCGGGGTTCTGGAAGATCGAGGAACTCGAAGGCGTGAAAGCCACTTTGTCGGTGCAAAAGTGGAACGCGATGTACCAGCAGCAGCCCACAAACGACGAGGGCGCGATCCTGAAAAGGGAGTGGTGGAAAGTCTGGCCGCATGACGAGCCGCCGGTGGTGAACTACATCATCCAGTCCATGGACACGGCCTACTCCAAGAAGGAGACGGCTGACTACTCTGTCATCACGACCTGGGGCGTGTTCTACCTGAACGAGGACTCGGGCGCATCAATCATCTTGCTCGATGTCAAACGTGGCCGTTGGGACTTTCCCGAACTCAAGCGGATCGCCAAGGAGCAGTACGACCAGTGGCAGCCGGACAACGTGCTGATTGAGGCGAAGGCCACGGGTACACCTTTGCAGCAGGAACTGCGCAGGATGAGTATTCCTGTGACCATGTACTCGCCAGGCGGGCGGCGCTCGGGCACTGACAAGGTTGCGCGGGCCAACGCCGTGGCCCCGATATTCGAAGCTGGAATGGTCTGGGCCCCGGATACGGAATGGGCCGAGCAGCTTGTCGAGGAATGCGCGGCATTTCCCAATGGCGACAACGACGACATGGTCGACAGCACGACCATGGCCATGGACAGATTCAGGCGCGGCAACTTCATCAGTTTGCACACTGACGATAACGAGGAAGGCGAGAAAGGGGAGCTTGTGCCCGAGTACTATTGACGCTTAAAATGTCTTAACTAATTCCTTGGCCGGGGTTCTATGACAAAGAAATCAAAATACGACATGCCTGCTGTCCAGAGCTTTGCATTTGGCGGCATCGCAAACCCTGTGCAGCGGGCCATGCTCCGTGGCTCAGACAAACAGTATCTCAGCGAGAGACAAAAGGAACTGGACGCATTTGAGCAGCAGCGCCTGGCATACAACGACGCCCTGACCAAATGGCAGACCGAGGTCTACAACCCGTACAAGGCACAGGCGGAGTCGTACAACACGGCTGCACAGCGCTACAACGAAGAGGTCTACAACCCCTATAAGACGCAGTACGACGCGTATGTCAAGGCGATTGAAGCGTACAACGCAGGACCACGGACCGAGGACTATTCAGGACCTGCTGCGCCTACCCTGGCACGAGAGTTCACCCTGACCGCGCCCACGACGCCGACGATGTTTGACAAGACAGCGCCTGTCTTGCCGTTCAAGGAAGAGGAAGTCAAGGCCCGTCAGCAACAAGCCGCTGAACGTGCACGCAGTGACGCCGGCCAGCGCGCTGTGGCGATTGATGTTGTAAGCGACCCTGACAAGTTCAACTTCGGCTCGATGTCCGTGGCCAACCGCTTCATGGCCGAGGGCGGTGAAGTGACTGAAGACGATTCACACGACAGGACCGCAGGCTCGATCATCAAGGACTTTGAGAGCTACGGCTACACCAAAGAAGAGATCATGGAGCTGGCCGACAAGGTGGCAGCTGCAGGCCGTGGCGGGGATGAACTCCTTGCCTATCTGTCGCCCGAGTCAATGGAGTTCTTGAAGTCGCACGGCGGCTCTGGAACCGTCAACCCGATCACTGGCCTGCCCGAGTTCAAAGGCGGCGTGCTTGGAAGAATCAGCCGAGCAATTTCTCGTGTGTTCAATCCGCGAAGCGCGGCCCCCGCAGCAGCTGCAGCCGTGGCAGAACCGGCAGAACCCGTAAAGCCTACCGGCCCAACAGCAGCCGAATTGGCCAAGCAACTGGACGATGCAAATAAAGCGCGTGAAGCTCTGGCCACAAAGAACGCGCTGGAGCTGTCCACACTGAAGGAGCAGCAAGCAGCCGCTCTGAAGAAGCAACAGGAAGAGGCCACAGCCGCGCAGCAGCTGGCCATCCAAAACGCATTGAAAGCGGACGCCGAAGCGCGGGCCAAGGCAGCACTGCCGATGTCCAATGCAGCTACGGCGATGACCTCCGGCACCACCACTGGCGGTCTGACTCCTGCCACGGCGCTGAATTTGATGTACCGCAGCTCTGCCGGTGGCGGCGTGCCCACGGCGGAGTTGGACAAGTACGGCGGCTATGACGCGGTGTCCAAGGTTGCATCGGCTGCTGGCTGGATGGCAACGCCCAAGTGGATTGACTCGTATGAGAAGTCCATGAAGATGCCTGAGAGCGAGTACACCAAACGCAACAAGGCGTTCTTCAGCCCTGGCGGCCTGGGCTACAACAACCCTGAAGCAGGCAGCTGGGATGGCGTCACGCCAGGCGGCGGCTATGTGCCGTTGCCTAAGTCGACTTTGACGGCCACACCGTTTACTGCCACCACGCAAAAACCCACCAACGTCTCGTCCCTGCCTTCCAACTTCTCCACCATTGGCGCGTCCTCTGGCATTGGCAAGATTGACCTGGGCGGACCTTTGGACGTGGGCTGGTCCCGGTACTTGGACAAGACACGTGACGAAGAGCGCCAGGACAAGAGCCAGTCGCCCTACGGCTCGATGTTCAGCCAGACCGGACAGCGCAGTGACATTGACGCGACCAGCATCCCTGTCACGCAGCCCTTGGTGTATCAGAGCAAGGGCGTGGGCCAGATTGGACAAGTTGGCTCGGTCGGTGACATTGGCGGCATCAACATCACAGGCCCGGCGTCTCCCGTCTTTGGCAGCTCGCCCGTAGGAAGCGGCGGTGCGGCGACCAACCCGAACAGTTACTTTGGCCTAAGCAAGCCAAGCACCCCGGGCATCAGCGCGGGGACCACGGCCCTCGGCTCCCCAGACATGCCCATGTACGGTGCAATGAACACCATGAATGCCATTGGCTCGAACAAGAACCTGTCCCCCACGATGCTGGGCGGCGCGCAAAACGCAGGGTTCTTCACTGACCGCCTGGGCAACCGGATCACTGCACCGGGCATGGTGCCGACATTTGGCATCAACCCTCCCCCAGGCTTTGCCAAGGGCGGTGACGTGAGCATGGCAGACATCCTGGCCATGAACACCGAGACCTTGTCAGACGAGAAGCCTGAAGAGGTCATCAACACCAACCCAGTGGGCACAGCGCAGCAGATGCTGGCGGACCTGCAAGGCGCAGGCAAGGCATCGCCCACACGCCAGGCCATCAAGCGCGTGAAGACATCCGGTGGCGGCGGTGCAACCGCTGACAAGGGCATGCAGATGTCCTACGAGGGCTTGACCAAGGGTGACCTGGGCGAGATGAAGGACTACACGCCCAAGGCCCGTGACACGGACTCTGCCAAATCGCAAATGGAAGAGCTGGCCCGGGTTTACCAGATGAGGATACGAGCGGCGCAGAACAAAGCCCGAGGCCTCATGGCCGACACCATGGGCGCGCCAACCTTGGAGCAGCCAACCCTGACCAAGGGCACGTTGACCAAGAAGCGCTTCAAGGATGGTGGTGAAGCAAAAAAAGCCAGCGCTGAAAGTGTTGAAGAGCCCAGCATTTTCAGCGTGAACGACTATGCCACCAAGGCATCGGCTCGCATGTACCCTGCCCAGATGGGCCAGGATGATGAACGCGATGCAGTGCGCCACATGTTGGCCGCTGCCACTGTGTCAAAGAAATACGGGCCCAAGGCAGCGGAGTTCCTGGGCAAAGCGCATGAGCGCATGAGCAACCCTGAGTCGTTCTTCAGTATGTTTGGCATTGGCAAACCGCGTGAAGACTACGAGATGGACGTGCACAACAACCGCATCGGCGCGCAGCTTGCAGCGCGGGCCACGAGCCAGGCTGAGTTGGAAAAGCTGGTGCAGGCCATGGCCCGCGAATCACGGACCAAGCAGACTGAGGGCAAGCCTTGGACCATGAGCCGCGAACAGATGGCCAACCGCAAGGGCCGGGAGATGACCCCGCCGCCCGAGTACCGCGCTGAAGGCTCGCCCAAGGAAGGCGAAGTATCACAAGCAGAGCTTGACGCAGCAAGCCGCCCAGCCTTTGTCACGCCGAAATCCGGCAAGGGCCGCAAGCAAGGTGAGATCAGCCGTCAGCTGAACTCTGGCGAGGCGTATGTGAACATGGCCAAGGGCGTGACAGAGCTGCCCTATGACATCGCAGGCGCGCCTGTTGACCTGGCCACGATGCTGCTACGACCCTTTGGCTACAGCACCGAGAAGCCTGTGATGGGCAGCGACTTCATCAAGGAGAAGATGACCAAGCTGGGCGTGCGTCCAGCGCCTCCTGCTGACCCGACCGCCAAGGGCTTTTACACAGCAGGCGAGCTGCTGTCCAACCTCACAAACCCTGCAGCTGTGTCTCGCAAGGTTGGGCCTGCGGTTGAGAAGGGCGTCAGGGCCGGGGCGAGGGAAGTAGGCCGACAACTGGACCGCGCCATCATGGACAACGCGGGCCCATTGGCCAGCATGGTTCCCCAGGCAGCCAAGCCTTTGTACGCCGTACGCCCCACTGGCAGCACGATGCTCACTGGCCCCGTCGGGCTGAACAAGAACGTGAGTGAAGTTGACCAGCTCTTGAACAACGGCATGAGCAATGCACGCACTGTCGCCGGCCAAAACGCTGGCCAGGAAGAGCTGATCAAAGAGTTCTGGGACAAGAAGGCGCGCAACTACTTCACGCGTCAGTTTGGCACGCCAGATGATCCGATCGCAGCGGCCATCTCCAAGAAGCAGATCAAGGGCACGGCATTGGAAGAGGTGTTCCCTGAGTACATGCTGGACCAGATCGCAGCAGGCAAGACGCGGGTGAACGAGCAGGGCCAAGAGCGCTTCTTCCCCAAGTACCCACGGGCCATGGAGGACTTCACCAGGCGCTATGACCAGGCCACGGGGCTCAAGGGCAACCTGATCACCACGAACCCCGCAGCAGCGGACCCCGAGTACAACCTACTCAGTTCAAAGGGGCGTGAGATAGGCCGTCTTGCCGGAGACACTGAGGCCGATCGGATGATCAGCCAGGGCGTTCGGCCAGAGCTGATCAACACGGAAGTTGGGGTCGTGACGCGCTCTGTCAAAGACCCAGAGCGCATCTTGAGCGACGGGACCAGCTCGTCAAAAGACTTGCTCGCGGCGTTTGAAGAGTCGACGGCGTACAACAAGATGACGCCCGAGCAGAAGACTGCGTGGGCCAACGAGCAGTTTGGCAACGGCCGTCCGTTGGGTGGCATGGATGAAGCCGACGTGGGCAGAAACCTGCTGGCAGAAAACGTGCGCACCGCCATTGAAAAGGGCCAGCCGGTCTATGACATTGGCTATCTGGGCAAGCCCCTGAGAACGCTGTTCAAGCCTGACAACATCAACACCTATCTGGCCAGCCTGCCGCCTCGCGAGTTGGCCAATATCCGCTTTGAAGATGCAGTCCGTGGCGGCCTGAAGATGAATGAGCGGGCCCTGCAGCTTGAGAATATTGCTGACCGCATCAAGTCCGGTAAGCCCGTGGCCGACGCAGTGTTCTCCAAGGGCGTGAGCGCACCTTTGCTGCAAATCACGGACGGCCCACTCGAGGGCTTTGCCTGGAAGCGCATTGAAGACCGTGCAGCCACTGTGCCCGAAGGTGCGTATGTCGGCCACTCTGTGGGCGGCTACGAGACCGGCGGAGCTACTTACACGCAAGAAAAGCGTGAAGGATTCAACACTGGCAAGTGGCAGGTATATACTCTACGTGACAACCGTAATAGACCTGTCAACACAATTGAGGTGACGATGCTGGATGAGTTCACTCCTGTCGTGATGCAAATCAAAGGCAACGGCCGTGCCACGGGAAATACCGCACCTGAGAAATACGACAGCGCTGTCCTCCAGTTCCTTGAGAATTACCTCAGGCCTGCAGCAATCAAGGAGAAGGACGAGTACCTTACCTCTATGTTGCAGCAGTACAAAGAGGGCGTAAACGCTGGTTTTAAGATGCCCTAACCACAGGATAAGAACATGGCAATTGAAAAAGCACTGAACCGCATGCCCTCACTCGAGATAGTGGTGGGCGGCGGGGGCATACCAGGACCCCAAACAGATATTGAAGTCATCATTGAAGAGGATGGTGGCGCAACGGTTGAGCTGGGAGAGAAGGACGCCGAGGAAGTCGACTTCTACAGCAACCTGGCAGCGGTCATTGAGCCGGATGTCTTGGCCCAAATCGGCATTGAAGTGTCCGCTTTGTTCGAGGCAGACAAGGGTTCTCGCTCCGATTGGGAGCAGATGTACGCCAAGGGCCTGGACCTCCTGGGCTTTCGCATGGAAGAGCGCACCAAACCCTTCCGTGGTGCCTCTGGTGCAACACATCCGATGCTCACTGAGGCCATCATTCAGTTCCAGGCACAGGCTTTCAAGGAGCTGATGCCTGCTGGTGGCCCTGTTCGCTCGCAGATCATGGGCAAAGAGACGGTAGAGAAGTTCCAGCAGGCCGGTCGCGTGCAGGATTTCATGAACTACCAGATCACCACGGTGATGGAAGAGTACACACCGGAGTTCGATCAGCAGCTTTTCTACACTGGCTACGGTGGTTCGACCTTCAAGAAGGTCTACTACGACTACCAACTGGGCCGCATGGTGTCAAAACTGTGCCTGGCAGACGATGTTTACATCCCGTACAACGGTTCAAGCGTCGTTTCCCAGTGCCCACGCCTGACTCATCGCATTGCAATGGACTCAAACGAGTACCGCAAGCGTGCTTTGGCCGGTGAGTACCTCGATATTTTCTTGGATACCTACGCAACACCTGCTGATGCAAGCCAAATCCAGGAAGCAGTCGACAAAATCACGGGTATTCAGCCCACAGACGACGTCGGCGAGGTGTTTTTGCTCGAGCAATTGGTCGATTTGGACCTCAAAGGCTTTGAAGACAAGGACGAAGACGGCAATTTGACCGGTATCAAGCGTCCATACGTAGTTACCCTTGCTGAAGACACGCTCAAAGTAGTCGGAATCCGCAGAAACTGGCGCGAAGACGACAAGAAATACACCCGTCGCAACTACTTCGTGCACTACGTGCTCGTCGAAGGCCCTGGTGCCTACGGTTTGGGCTTTGTGCACCTCATCGGAGGCCTTGGAAAGGCCGCTACGAGCGCCCTGCGCCAGCTGATTGACGCTGGTACGCTCGCCAACCTGCCTGCGGGCTTCAAAGCCAAGGGCGCGCGCATCGCAGACGACTCCGATCCGATCCAACCGGGCGAATGGCGCGACATTGACGCTGGTGGCGCAGAGCTTTCAGCCTCTTTGCTGCCTCTGCCGTACAAAGAACCCAGCCAGGTGCTGTTTGCGCTGCTTGGCTTCCTTGTGGACGCCGGCAAGCGCCTCTCCAGCACCGCCGACATGCAAGTGGGCGACGGCAACCAGTACGCCCAGGTCGGAACGACTCTGGCGCTGCTCGAGCGCGGCTCCATGGTCATGTCCAGCATCCACAAACGCCTGCACTATGCGCAGACGCTTGAGTTCCGCCTGCTGTTTGAAGGCTTTGGCGAGTACCTGGACGACGAGTACCCCTACGAGGTACCTGGCGCGTCGCGCAAGATCAAGAAAAAGGATTTTGACTCGATGGTGTCGGTGCAGCCAGTGGCTGACCCCAACATCTTCAGCTCCGCACAGCGCATTCAGCTTGCACAGATGCAGTTGCAGCTCGCTCAGAGCGCCCCGAACATGCACAACATGTACGAGGCCTACTACCGCATGTATGCAGCGCTGAATATCCGCGACATCGACGGTGTGCTGCTACCGCAGAACACCAACATGCCCCGTGATCCGGCGTCCGAGAACAGCGATGTGCTCAACGGCATGAAGTTAAAGGCCTTTGCAGGCCAGCAGCACGACGCACACATTGCAACGCACCTGATGATGGGCATGTCGCCCATCTTGCAAGCCAATCCGCTGGCTGCTGCCGAACTACAGAAGCACATCCTGGATCACATCCGCCTGCGCGCAGAAGAGGACGTAGAAGCCGAGCTGTTTAAGCAGTACGGCACTGATCCAGACCACCTGATCTCTGCAATCCAGAAGGAAGGCATGGTCGCCATCAACATTGCCATGGGCATGAAGGAAGTGCGCGACATGCAGGACAAGTTTGCTGGCGGCGAAGGCCCCGACCCCTTGGTGCAAATCAAGGAGAAGGAGATTGCCCAGCGTGCGCAGGCCGACCAGGCTCGCATCGGCATCGACCAGCAGCGTTTGGCACTGGACCAGCAGAAGGCCCAGCAGACCAACCAGATCAACATGCAGAAACTGCAGTTGCAGCAGCAAAAGAACAATCAGCCACAACAACCAGGAGGCCAATATGCCGCTTAAAAAAGGTTCTAGCCAGAAAACGATCAGTTCCAACATTGGAGAGATCGTTCGCGACTACAAGAAGGACGGGAAGATCGGTACCAGCAAGCCAAAGAGCAAAGCTGCTGCCGTGAAACAGGCCGCTGCGATCGCATACGACAAGGCAGGCAAAACAAAAATGGCCAAGGGTGGTGCAGTAAAAACTCCAAAGGGAGTACAAGGCCCATTCATGGAAGTGAAAAAGAAGGACGGTAACCGTCCAGTTAAGATATACTGATTCGTGAGTGAGTGCTACCAGACGGGGCCTTGTGCCGTCTGCTTTTCATGGAAACCACCATGCTTGAATTTGCAGAAGCAGTTCTGAAGGAAATCAGGAAACTCCAGGATCAATCAAAACAGATTGTCCTGAATGGAACCATCACTGACATGGAGCGGTATCGCTTCATGATGGGTCGCCTTGAGGGTTTGAGAATGGTTGAAGATTCCGTGAAAGAGTTACTCTCAAAAGTCACGGAAGACGCAGACGATTTACTCAAATGAAAGGAGAACCCATGGAAACCGCAGTGATACCTGAGATCAACATGACCGCCTTGGAGCGTAAATGGGCCGAGGAGGCAGCCAACAAGCCGCCCGCCCTTGAAGACGCCTACACCGAGCTTGGGTTTGACCCCGAGAAGCTCGACCAAGCCGTCATCGACACCATCCCCAAGCCCACCGGGTGGCGCATTGCCATCCTGCCCTATCGCGGCGCGGAAAAGACCAAGGGCGGCATCGTCCTGGCCGAAGAAACGCAGCGCAAGACACAGCTCGGCACCACCTGTGGCTATGTCCTGAAGATGGGCGACCTTGCCTACGCCGACGAGAGCAAATTTCCCGCCGGCCCGTGGTGCAAGGAGGGCGACTGGATCATCTTCGGACGATATGCGGGTGCTCGCATCCCAATCGACGGCGGTGAGATTCGTTTGTTGAACGACGACGAAGTTTTGGCTGTCGTAAACAGTCCCGAAGACATTCTGCACATGTAAAGGAGCAATGGTATGAATGATGAATTGGAATTTAAGATCGGTGAGGACGAAAAGCCTGCCACCGTCGCAATCGGTGAGGACGGCGCTGCTGAAGTGCTGGACAAACCGCAAGCGCCCCAGGTCGAGACCCCTGCACAGCACGCCAGTGAGGGCGGTGAGCTCGACCAGTACAGCGAAGGCGTCAAGAAACGCATCGACAAGCTGACCGCGCGCCTGCGCGAGACTCAGCGACGCGAGCAAGCAGCCCTGGAGTACGCCAAGAGCGTCCAGGCCCGCGCACAACAGCTCGAGCAGCAGTTCATGACCGCTGACAGCGAGCGCCTGGGCGAGGCCAATGGCCGCGTGCAGACGCAAGTGGTGGCCCTGAAGCAGATCATCCGCAAGGCCCGTGAAGAAGGTGACATTGACACCGAAACGGAAGCCCAGCAGCGCCTGACTTCGCTCACCATGGAGCAGAACCAGATCGCCCTGGCCACCCAGCAGCGCGAGCAGCAGGCGCAGCAGTGGGCGCAGCAGCAACAGCTTGCTGCCCAGCAGGCCGCGCAGCAGCCTCAGGTACAAGTCCAGCAGGAAGTTGACCCTCGCGTCGAGGAATGGGCCGAGCGCAATCCCTGGTACGGCCGCGATACCGCCATGACCCATGCTGCCTGGGGAATCCACCGACAGTTGATTCAAGTTGAGGGGTTTGACCCAAACAGCAATGAGTATTATGATGAGCTAGACAACCGTTTGAAGCAGACTTTCCCCCAGAAGCTGGGTGGCGGTCAGCAGCAAGCGCAAACTAACAGGGCCGCCAGACCCGTGCAAACGGTGGCACCTGCATCCCGATCATCGGGTATTAACAACGCACGCCGCACTGTCAAATTGACACCAAGTCAAGTTGCAATTGCCAAAAAGCTGGGTGTTCCTCTTGAGGAATATGCCAAGTACGTAAAGGAGTAAGACCATGTCAGACGTCAAAGTACCTACACTCAATCGCAGTTCTCGCGGGGCCGAATCCCGGGAGAAAGATGCGCGACGCAAGCCTTGGGCTCCCCCTTCACGACTGGACGCGCCCCCACCGCCTCCTGGATACAAGCACCGTTGGATTCGAGCTGAAGCCGGTGGTATCGAAGACCGCACGAACATCTCTGGAAAACTCCGCGAGGGGTATGAGTTGGTCCGTGGTGACGAATACCCTGACTATCATGTCCCAACAATTGAAGACGGCCGACATGCTGGTGTGATCAGCGTGGGAGGTTTGCTCCTAGCCCGTATTCCTGAGGAAACTGTTGAAGAGCGCGACGCATATTACCGAGGTAGAGCGAACGACCAATTGCAGGCAGCCGACAATGAGCTGATGAAAGCCAATGCGCATTACTCAATGACCATTGACCGACCCACTCGTCGCTCCCGCGTTTCATTCGGCGGCTCTAACAAGGGCTGACGAGAACAACTTTTTGAAGGAAACATCAAATGGCAAACGTAAATAAGCCCTTTGGTCTGCGTCCTCTCGGCAATCTCTCCGCTACTGGTGGTCAAAAACAGTACGGATACCTGATTGCTGATAACCAGTCCGGGGCCATCTATCAAGGCGACCTAGTGACCATTGACAATGGTTACCTGGTCAAGTTCAACAACACGGACCACACTGTGGCTGTAGGCGTTTTCAACGGCTGCAACTACATTGATCCCACCACGGGTAAACCTACCTGGAAGAACTTCTATCCTGGTTCTGTCAACATCACCGCCGGCCAGATCGTGGCTGACGTGATCGACGATCCCAGCCAGTTGTTCATCATCCAGAACGCAGGCACTCCCACGCAAGCCAACATCGGCACCAACGCTGACATCACTGCTTCCACCACTGGTAGCACCACGACTGGTCTGTCCAACATGACCATGAGCGGTACTTTCACGGAAGCTGCTGCTGCCAACTTGAAGGCGGTCGGTTTGTGGAATGTTCCGGGCAATGAGATGGGCCAATACGCCGTTCTCGTTGTGAAGATCAATGAGCACATGTACGGCAGCACTGGCACGCCGGGCTTTAGCACCTAAGGAGATCAATCATGGCTATTTCACGTGCACAACTGGTGAAAGAGCTTGAGCCTGGTCTCAATGCTCTGTTCGGCCTCGAGTACAAAAACTACGAGAACGAGCACACCCAAATCTACGCTATCGAATCTTCTGACCGCGCGTTTGAAGAAGAGGTGATGGAATCTGGCTTTGGCGAAGCTCCTGTGAAGACTGAAGGTGCTGGCGTTGCATACGACCAGGCACAAGAGGTCTACACTGCTCGCTACACCCACGAGACCATCGCTTTGGCGTTCTCGCTGACCGAAGAAGCTGTCGAAGATAACCTCTACGACCGTCTCTCGGCCCGCTACACCAAGGCTCTGGCCCGCTCGATGGCTCAGACCAAGCAGATCAAGGCTGCGGCTGTGCTGAACGGCGCTTTCACCACCTCTATCGGTGGCGACGGCGTTGCTCTGTGCGCAACCAACCACCCCACTCTGACTGGTCCCAACCTGTCCAACACCCTGGCTACGGCAGCCGACTTGTCCGAGACCTCCTTGGAACAAGCCCTGATCGACATCGCAGCGTTCACCGACGAACGCGGCCTGAAGATCGCCGTCCAAGGCCTGAAGCTGATTCTGCCGAAGGAACTCCAGTTCACGGGCGACCGTATCCTGAAGTCCACTCTGCGTGTTGGCACTGCTGACAACGACATCAACGCTGTCCGCAACATGGGCATGGTGCCTCAGGGCTACACCGTCAACCACTTCCTGACCGATCCCGACGCCTGGTTCGTTAAGACCGACGCTCCTAACGGCATGAAGATGTTCGAGCGCGTGTCTCTGAAGACTGGCTTCGAAGGCGACTTCGACACCGGCAACGTCCGTTACAAGGCACGTGAGCGCTACAGCTTCGGCTTCAGCGATCCTCGCGGCATTTTCGGTTCGCCCGGCGCGGCCTAATCGGCCAAATGAAAAAAGGGGTCTTCGGACCCCTTTTTCTTTTTCAATAAATAGGGTATATTGGACCCACCCCGGGGTTTCCGGTGCATCTGACAGTCCCGGCTGACGACATGCAGATAGATGCACCCCAACTTGCATGTAAGGATCGAAAATGGCTACGACCACCTTCTCCGGCCCCGTCAAAGCGGGCACCATCAAAGAAACTACCGGCACGACCGTCGGCACCAACGTCAAGAACACTGGTTTTGTGCTGATGGCACAGTCCGCTGTGATCGACATCATCGGCGCTACTGCTGCTGATCAAGTTGTTGCAACGATTCCCGCTGGTTCGCAAATCGTTGACGTGATTTTGAACGTCACCACTGCCAACGACGACACTGGTACTGCCACTGTTGCAGTTGGTACCTCTGGCACTGCCAACGCATTCCTCCCTGCTACCTCGGTCAAGACTGCCGCAACCACTCGCGGTACTTTGACCACCAGTGTGGCAACCGATGTGGGGGCTACTGACATCCAGGTTCTCGCTGACTTCACCGCTCAAAACGGTAACGGCGCAGCTGGTGCAGCAACTGTTACGGTAACGTACCTGCAAGCTCGCGACCTGGTCTGATAGGGGGCCATCATGAGCAACAGCAACATCCAAACAGTCACTAAGACTGCTGATGCCCAAGCGATCGCGGGCAGAACTCGCGTTGCTGGCCTCTACTACACGTGCACTGGAACGGCGTCTTCCTTTTCTTTGAAGAATGGTTCGACGTCAGGCGGCACTGCATTGATGACCGTCATTACTCCGGCGGCAGCTGGTGCTTACGACATCATTCTCCCTGACATGGGCATTCTGTTCCCGGATGGCGTGTTCATTGACGTTAATGATGCGCAGGTAACCAGTGTAACGCTCATGTTTTACGGCGGAGCGGCTGCGTAATGGCTTCCAAAGGCATGGGTATCAAAACCTCGGTGAAGAGCGGAAACTTTCGCGCCACCAAGGCAGGTGCAGGCATGACCAAAAAAGGCGTTGCAGCGTACCGCAAAGCTAATCCTGGGAGCAAACTGAAGACGGCGGTGACTACCAAGACACCGTCGCCTGCAGAGGCAAAGCGTAGGGCATCGTATTGTGCGCGGTCCGAGGGCCAGATGAAGGATTTCCCTGACGCTGCCAAGGACCCAAACAGCAGGCTTCGCCAGGCGCGAAAGCGTTGGAGGTGTTGAGCCGTGGAGATGATGGTATGGAACGTGATCTTGACAGCGATCGTGGGACTTATGGGATTTTTGCTTAAAAGCAAGTTCGATGAGTTGTCCCGGATCAGCATTTTGCTGAACCGCACTCGCGAGGAAGTTGCCAGGGACCACGTCACGCGCAGGGAAGTGGACGATCGGATTGAAAAACTGGTTGTCCACATGGATCAACGATTTAATCGACTCGAGCAAAAACTCGACGACATGAGAAAAGGGGCTTGAAATGGCAACAATGAAGATGGTCAAGAAGGGCGGCAAATCAGTGCCGGCCTTTGCAGCTGATGGCGTCGGCAAAATGAAAAAAGGCGGCGCAGCAGGCATGCACAAAATGCCTGACGGCAAGATGATGAAAAACTCCGCTATGGCCGACAAGATGGGTCGTGCGGTGAAACGTAAAACGGCCGACGTCAAGGGCCGTGCAATGAAGAAAGGAGCCTAATCATGGCTGGAAAAGGTATGGGTTGCGCCACTCGTGGCGGCGGTGCCGTGATGAGCGGTCCTGCAAACAAGATGTTGTCCGAGACCAGCCCCAAAACTGGTCCTGTGATGATGAAAAAAGGCGGCATGGCCAACAAAGGCAACATGAATGAGCACAAGCGCATGGCCATGGGCAAGCCCATCGGCAAAATGGGCGGTGGCATGATGGCCAAGGGCTACAA
>Ga0129333_10001415_pt1 | contig 21681 bp, 35 predicted proteins | sample CPB6_08_DNA_FD_94474 | JGI IMG/M metagenome (GOLD analysis project Ga0129333, IMG submission 94474) | Freshwater to marine salinity gradient microbial communities from Chesapeake Bay, USA - CPBay_Sum_0.6_0.8_DNA | ecosystem: Environmental > Aquatic > Marine > Coastal | place: USA: Chesapeake...
AATCAGTTTCCCAGCAAGTGGTACAACACCAGCATATGATGAAAGTATATTCTTACTGTTCCTCGTAGCAAGCGATGGAGTATATAACTAATGGCTAATCAAGTTAGTGTAAATGGTAGTGGTGTTGTACAAGTTAACATTGAACCAACAGCAGATGTTGTTGTACAAGTTGATCGTGCAATAGTTCCAATTGGTGCTAGTGGGGCAACTGGACCAACTGGGGCTACAGGTGCTACAGGTGTCCAGGGACCAAGTGGTGCAACAGGACCACAAGGTGCTACTGGATTAGGCGCAACTGGCGCTACTGGTGTACAAGGTCCTACGGGTGCAACAGGACCACAAGGTGCTACTGGTATAGGATCCACAGGCGCTACCGGTGTACAAGGTCCTACAGGAGCAACTGGTATAACAGGTAGTACAGGACCAGTTGGTAGTACAGGTGCAACAGGTATACAGGGACCAAGTGGTGCTACTGGTATAACAGGAGCAACGGGAGAAATAGGTCCTACAGGTGCTACGGGATTAACTGGTAGCACAGGTGCTACTGGTGAAACGGGAGCAACAGGTTTAACAGGTGCTACAGGACTTACTGGTGCAACTGGTAGTATTGGCAGCACAGGTGCTACTGGTGTAACTGGCGCTACTGGATTTCGTTATGGTTTAGAATATACATTTAATACATCAAGTAGTAATGCTAATCCTGGTAATGCACAATTTTCAACCAATACTGGAGGAATAGTTAGTCCAACAGGTGTAACTGAAATTTATGCAAATAATAGTGCAGTAGGTATAAGCAACGTTAGTGGTATATTTAATACATGGGACGATAGTACAAATACAGTAAAGGGTTTGTTAACTATACAACATGTTGGTAGTGCTAATGGATTAGTTTCATTCCAAGTTACAGGCGTAACAGCATTGACTGGTTATTATGCATTTACTGTAGCAAATGGTGCAGGTAATTTGCAAGTATTTTTACCAGCAACAGTACCATATATATTAAATTTTAGTCCAGCAGGCGATCAAGGTAGTACAGGTGCTACTGGAAGTATTGGTGCTACTGGATTAACTGGGGCTACTGGTGCAACTGGATTAGAAGGTAGTACTGGTGCAACAGGTGCAACTGGATTAGAAGGTAGTACTGGAGCAACTGGTATACAAGGACCTACTGGAGCCACAGGACCTGAAGGAGCAACTGGTGCGACTGGTGCAACTGGTGAAATAGGTGCTACGGGATTAACTGGTGCGACTGGTGCAACTGGTGAAATAGGTGCTACGGGATTAACTGGTGCGACTGGTGCAACTGGTGAAATAGGTGCTACTGGATTAACCGGTGCTACAGGTGAGATAGGGGCTACTGGAGCAACAGGCCCAGTCGCTGGATCAAATACAAATATCATATTTAATGATGCTAATACTGCTAATGGTAGCAATGCATTTACATTTAATAAAACTTCAAATTTAGTAACCCTTAGCGGTAATGCCAATGTTATTGGTTTATTAACCTTTAGTAGTGATACTGCGCCCGACATAAAAGCATTAGATGATGGTAATACAGCAATTCGTAGAGCATTAGCATTCCAAGGTGGCAATATTAGTAATGCAAGTGCAAGTAATACAATTGCTGGTGCATTAGCATTTACAGCGGGAGGTGCTGTTAGCACGGATAGTGGTAATGCATTTATTGCTAGAGGTGGTGCTGCTGTATTAACTGGTGGTTCTGCTAATACTGCTAATGGAAATGTTTTTGGTGGTGGAATTGTATTAAGTCCAGGTACTGCAAATACTACAAATGGCAATGCAACAGGTGGTGCTATCAGTCTTATTGGTGCACAAACTGCTGCAACTAATGGTAATGGTACAGGTGGTGCTATGACAATTAGTACTGGCGGTACTATTGTTAGTAATGGTACTGCAACTGGTGGTAACATTACAATGGTGACTGGTGTTGCTAACACTACAACTACAGGTGCTGCAACCACTGGTAGTATTATTTTAAATATAGGTATACCAAATGGTGTTACTAGTAATACTCGTGGTAATATTAATATTGGTACAAGTGCAACACAATATCCACAAGCAATTAACATGGGTGGTACAAATAGCCCAGTTATTATAGCAGGTGTGGCCAATGTCACTGGTAACGTAAACATCACTGCAAATGTCAATGCAAACAATGCAAACATTGGTAGTGGTAACATTGATATGTATGCTAATGGTTTGATTGATACTGTTGGTAATGTTAATGCAGAAAACATTAACATAAGCAGTGGTGATATCTATCTATATGCTAATGGTGATATTAACGCAACTGGAAGATTAAGTTATTTACGTACATTTGGTAGTTTTAGCAATCCAAACGATATTGCTATTACAGCAAACACAGTTGCTAACTTAGACTTGCCAACTACTGGTATAGCAAATGGTATCAGCATTGTAAGCAATAATCAAATTAGCGTATCGAGAAGTGGCACATACAATCTTCAAATCAGTTTACAATTAAAAAATACTGATAACGCAGCAGATCACGACTTTGATTTCTGGTTTGCAAAGAATGGTAATGATATCGCTGATAGTGCTACAGTTGTTACTGTTGTTAAAAACGATGGTAAAAACATAGCAGTAGTAAACTTTATTGATACTTGTAATGCAAACGATTATTATCAAGTTAGATATGCGGCAAGTAGTGCCAACATATCATTAGAAGCATTTGCTAATATTACTACGCCATATACAAGACCAGCAATACCAAGTGCAATAGTCACAGTTGTACCAGTAGGTGCATAATGGAAACACTACTTGCTTGGATAAAAGGTCTACCAAGTTATTTAAGTAACTTCTTAGATATATTGTTAGTTGCTATGGTGTTTGTAACAGCATTTACGTTAATTATTGGCGTATGGTTAGGATTTTTAATCACACGCAAACGTATGAACCATATTGTAGAATTACAGTTCTTTCCACCAAAAATTACCTTTAAGGAGAAATAAAATAAATATTAGTGTGGGATATAGAGTCTAAATGTAATATGCTCATATCATAAAAATCTAATTAAACTAAGCCATAGTTTAAATTTCCGTTATACTATATCCCACACTGAATAAAGATTAGCCCACATTTATGTGGGCTTTTTTACAAATATGCCGCTCAACCTTCTGGTGTAGAGTTTGTCGCACAGCGATGGCGTAAGTAGGATCAAGACATACTGCAGGTGTCAGAGATAAACCAGATTAACGTTTTAGTTCGTATACAACTAACATCTTATTAAGTGTGTTAGCAAATTCTGGATCACTCATGCAAGCATTCATAATTTTTAAATGCATACCATAATGCTTGATAAAATCATCATACTCACTATCGGGAAATATAATTGCAGTTTGATTTTGCAATTTACGTTTTTCGCATTTGTATACCAAATGCAACATATCTTCTGTAAACATAATGTATTTATAGATGTCCCGATTTACGGCACTTCGGGACCAGAGTGTTGATGCTTACCATATAATTTATATGTAACCCGTGTTTCCGTTTCGCACTCATACTACGGTTAAGAGTATGTAACAGGACAGATTATTATGATTTATGCCCTTAGTGCTATTCGCCAAGATTATGCAATCGCATAACCTCAGCAATTTGCTGTTCCTTACCTTTTAGACCACGCGCTGTATACCAAATACCACCATTCTTTTTTGGGTCAATATATGCACCACCAATTTCTAATTTCCAATCTATTTCACGATCTCCATCCTCATGCAATTCTTTAGGAAGAAAGACTGTAAAATATGCACGGGTACCATCGTGTTTACCAATTTCAGGCAATTCATTTACAATGATTTGATTGCTACGCTGACGAGTAGTTAGATTATATTTGGCACACTGATCATAGAACCAATCAGTTTTTTGCTGTGCAGTCATATTGTTCCAAACTTGCTCATCAAGTAGTTCATTACGAACCTCAACAGCAGTTTCTACAATACTATCAATATTGAATTGATCGGACAATTTACGAATTTTACTTTTCAAACTTTGAGCCATTTTGTGACCCTCCTTTATGTTGCAGTCATTATTGACTGTATAGATATAATAACAAATGTATTTAGTAGTATCAAGTAATTTGGGTAAGTATCCCGATTCGCACCTTGCTCGGGATCACACAAGAAAAAAGCCATTTAGACCAGTGCTACCCTGCTAGAAAGCATCGTATTATTTACTTTCAAAATTATAACTATTTTCTATACCTACAACCTCAAAGTAGCGAATATATTGATTAACTATTTCTTCCCTAAAATCTATTCTATTTGGTTTTTTAAAATCTTCATAGCCTTTCATTCTAAAAAACGCTCTATAAAGAGAACGACATTCAGTACTAACATAATACATAAAACCTGTGTATTCTGGTTTTTTAGTTAGATATGAACAATTATCATAATCAGTTTGTAATAATTCCATAGCATGTAATTCTTTTACAAGATATACATTATTAGCAAACTCCCAAATATCATTTTTCATTTTATTTTTAAAAGTTGACTTATTAGAATATGCATTACGATATTTTGGAGAAAGTTCACCATATTGGTAATGTAAAAGATTTATAGAGGCAATCTCTGCCCAATGTTCGCTAATATATTTTAGTTCTCTTTTAGATAATTTAGGTAGTTTCATAAATTGTTCTATGTAATTAATTAAAGATGTCCCGTTTGAGCGCACACTACGGGATCAGAGTGTTTATGAGGGGATGTTAGGTGCAATGCTGAGGTACCCTGCGCTATTTTTTAAAAATGAGTATCACGTTACGTGCGCCTACGTGATCAGAGGTTCCGAAGTGCTTACGAGGGAGTAATCTGAAAGATGTTGTAAGCAACGATACACATTATTAATTATACACAAACTATTTGTAGATACAAATTATTTGGGTAATTTATTTTACCTCAACAATTACACCAAGATCAAGCAATGTTCTAAAACGACAACCTGCTTCTAGCCTGCTATGATCCTTACCTGTAGATGATAAGTATTGTGGTCTTAATTTAATTACTTTGATAATAAGGTCGCGACATTCTTTATATGTAAATGATTTGAATGCAAAATAAGTGCGACACATATCGTGTTCATGTTGAAAGTAATCATTAACATTACGTTCAGCAAGCCACACAAAACGACGACCATTATAATTGTTACGAATTTTTTGCTTTTTCATAAATTACTCTAAAATTGTAAAGACCTGATCAGAAAGTTCTACAAGTTCAATAGAAACCTTTTTACCTTTTGGAAGAGCAGATTGAATCTCTGTAAAAGTTTGACGAAAATATACAGCAATATCATCATTATCATCAAATGCGTGTTCCTTTTCCAAAAGGGTTTCATTAGTATCAGCATTGACTAACGATTGATACATCGTGTTATCAATAGTTTTATAATAAAGAACATAGTTACTCATAAATCACCTTTTTCAACATTCGTAGCAAGTCGCTACATTGTTAATATTACGCTCAAGCAAGGCCAGAGTCAACAACTAAAAATCCAACAAAATCAATGACTTACGTAACCTATTGATTTTATTAGGTTTTTTTCCGTGTTTTTTGCGTATATATAATGAGTAATTTTATGCGCATAAACTGGTGTAAAATGCATAAAATACTTTCCGTTATAAATCAATGACTTACGACGCCGGCACTGTAAGTCATTGATTTTGCTGGATTTATATTTGTTGCATTAGGCCTAGATATCTGTAGAATAGATTATGTAGTCAATAACGACTACGCATTGACAGGAGTAATTTATGAGTTATACAAGTGATTACAACAAGCGTAAGCAAATTGCTAGCGAATATAGCAATGTTCTTGATCGTTTAATTATGCCTAAGGACATTCGTATTACAAAGTCTGGCGATATTGTTACTAACAATTTGTCTCTCGACGAGGCAAAAATTCTTGAACAATATATTTGTAACAAATATGAAAGTGAGGGTCTTAAGCGCGAATTTAGCGATGAATTCGATGCTGAAGTAGATTCGCTTTTTGCTGTAAAGCATTAATGTAGCAAAAATACAACACATACAGGCTTGACTCTGTATGTGTTGTATACTACAATGTATATGTTGTTTAATTTTACTTATGAGGTGATTTATGTCTGATACTACTCTTGACGATTTGCTTGAACGTATTATTACTCACGCTAACGAGGCGCAAGGTCGTGATGTTGACGACAACTGGATCGATTACGATTTAACTCAAATTGTTGCTACGTGCGACGAGATTCAAGAATTGTTACACAAATTACGCGACAAATCTGATCAATGACTCCTGGCGCAATCGCATAACGCACTCTTAGCCCGTAGTGTGCGCAAAACGGGCTTTTTACTATTTTGGTAAATACACATATGAACAACTTTAATAATTTATTTGAAACAAATGATTACTGGTCCACATATGAGAATGGACCATATAAGGAAATAGGTTTTTTTGTAAGTGATCAACATTTTATAACTACAGGTGGTATTGGTCAGTTTGCTAAAGCATTCTATGATATGTGTAGTACATTTCATTGCAGAGTGCATTTTATTTTAGATAAACCTCCTAGCAAAGATTTTTACAAATACTTTACAAAAGCAGTACTTCATTATCCTGATAATGTAATACCGTATACAATACATCAAGACAATTATTTTCGCACTGACACATACAATATGTATAAGCAGGCAAACTTTCATAGTGCGTTTATGAAAGCAAAACAATCTTTAGGTCTAAAAAGTTTTGATATTATTATTTGTAATACTCATGAATCGCTAATGCCTGCATATAGTGATGGGTGTAAAAATATTATTTTTTATACACATTTGCAAAAGCACATACATTTAAACGCTAATAATTTTAAATTTTCACAAGAGTTTCATAACTTGACTCATGTATTGACTATGTTGCCAGACATTACAATTGGAACGCAAAGTGAATATAACGCAAAATTTTTACGACAACATTACAAGAATGTAGAAGTGTTGCCAATACCTATGCCTGATCAAAACTTTTTAAAAGAATATACAGGTGATAAGCATGGTGTGTTATATGTAGGAAGGTATGAACAACCAAGTAGGTCAGAAAGGTTTTTAGATATTTGTAAACAAGCAAATGTACCTGTCAAAATTATGACAAGTAGAAAAAGTGCGGAAAAGTTTAAAGAGAAATGCATTGCATTAGATTTGGAACATGAAATACGTCATAGTTTATTTGGTCAAGAAAAACTTGATTTTATGCTATCAAGTAGATTAATGCTTAACGTAAGCAAAAAAGATAGTTTTTGTATTGCTGCATACGAATGTATTGGGCATATGCCAATTATTGTGCAAGACGATCAAACTGAATGGACACCATATTTTGACAATAGGTTTATGATTACTTGTAATAAAAAAGATATTGTTAATCAAGTAAAGATATATTATGAATCAACATATACAAAAGAATTCTTTCCAAAGACATGGTATGGTAATGGTAGTTTAGACTACGTAAATCGTTTACATAACGAAGCATATGATATTTGGAACGATTATATTAACAGAGATAGGGTGAATTTATAATGGGTCAGTATACATTAACCAAATACGAAAAGCGTTTAATCGATAAGGCTATAATTGATGGTGTAGATAAAGGTGTGTATAAGAAATTTGACATACCAACATTCAATCACGCATTATGCACAACTATGCCACAATGGCGTGCAGAAGAATTAACTAAAGGTCAGAATACACGCAATATCGCATATATTGACTATGTAAAAGATTTTTATAGAATTAAGTATAAATGACTAAATACTTTTGTACTTTCTATAGTACTTTTTTATCCTATTATGTCAAAGGGCATATTGTTAGCGCAATATGCCCAATCTCGCTAAAGATTGACTGTAGGATATTATATAATAGGTAAATTATGCGTATATACTTAAATGTTCCATATGAAGAAAAGGATCTTGCCAAACAAAAAGGTTGTTGGTGGGATGATAATAAACGTCAATGGTTTATAGAAAATCCTATACACATGGATCAATATATACGTTGGATGCCAGAACACTTATTGAGACCAACTCAAAGCAAACCAATTAAACACACTCCATTTATTAATACTAAAATCAGCAAAGACCAACTTAAAAGAAAATTAGAAAAAAGAAGAAAGAAAACTAGACGTTAAACGTTTTTACCACGTAGAAGTGTAATCTAATCCATAGCGAGTATGGTACGACAATAGCGTTGTCTAGCGCAATAATGTAGGCTTAGCCATAAATGAAATCACGCCACTTGGCACGATATTCATTCCCTACATTGTAATGGTTAAATGCGATGCGTCATGGTAATTTAGGGTAGAGGACGCATACTAGACATACAGGTTCACTAACTATTCTGTATGTTAATAGTGAATACGCTGACAGCCCAATTAATTGGGTGCGCGAGATATAGTCAATCCGCTGCGTTAAATGTCAAGAGTTAGGACCTTTATACCTCGGCATGGTATGGGTAAGCGGTAGTATATCTACCCCTTTACCTTTGCATGATTGATTACTAAAACAAATTAATTAAGAAAAAAACACATGAGCGGTCTTGACCGCGAAATGTGTGTCTTGAACGAAGTGAAAGACACTTAAACTATCCAACATTATTGCTAATTGGCAGTTTTTTAACATATAATGTAAATACTCATGACTAATAGGAGAACAAATTAATGAGTGAAATAATTGAAGTAGTAAACAAAACCAAAATTACTAATAGCAATAACACATATATGGATTTACCAGATAGTGTTAAAAAGCAAATACTAACTGCATTGGATAGTGTACACTACAACTTTAGCGAACTAAAATTAAGTAAAAATTTATTTGTTAAGGAATGTATAAAATGGTATCATGAACCAAATAATGAATTGCCATATAGTACAATGCACAAATCAAAAAATAGTCCAAATACATTTATTAGTGGTATTATTAATAATATTCGTTATGGTACTCAATATGATTTTGCAGAAACGCAATTTCATACAATTGTTAATCTATTAGAACAAACTAATACCATACTCAATGCTATACGCTATGATGAAAAAATATTATTACAGCCAAAAGCCAAATATGGCATTATAAAATTAGTTGACAAATATGACAATAACGCTAACACTGTTGTCAGCCAATTATTTGACAATCTATAAAGTACATTAAATAAAATGTGCTTAAAAATGTCATTACATATTATCAAAGACACACTAAACTAGGTTGGAAAACTGTGGGATATGTATGTCAGATATGTAACAAATACTTTGTAAAAGCCAAAAGTATGGAAGAACATATATGTAAAGTAAAAAAACCTATTACTAAAACTGAGTAAATACTATCATGAATAAGTTAATCGATATCAACAAAACACTGGATTTAATCAAACTAAAATTTTACAATGAATACTTGTATACCAATCATATCTATGATGAAGGTGAAAGTGGTTATCACAAAAATCTCACTGAGCAAGTAGTTAAAGATTACATACTACCACTAAACTTACCTAAAGATAGTCATATACTAGATTTAGGATGTGGTCCAGGATATTTCTTAGATAACATGGTACAACATGGTTATACAAATTGTATAGGTGTAACATTAAGTCATGGTGACATAGAAACATGTCGTAGCAAAGGTCATACTGTAAAAGAATATGATCTAAGTTTCTTACCACAAACTGATGGTTACTATGATGAAAGTGTAGACTTCATATTCTTACGTCATGCACTAGAACATAGTCCCTATCCAATCTTTAGTTTAATGGAATACAATCGTGTATTGAAACAGAATAGTAAGATTTATATAGAAGTACCACAACCAAACTGTGATCGATATCACGAATACAATATCAATCATTATAGTATATTGGGACATCATCAATTATTTGCATTACTTCAACGATGTGGATTTAAAGTTGATAGTTGTAGTAATATAGAATTTCAACTAAATCTACCCTCAGAAAATAATGAATATAAAACTGTTACAGAAAAGTTCTATGCAATACTTGCAACGAAAGTACAGCCATTAGATGTCAAATAAATACAATAGAGGATATACAAATGCCAGTACATGAAGTTCGTAATAAAAGTGGTAAGATCATAGGCTATAAGTGGGGACGTAGTGGTAAAACATATCGCAAACGCGAAGATGCAGAAAAACAAGCCCGTGCAATCTATGCTAGTGGCTATGGTGAAAAAAGAAATGAATACAACTTATAAATTAAACAAAGATGATAATGGTGTATTATGGGTTACTGTAAAAGAACTCATGACTGACATTAAAGATGCACTAGATAAAATTAGTAATCTAGATGATCCACGCTTAATGGAAGTAGATAAAAAAGAGTTGGATGCAAAGATCGTAGGATTACATGCTATCTATACATTTTTAGGTGCATTAGTTACAGAACAAACATTAATTGACAAAAAATTAGAATTAGAAAGACAACCACTTATGGGCAATGTCTATATCAATAATGTTCCAGTTGATACACCTGTAGAAGTACAAAAGGATACACTACACTAATATGTCTATCATTACAAATTATAATCGTGTTATACACACATTAGGTTTTGTACAGTTTGAAAAGATGTACAATGAACTTAGTGTATATCTAAACGAAACAGAACAAAACAAATGTTTGGATTTCATGATAACTATTGAAAATAGCAAATACGATATCAATCCAACTATAGATGATTGCAAAACACAAATGCGATTAATACTTGGTAGTGATCGTTATGAAGAAGTTGTAAGTAAATGGAAAAGTGAAAATCAAAAGATATTAAGCATGTATGGCAGACTCAAATACAAGTTTAAGAAAGATGGATCATTATGGGATGGATTAGACCCAGAAGATAATCCAGACGATTACGAAAAAATCTATGTTTAAACATTTACACCAACATAATCTAACATACACACAACATTTATTACGTTGTGTTAAAACTAGTTTTGTGTTGTTAGTGCATGGTATATATCCAGATATATGGACTGATAAAGCCAGCAAACTATTAGGGCTAACATATGAGTTACAAACCAACAGAAACAATGGCTAATAACGCAAAGCGTGGATTGAAAATGCGTGAAGAAAGCACACCAAGCAATCGTGGTGGCACAGAAGTTGGATTAGCACGTGCAAGACAGTTTAGCAATCGTGAAAGTGTTAGTTTGGAAACAGTTATGCGTACATATCAGTTTTTAAGCAGACATCGCAAAAACTACAAGCCTGGACAAAATACACCTGGTACACAAGCATATCTAATGTGGGGTGGACCTGCTGCATTAACTTGGGCTAATAAAATACTACGTGAGGAAGGCGTAATATGAAACATACAAAACAACCAGTAAAAATGCTAGAAACTAAAAATGCACAGGGTAAAAAAGTAGGTGCAGATAATAAAGCATGTTGGCCAGGATATCGTTATAGTGGCACTGTTAACGGTAAAGATATATGCACAAAGGTAAAGAAATAATGTATAACAAGAAACCAAAACCAAAAACTAAGCCAAGACCAAAGATGTGATTACTGAACATATACAACGTTTTATGTCTATGACTGATGAAGAATTCATCAATCATGCACAATATTACAGAAGATTTCGTGGCGTAAGCACATATGAACATACATACAATATAGATTATATAACTAAACGCGCACACACATTAGGATATAATTTTACAGCAGGCTGTTGTAACAAATACTATCTAACAAAAAATGATAATCAAATCTAATGGTCACATACTTAAGATAAATAAAAGTGTATGTCTGAAAAACAATCAAAAAATTCAAAACATGGACGTGGTGGTCCAAGACATGGTAGCGGCAGACCAAAAGGCAGCACTAACAAGATCAGTCCAGGAACACTTCTTCACGACTTTCGTAAAGAACAGGGCATGTCATTTAGCCAGTTCATAAACAAAAAGATACGTGATGCTGAAGTTAATAATGATCATGAACTTGTTAGCAAGTACATATTAGGTTTAGCAAAGTATATTATACAAGATGTACAACAAATTGATCATACAACACAGGGTCAAAGTCTAAGACCTATATACAACTTTCCTAAAAATGAGTTACCAGATTGGTCACCAATTTACACATTAGAAGATGCAAAGAAAGATTGATATCGCACTTTTCGGCGAACAGCAAACTCTATTACGAGATTGGCTTGAATCTGATAAGCACTGTATTAATATTGTACCTGTGGGAAGTGGCAAAACATTTTTGGCTAGCATAGCATTACCTATATTTGCAAACGATGAACGTTACCATAAAGGTAAAGATATTATCTACTCAGCCCCTACAGGGCAAATGATAAAATCATTAATTTGGGAACCACTTAAACGTAGTTGCATTGAATACTATAATTTAACTGATGGTGTTGATATTAATAATACAGACATGACAATAAAATTTCCAAATGGTGTTTTTATAAGATGTAAAAGTGCAGAAATGCGTGAGAACTTACGTGGTTTAAATGTCGGCGTTTGGGTTGCTGACGAAGCAGCATTGTATACCCAAGATACATTGCAAGAAATAACCAATCGTCTTAGACCAAAAGTAGGACAACCTGATACTGGTGGACGTTTAATTATTATAAGCACACCAAATGGTACAGGTCCACTATATGATTTGTTTAAGTTAGCATTAGAAAATAAAGAGCGTTATATAGTACGACATTTTAACTATGAGCAAATGCGCAGTGGCAATCGTAAGTTTATAGAAGAACAAAAGAAACTATTGAGTCCACTAAAGTTTGCACAAGACTATTTGTGTAGTTGGGAAAGCAGTGCTGACCAGTTCTTTTATTCATTTAATAGGCATAGTCATACAGTAGATCAAATAGTTGATTGGCATGGTGATTTATATACTTTCCATGACTTTAATAAACGTGTGATGTGCGCCATTGTAGCACAAGTAAGTAATCCTGGCGAAGTAAATGGACGTATGGAAATACTTAAAACATATGCTATCAATGACTGTAGCACAGAAGGTATAGCACAAGCAATACGTAATGATTTTCCTAAACGTAGAATCAATAGTATTATTGACATGAGTGGTACACAGGTTAATCGTGATACAACAAGTCCTTTTGGTATCACAGACAAAATCATATTAGAAAAATATGGTTTTACAATTGTAAACAGTCGCAAGAGTAATCCACTAATTAGTGATACAGATAATACAGTCAATGCTTTTATTACACGTAATGGATTAACAGTACAAAGTGATGATACAAAATTATTAGAAGCATTAACAACATACCACTTTGAAGATGGTAGTCGCAAAAAGTTAGTAAAGTATACTGAGCAAAAGTATGCACACATAGACGGTCTAGGTGACGCATTACGCTATGGCATACATCATCTATTTCCAATATTACATGATATGGGAATGCCAGAATATGTTGGCATGGATAAACGCTTTATACGCACACCCGGACAAGAATATATGCCAGAAAGTCCACTTTATCCTGGCGGACCTACATGGGAAGAAATCATGAAAGGTGAATCAACAAGTGAAGATTACATGACTTATTAAGGAGAACAAATTATGCCAAGATATAAAGGACCAAAACTATCACCCTATGAAAGATTAATGATGCGTACTAAAAAACATGAAAATGGTTGTTGGTTATGGTTAGGCGCAACTAATAACGCAGGCTTTGGTTTGATTAAAAGCGAAGATCCAGGTAAAATGGTTACTGTACATAGAGTTATGGCAGAACATTTAGGTTGGAATATTGATAACGTAGAAGTACAACATACATGTACAAATTATACTTGTGTTAATCCTGATCATTTAGTATTAGGTAACAAAGTTGATCGTTATATTACATTATATAAAAGACATGAAAGTCCATTTAAAAGATTATGGAAAGATCCTGTCAGAACATGTCCACACTGTGGTGGCACAAGTACTTTCAATAAAATACATATTAAACATAGTAATTGTGGCAGTAATTAACACGCATAAATACAATATCACACAGGGTATAAATTATGGATTTTGAAATGATGGTTGAGATGTATGTCATCTCTAAATTCTACATTCCACAAGATGATCATTATGACCTTGCCAAAGATGTTGTACGTTACTTAACTGATATGGGTCACGACGATGTTGAAATAGAACGTGCATTTGGTGAGTTTCCTGAAATGATGAAAGCACTTGATGAATATTCAGTATATACACAAGAAACTGAAGATGTTATGGATATGGATCCAGAAGAATACGCTGCTATGGAAAAAGAAGAATACCTTGATGAAAAATTCGGTGGCGATTACTACGAATATCTTGACGAAGAATAATCGTCTACGGAAACAAATATGCACGCACAAGAATTAATACACAAAAATCACATTTACAATGCCCTTTATGAACAAATGCTTGCCTATCAATATGCCTATCTTGGCGGATATGTTTTTAAAACATATGTGCGTAAAAAGCGTCCCAGTGAAGATAGCAATCTATGGCAAGATTTAGTTAATAATACAGTAGCACAACCTGTTTGTAGATATATCGTTGATACAATCAATGATGTTTTGTTTGAGCCAGGCATTAAACGCGATTTAAAGTTCTGTACACCAGATGGAAGATATATTGATCCAACAAACACTGATTGGAGTCAATTATTTTTATTAGATTGTGATTTACAAAATCGTAGTCTAAACAGTTTCATGGAAGGTGTAGGACAACTATCTAGTATCTTTGGACATTGTTGGGTATTTGTTGATATGCCACAACAAATGGAAGGTAATTTAGGTAGACCCTATGTTGTAAGCATGAGTCCATTGAATATATGGGATTGGAAGTGGGAATGGTTCGGTGGCAAACCATTAGTCAAATATGTCAAAGTATTAGAAAGTGAAGATAAGCATGATTGGTATATTAAATGCTATCATCTTGGCACAAGTACAACACCAAGTTACTGGGTAAGTTATAGAGTAGGTAAAGCAATTAGTCAAAACGATGTTGAAGAATTAGGTCGTGGCGAATATCCTGCAGGTATGGCATTGCCTGCATTTATCGTATATGGTCGTCGTGATCCACGCAGCATGGACTTTGGTGTTAGTGATATTGATAGCGCAAGTGACGCACAACGCGAACATTACAAACTAGAATGCGAAGCCTATACTGCAATACAATTTGCACACACATTGATTCGTGCAGATAAAGGTGTTGCTATTCCTGTACATGCTGGTGCAATCGTTCGTGCTAGCGAAGGTCAAGTAGAAACAATACCAGTAAACACAGGCGATGTTGACGCAGTATTAAAGAAACAAAATGATATATTGGAACACATTGAAGCATTAACAGGATTAGGTGGCTTACGCAATAGTAAGAACCAATTAGCCAGTGGTGTTGCAATTATTGAAGAACGCAAACAATTACATCGTCTTGCAAAAAGTAAAGCAAGACAAATGGAAGTTGCAGAAGAAATGATTTTTACATTTGCCAGTCGCTTTATGAATATGCGTTGGGCAGGTGAAGTAATCTATAACACAGATTATGAAGCACATGACACAAATTATAGAATGGCATTGATCAAAGAAGCAAAACTTCTTGTACAAAATAATCCTATAATTGATAGTTTGATTAGCAAAGAAATTATTGGTATGCTTGCTCCTGATGAGGATGTACCACAGTATGAACAAGCATATATTAATACAATTGCTGATCCACAAGTTAAAGATTTAATGACCCGTGAAAATGAGCAAGTATTGAGTCGTGATTTAGGTAGTCAGATACCAACAGCAGAAGATTTTGGTATGAGTGAACCTACATATGGCGATGATACTGCTATGGATAGTGGTGAAGGTGATGGACTTGATGGTGGCGTAGGAACTCCTATATCAAGTACAGGACCAAGTTTCTATACACAACAAGCAGTAGCAGTACAATTACAAGGCATTAACACAGGTCGATGATTTTCGTTTGTTACGTTATAACTAAAGAGGAAATATGACAGAAAATAACATCGTTGGCTCCGATACAGCCGCCCCTGAAGTAGCACAGGACAATAACGCTACAGATGGTAAAGTGAACCCAGGTGCTATACGCAAAAGCACTACACAAACATTATTGAACGCATTGTCACAAGCAAGCGGTCAACAATTTGAAAGTGTAGAGGCAGCATTAGCATATGTGGCACGCACATCATCTCACGTTGGCAACGTAAAGCCAGTGGAAGCAGAGACTACAGAACCACGCATGGGGCGTGAGGAGTCATCTGACAATACCGATTTGCGTGAACAGTTCAGTAAGTTACAACGCGATTTACAAAGTAAAGAAAGAGCATTGAGACAGAAAGAACTTGACGCAGAAATTATTCGTACTATGGGCGAAAAATTTGACCCTGACTTGCTTGATTATGCATTACAGAAAGTGAAATCAAACATACAGTTTAAGCGCGATGGATCATTTGCTATCGTCAATCAAAAGGGACAAGAACGTTATGGTATGGACGGTAATCCACTTACATTAGCCGGTTTGATTAATGAAGTAGCCCAAGGCAATCCAAAGTTACTTAAGGGTGGAAATGGTCAAAGCGGTTCTGGATTAAAGCCGGGACAGGGTAATTTTGCTGGTGCGCCAACAGATGCTATACCTGATTATAGTCAAGATCCTGCAGCCTTCAACGCTTGGGCTGCAAAACAAGGTCTTGGTAAGGGTACAGGTCTAAAGGCAACTAAAGTAAGTGCTACAGTCTCGTCAATGTCTAGAAAATTATTTTAAGCCAAATTAAAGGAGAATTAAAATGGCATATGTACTAGGCGGTGGCAATAATGAAGCCGATGGTTTTACAACTGCAATCGCAAATTTCGCTTTACGTGCAATGCACGAAAGCACAGGTCTAGTGGACTACACAACTGTAGTTGCTCCTAATCAGGGTAACCAGTACTTAGTTCCACAGTTCGCACCAATCACTTACCAGGATTACTTACCAAATGCTAACGCTGCAAACGGCGGATTTGGTAGCAACACTGGTGGTGCAGTTGAACAGAATCCTTCATTGGGTCAAGGTTCAATCACAGCAAGCCCAGCAGTAGCAGCCACAGCATTCGATATATTCTATGCTTGGACTACTAGTTTTGAACTTGCTGCAACATTGGGTGCAGAACTTGGTGAATCATATGGTGAAAAGGTTGATCAGCGCGTATGCGATGCATTCCTTTCATTCAAAGCAACACCAAGCAACACTAACTATTCACCAACTCCACTTGACGGCTTTGCTCGTCCAACACAGTTAGGTGCAATGGAATTGTTACAGGCTGGACTACCAAGCAACACTGCTGGTTGGACAGTAGGTTTCAGTTCAAGCAGCGTACTAGAATGCATACGTAACATCAAGCAGAACTACAAGGTTGCACGCCTACCAGGCGCACCAATCATTGTTCTTGATAGCAATGGCGAATCATATCCAGGTAACGTAGCAGGACAAGATGGATCTTCAATGACTCGTCTACTTGCTGAATTAACTGGCGGCGCTGTAAACAATCCAACATATGGTGGTGGTTCAGCATTGTCAGCACTAGGAAACGAATTGTTAGCAACTGGTAAATTAGATAATGTTTACGGCTGTAAAGTCGCATTCACTACATTCTTACCTGCTGCAACACGCCCTGTTCTTGGTCAAGGTTCAAACTCAAACGTCATTGTAGGTGCTTACTTCCACGAGTCAGCAATCTTCACAGTATTGAAAGAAGGTCTACAAATCAAGATGGGTGAGAAGCCAGGCGGATTACAGATGTGGTTAACTGGTGTTGCTTACATGGGTGCAGGCGTAGCCGATCCAAGACGCGGTGGAGCAATTAATATTATTCAAGTCTAATTGAATTAATTTGCATAGGAAACAAATAAAATGTCAGTACCATATCAAAGAGTAAGCAATGCAACAGTACAGGATATCATATTTTATGATCCTGCTGCTGAACGCCGCGCAGCACAAATGCAAGTAAATTGGGACGAGTACTTCAAAGTAGGTAGTCAAGAAATCCTTTATCAACTTGAATTTGGTTGGTGGCCAAAGTATTGCGATACTGTGTTAGGTGCGACATATTACACTAACTTACCTAATGGTAGTTTAATTTCTGCATTCAATCCTAGTTTGCTCATTAAAAGTGATCAAACATTGATACGCCTTGATACTTTCATGGCTGTTAAGATATTCTATGAAAGCATAGTATCAGATGTTAGCAACGTCAACGATGTTGATAGAACTAACTTTGACCATGCATTACGTAGATATCAGTTTGAATGGGAAAAAGCACTACAGTTAATGAATTTCTATGATCTGAACCAAGACGCTCCTAATGGACCCACAACGAAGTTAGAAGAAAATTGGACAGCAGACGTAGATTACTTTAACAATGATCGTAGGTATTTCTAATGAGTAATGTTCCACTAATTGTCAAGCAAAATGTAATTGATTACATTAAGGTTGTTGCCGACACTTTGATTCCAATAGTCGAAGTGTCTGGCATCTATCCTAGTGCTGATGATATAGTGCCATATGGTATCTATGTTGATGACGTTTCTACAATTAATAGAGAGGTTTATCAATTAGGAACACAACCTTGTGGAAGTATCTACACCATGACAGATCAGTTTCAAATTTTATTTGTTAGTATTCAAGACGATCCTAAATGGATTTATATTGAAGAACGTATACAAAATATGAGTGCTGACACTACATTTTTTAGTGGTTACTTTCAAGTAACTTTTACACAAAATGTAGTCATTGGTAATCGTAGTGAAAAACGTACCTATGTATTTGATTTAAAACGCTTGAATTTTAATGATTGAGCCAACAGTTAAAGGAGAATTACAATGGCAACAATAACAGTTACAGAGCCAACTACATTTCCGGCTTTGATATTGTCAACTGATATTGCTGGATTTAATTCAGCAAATGGTTATTTTGGTGCCAACGCGAATGCCAATACATTACTAAACGTAACATGCCTACAAGATGTTACTGTAACTAATGGTACTGGTATTTTTAGTTGGACTGATTTTTGCAGTGCATCAATCAACAAAGTAACTACACCTAGTGATAATGAAATTAGCACTAATATCGTCATAGATCCTAACGTGTTCTTTGGCGTATCAGGTGCTGTAGCAAGTTCAGCAAAACAATTAGGTGTCAGTGGAATATCAAATGATCGCGTTGAAGTAGCATTTAGATTTCAATTAAATGATCCTACAGCAAACGCAACACCGGATGCTAATGTATATTGCTATACCGGAGTCGGATATATCAGTAGCGTAGCACCAACAGTATCACCAGATGCCCCAGTTTGGGTATCACCGCTAACTATTGCGGTCAATGGTGACCTAACTGCATTCAAATCTTGATATGCATAACAAAGGAGAGCAGAGAAATCTGCTCTCTTTTTATATAGGTGAACAAATGACAAATCAAATACTAACAACAACTGAAGAAAAATTACGTAGCCTCATAGCAGACGAGGCAAAATTAGTTCCAATGTTAAGTAACATGGAAGCAACAATAAGGCAAATGAAAGCCAAACAAGCATTTCGTATCGCATTGCTCAATCAACTTTTGGAAGAGCATTACGATAAATACAGTGGTAATTAATAAATTAAGGAGATAACAAATGAAACTATCACAAATCTGTTCAGAACCAAAACTTGTCGAAATAAAATTAGATGACAAGGATGTAGTTAAAGAATATGGTGAAGCATTAACATTTTATACATGGGATCGTCAGCCTATGGATGTGTTTATGCGTCTTGCTAATATAGATCAAAAAAATACTGGCGATCTTATTAATATTGTTAAAACATTGATACTTGACGAAGAAGGTAAACAAGTTCTCAATGATAAAAATATGTTGCCAACCAGCGTATTGATGAAAGCAATTGCTAAGGTGACCGAACAGTTGGGAAAATAACAAATGACTCCATCGACATTAAAAGTCCTAAGATGGTGTCAATTTTACAGGTTGATGGACTTGGAAAACGATATGGATTGTTACCAAGTGAGGTTATAAGTAGGGGAAATACATTTGATTTGTATATTATGGATTGTGCATTGACTTTTGAACATCACCAACATAAAAAAGCAATGAATAATGGAAAAGATCCAATGCCAGAATATACACAAGAACAGTTAGTAAATATTTTTAACAAGGGTCAAGGTAAAGTATGATAAGTGGTAAAATTACAATAAAAAATAATATTAGTCCTTTGTTAAAGAAACAAGTAAAGGAAATACAACAATTGCCACAAGAAGCGTATAAAGTTTTTGTACAAGAAACACCTATACAACGTGGTAATGCTAGACGTAATACAAAATTAAAAAATAAAACTATAGAAGCAAATTATCCATATGCAAAACGTTTAAATGAAGGGTATAGTAAACAAAGTCCTGCAGGTATGGTAAAACCTACGGAAGAATTTATTGCTAAACAATTTGTTAAAATTATAACAGGAAAATAAAATGGCTGCTGCAAGTGAAACAATTAGTTTAAACATTACAGGCAATGCTGTACAACAGTTAAAAGCCATTAACACACAAGTTCAAAATGTTAATAAGTCTTTTGAAGGACTACGAACTTTATTAGGTAGAATTGCAATCACTGCATTTATTGGGAATACTTTAAGATTTGCTGATGCTATGTCAGATGCTAGCAAAGCCACAGGATTAAGCACAACATCTGTCTTAGCATTTAGTGAAGCAGTACGTGACAATGGTGGTACAACTGAAGATGGTGTAGCAGCCCTTAATAATTTTACATTAAGTTTAGAAGCAGCAAGAACAACTAGTAAAGAGGCAAGAGATGCCTTTTTACAATTAGGAATATCACAAGAAGAATTACAACGTTTAAGTAACCAAGATATTTTAGATAAAACACTTAAAGGCTTTGGTAAAGTAACAAGTGAAAGTAAGGCAGGTGCATTATCGTTAGAAATATTTAAAAAGGCATTAAAAGGCACAGAAATTGCTGCTATTGATGCAAGTTATGAAGTTAATAAGGTAATGGATGCCAAATATGCTAATGCTGTACAAGCAGGTGGAGAAGCATACGACAGTTTAGGTAGAAATTTAGGTGAATTACGTAAGGCATTACTAGCAGTTTTAGAACCACTTAACAAATTAGTAGGTTCTATTAAAATTAGTGCAGATGCATTCCAATTTTTAATTAAATCAGTTATAGCATTCGCAGCAGCATTTGGTATATTGCGTGGTATATTAAAAGCAGGTGCGTTGGCAGCAGGCGTAACTGAAGTTGCATCAATAGGCAAAGCATTATCTAATATTGGTGATAAAATTGTAGATGTTGCAAGAAGTTTAGGTAGTGGAGCAATTTTAACTGCTATACAAAACCTAGGTAAATTTTTATATAGTGCAACATTACAACCATTAGTGCAAATTGTAAAAATGTGGTATCGTGTTATTACTGGTGCAGAAAATGCTGCTACTGTAATGGGAGCGTTTGGTGGTACTATTGCACTTATTGTTAAAGGTATATTAAGACTATCATTAGTAATTACAGTGCTAACTGGATTGTATCAAGGATTAAAATTTTTAAATGAAAGTGTTTTTAAATCTGAATACATTAGTAATTTTACAAATTATGTAGACAATTTAATTGATAGTATGGCAGAACTTGTAGGACTTA
>Ga0129333_10001417_pt1 | contig 21653 bp, 15 predicted proteins | sample CPB6_08_DNA_FD_94474 | JGI IMG/M metagenome (GOLD analysis project Ga0129333, IMG submission 94474) | Freshwater to marine salinity gradient microbial communities from Chesapeake Bay, USA - CPBay_Sum_0.6_0.8_DNA | ecosystem: Environmental > Aquatic > Marine > Coastal | place: USA: Chesapeake...
GGGTGAAAACCAAGAATTAACCGAATTAATTGTGGAGCACTAGATGGCACACTTTGCAGAATTAGATGAAAATAATACAGTGTTGCGTGTAGTTGTAGTAGACAATCGTGATACTAGTGATAAGAGTGGAGTAGAGCGTGAGCATATTGGCTGTGCACACCTAGAAAAGATACTCGGTGGTGTGTGGCGGCAAACTAGTTATAACAGTACGTTTAGAAAAAATTATGCTGGCGTGGGATATACCTATAGCAGTCAACTAGATGCATTTATTCCGCCTAGGCCATATGCCAGTTGGCAGTTGGATACGCAGACTTGTAGGTGGCAGGCACCAGTACCACAACCTACTAGTGGTGGACCCTATCAGTGGGATGAAAACACTACTAACTGGGTACAAATAGCAAACAATTAATTAAACCGGGGCAAGTTATGTCATTTACAAAAATAGATCCTAGTAATATTAGTGCTTCTGGTGTTACTCCTGGTACCTATACAAATCCAACTGTTATCGTCAATGAACAGGGCCTAATTACTAGTGCTACTAGTGGCGAACTTGCACAGGGTATTCAAGGTTTTACAGGACCCCAAGGCGTACAAGGTTTAATAGGTGTACAAGGTTTTGGCGGTACGCAAGGTACAGCAGGCTATATAGGTGCAGACGGTGCACAAGGCGTACAGGGTTTGACTGGCACTGGTACACAGGGTACGCAAGGTATAGCAGGCTATATAGGTGCAGACGGTGCACAAGGCGTACAAGGTTTGACGGGTAGCGGTGCACAAGGCGTACAGGGTATAGCAGGTAGCAGTATACAAGGTACGCAAGGCGAACAAGGTCAAAAAGCTGGACTACCCTACCTGTTCAGCAACTTAATCACAGTAGAAGATCCAGGCAGCGGCAGATTTAGATTTAACAGTAACAGTGCACAATTTGTATCACAAATCGTTGTAGATGTAAATACTGCTACAAATAGAAACGTAGATGACTATGTACTTAGCTGGGCAAACTCTACTTCTAGTATTAAAGGTTACTTAGTAATTAAATCAAATACTAATACTGATAATACACTATTAGTATTTGAGGTTACTGGCATACAAGATTTAACTGGATACAATGTAGTTAATGTAAACTATGTATCCGGAGCATTACCAGATCATGATGAATTATGTGTAGTAGAGTTTTATAGAACTGGTGATAGAGGTGTGCAAGGTACTAGTGGCTATATAGGTGCAGATGGTGTGCAAGGTGCACAAGGTGCTAGTGGTACAGGTATACAAGGGTTTACAGGCATACAAGGTATACAAGGCCCAGCAGGTGGCGGTGGTACTGGCAGCGGCATACAAGGTGCTACAGGTGCTACAGGTGCTACAGGTCCACAAGGTATACAAGGCCCAGCAGGCGGTGGTGGCGGAGGCGGATCAACAACACTAGTAGGCCTTACTGACGTTACTATTACTAGTCCTGCAAATGGTCAAGTACTAAAATATAACGCAACTACAGGCAAGTGGATTAATGGCACAGATTTAACTGGTGGCGGAGGCGGTGGCAGTTTAAGCCCATGGATAAGAATTACTAGCAACCATAGTGCTAGTAATGGCGATAGAATAATTGCAGATACTAGTGGTGGTACATTTACAGTTACACTACCAGCAACTCCTAGCCTAGGCGATTATGTACTAATAACCGACGGAGCTAATTTTGCTAATATAAATTTATTAGTAGCTAGAAATGGTTCTACTATTGAAACTGTTGCAGATGATGTACTGCTAGATAGTAGCGGCACTACTTTTGAATTTATATATGATAATACTACCTGGCAATTAACAGCTACATCTGGACAGCCAGGCTTACAAGGTCTGCAAGGTACAGCAGGATATATAGGTGAAGATGGTCCACAAGGACTACAAGGTATTGCAGGCTTATTTGCCGGACAGGGTGTGCAAGGCTTGCAGGGTGCTCAAGGTTTACAGGGCATAAGTATTCAAGGTTCGCAGGGTACACAAGGACTATACGGCTTTCAGGGTACTCAAGGCGTTCAAGGTATAGGACAACTAGGTCCACAAGGTTTACAAGGTCTTGCTGGACAATATGCTGCTCAGGGTATACAAGGTAGCACTGGTATACAAGGCAGACAAGGTACACAAGGTATACCAGGTGAATATGCTGCCCAAGGTATACAAGGTAGTCAAGGTGTACAAGGTAATCTAGGACCACTAGGGCCGCAGGGTATACAAGGTATTCCAGGACAATATGCTGCTCAGGGTATACAAGGTACTGTTGGTGCGCAAGGTTCTATAGGTTTGCAAGGGTTAGCTGGACAATATGCTGCTCAAGGCGTACAAGGTGTACAAGGTCCTACAGGAATAGTAGCAACACTAGAGCGACACTTTAATTATCCAGGAATACTAAGTACTAGTATAGGTACTAATAGATGGTGGATACTAGCAAACACAACTATTACAAAAATTAATGCTAGAGTTTTAACGGCTCCACAAGGATCTAGCATAGTAGCGTTTATCAAGAAAAACGGCACTACTATACACACAGTTACTATTTTAGCAGGTACTACCTCTGATTTAGAATTAGTTAATCTACAGTTATTAGAAAATGATTACATTACTGTAGATATTAATAGCACAGGCAGTTCCGTAGCCGGATCAGATTTAGTTATAAGCTTTCTATATGTAAGGATTTAAATGATTACCACTACTTTTACTAACAATGTACTAGAAGTTTTTAAAAACGATAGATTAATTATTAGCCAACCATTTAGACCTACTACGGATGGGTCACAACCTGGTTGGTTAAACGAAGCTGAAGCATTAGCATGGTGGGATACAATTAAAGAACCTTACATATATGAACCACCTGTTGTAGAGCCTCCATCAGCAGATACAGCTACTACCGAACAACCTGCTAGTAACTAAGGAATTAACATGGCATTAATATCACGTTCAAGAGTTTTAACTAGATTTCCTTCGCTGTGGGTTGATCCAGATACTAGTAAAAATAGAATTTTTATTGACACATTTGGCTACGATTATACCACGCTAGCGCCACGAAGTCTAGAGCAATTTATGTGGCAAAGTCGCGCTAATCTATATAACACCAGTATAAGCGGTAGTGATGATTACACACCTATGCAAACAGGTTATATGGATGGTAATTGCTGGGCCCCTAATAACAACGATCCTTATTCATTACCTGGTTTATATGAGCTGTGGTCAGTTAGCTTAGATTATCAAAACTATCGTCCTACCAGAAACTGGAAAACTGCACTTAATAGAATTATGCTGCAGTATCCTAGAACTAGCGATACTAATCAACAGTATGGTGATTGGTGGATGGGTTTTGACATGGCTAAAAAGTCCATGAGTTGGCGTCACCAAGATAACAGCTATTATGTGCATCTATTTGAGCAAGTAGAAAATATTGACTTTAACGCCGCAAGCTGGAGTTTTAGCACAACTACTATTACCGTTACTAGAACTAATCACGGTTTATTTGTTGGCGATCTAGTAACTATTAGCGGTGCTACTGCTACAACTAATCCACCTAATGGAACTTGGGGCGTAGTTTCAAGTGCTGATGCAAATACGTTTACTTTTGTAGTTCCACTAGCACCAACAGGTACGGCAGGTGGAACCATGCGAGTTCAAGCTACTGTATATCGTGGCTGGGGATTACAGCACGAAGGAAGACGTGCTGCATATGCAACAGGCGGCATGACTTTTGATATGATTCAAGGTTATAATTATACATATGAAGATAATAGTGCCACTGCACCAGCAGGCTTAAGAACTCAATCAGCAATTAGTAAACCTTTTATGCTACAGGGTACAGCTATTGGTGGATGGAAATATTTTATTGGTAAAGACAGTACTAATACGTTTGCCTGGATAGCACATGTTGAAACCATTAATACCCATGGTTATTCAATAAGAAAGCACGATTTACGAAATGGAGTAAATACAGAAACAACTGTTCTAGCTTCTACCAGTCCTGTAAGTGTTTCTCAAAATGTACTTATACCTACCCCTAGTAATTTAAGAACTGACAGTTTAACACGCAAAGTATTTTATTCTGGTCATTATACAACAGTACTATCACCAATTAGATTTGTAGTTGATCAAGAGGGCGGTAGCGCAACTAGTAGTACTTGTGTTCTTACCTATCCTAGTGGAACTACTTTTGCTACATATGCGGCACTGTCAACAGCTAATAACTTTGACGCTTTTGGTTATAATTCTTATTGGTCAAAACCACATCAATTTACAATAAGTGGTACAAATTATATAACTTTCTGTTTTAATGATAAGTACTACTATGCAAATACGGCAAGATTTCCCACACGATTAAGTCGTACATGGTTGACCTTTACTATTGGCAGTGGTACTAACGATCAGAATTTAACTTTCCATAGTGCACTAACTTTTGAAAGTGCTACAGATTTCCCACTTAGCTGGATGCCTTATACACAAACAGGCGAACAAATAGTAATTGCTAGCACTGCTACAACCAGTGTTTGGCAATTTAATACAGCAAGTTTTAGTGCTGATAGTTGGGCATATTCACTTAGCGGAAGTATTGCTAAAGTAACAGTTACAAAAGTTAATCATGGTTTAACAGCTGGTATGCGTATTACTACTAGTGGAGCCACCGCAACAACAAATGCTCCCGTTGGATGCTATACAGTAAATACTGTACCAGACGCTAATACTTTTACATTTAATGTTGATACTAGTAATACGGGAATACCTACAGGTACAGCTGGTGGAACAATGTTAGTATCTACTGGATGGCAGCCAAAATTTGGTAGTAGTTTACGTGCACGTGGTTTTGCAGTAGACAATCAAAATAGACTGTGGGTAGGTGTTAGAACACTTGGTATAGCCACTGTTGAAATACACATGCTAAAAGAAAATATACCATTTAAGGTAACTGTAGAGTTTCAAAATTCTGTACTTAATAACACTAATGTTTTTGAGTACAACGGCTCAATGACAAATACAAATATTTTAGTAAATGCTTATACCTATGCTGGTACAAGGATTGCTACCAAATTAAATTTAATTATTAAAAGTAATAATATAGTATTTGCCGGTAATAACAAAACCTTACAGATTACTACTAGTGCTACTGATAATACTTTAGTTCCTGTAACTATAACTGGCCCAGGTCAGGCCTTAATCTCTACTACTGCGGCGGTGTAAACATGACAGCACGACTACTAAAACAGGTACAAAGAAATGGATTAGGTGGTCAATATGTAATTGAAGACCCAGATCTTTCTAAAAATCGTATATTTATAGAAGGTGCTGCTTTTGATACAGATACACTTAGAGCAAGAACTAATGAACTTTTTCTTACTCAAGATCAAAATCTTAGAGAACCTACATCAAATCCAAGTTTGTATCAAACGCCGGCTATTATTACTAACGGTAAATATTGGTACGGACCTAGTTGGGCCAGGCAAGATACTGTTTGTGTAGTTGGACACAATGAGCCCTGGTTTGCAAGTCTTGACTATGAACGTATTCCTGGTAAGCATTCATGGCAAACTCAATCAGGCTTAATAAATGTTGGCGTTTATTATACATACAGTACCCGTACTGGATCACAGACTATATGGAACGGTTACGATATGAACAATTTAGCTCAGTATTATGCACTGAGTTCGCTTGTAAATCCAATAGTGTTCTATGAAGATCCATATGCTCCTAATGAGTGGTATAGTATTATGCACTATAGTGTTAATACAGCCACTAGCCCACACAGTGAGGGCCCATCACTAGGAAAATTACGTATAACTGGCGGCGGCTTATCCTTTATTACAGCTACCAACGTTTTCCCTGCTAGATACGCTCCTAACCACTTATTTTTTATGGGGCCAAATAGTGATAATTCAGCTATGTTTGTAGAAGTAAATGGCAACCATCAAGGCTTAAGTTTTTGGAAGCTAACCTCTGCAAATTTTGCCGACTTAACATACACTTGGACACATCCTGGTAGTCCTATTTGGCACTATCAATTTCCTAGTAATATACGTCATAGCAGCGATACTAGAAAGGTGTTCTATCAAGGTGGTTGGGAAGAACAAGGTGGTGGAGTTGCATCAAGTCATGACGAGTTTAGAAATGCATTTTTCCACAGAATTATTTGGAATCCTGTAAGTCAGCAAATAGATATTAAACGCTGTACAGTTAGTTTTCCACAAGGAAAATTTCATTATAACTATCAGCGTACTGTAAGATGGGAACCCAGTTATCATAGTCAGTATACAAATACTTGGTATTACAAACCACATCAATTTACAGTTAATGGACAAACATATTTAACCTATATGTTTATAGATAAAGCTGCACCAAACTTTCATACGGAGCGCACTAACTACTATAGACGAGAATTGATGAATAACTGGATAACGTTTTTAGTAGGCAGCGGTGAAAATGACGATCAATTAGTTTACCATAGCATATACAACTGGGATCAAGCAAGGTATCATGTTAGATATGTAATGCCAATAAATCCTGTAGGTAATCAATTACTATGTTCTAAAATGGATAGTGTTGTTACACTAACCTTTGATACAGTACTTGGTTGGGTAGCGCATGACGAGGAACAAATTTCTCCAAGGTCTATAGGACAAGATTCCAGAGGTAGAATCTATATAAGTACTTCAGGTGCTAATAATTACTATGATAACACTACTGGTGGATATGATAATTCAATGGGCAGAGGGTATAACTTATTATGGGAATATATACCTAATACCCCAATAGTTATTAGAGCAACTTTACTACAAGAAAGCTTCGTATATAGTGGATCTCCTATTAATTCTAGTATAAATGTAACGGCTAGAAATTCTTTGCAAGATATATTAGTTGCGCAAAATATTAAACTCGTTATAAACGGAACTAATGCAGTCTTCAATAATGGTACAAATATTACTACTGTTACTACTAGCGCAACAGGCCCGGTAAGTGTTCCATTTATAATTACAGGAGCTGGGCAGCCTACAATAAGCGCCCATTTAATAACATGACAAAATTAGCTTATTTTGGTCAACAGTATACACAAGATGTATTTGAGGCATCGCCTGTAAGTAGAGATCCAATATTAACAAGTGATCTGGATTTAACTATTAGTTTAGATATTGGATTTGAGCAACCGAATTTTATTAATCAAACAGATATATTAAATATTCGTGCTCTATCTGCTGGAATTGTTGAAGCAGTACCTATACCTATAAGATCTAAATGTACAATTCCTAATTTAATTGGCGAAAATAAAGTATTACAGGTAGTTGAATCAGATAGCTCAAAAGAAATTGTTTATGTTCCTACTAACAACAACTTAATTGTAGATTTGGTAGTGCTTAATCAAGACAATTATTTAGACGAAATTCCTACAATAGTTTCTGGTACTCCAGTACAAACACCTTTTTGGAGTTAATATATGCCTTTTTTATCTAGTAATATTAACCCTTATACTTGGTGTTTTGTAATTGAGGATCCAGACCCTAAACAAAAGCGGGTTTTTATTAACAATGTAGCCTTAAACATTGAAACACTACAACCCATTGCTACGTATGATATGGGTATACCACAGTTTCAATTCCAACCTGTAAGTGCTAGTATTACTACTCCAAGCGAAGCAGTTGGTGTTACAGAGGGACCTAATTGGTACGACTGGCCTGTAGTTTTAACTACAGGCAAGCACGGTTTGTCGCACTCAGATAGCCGTGCTAACTGGCCTAGCAGAATAGGTGCTTGGGATCCTTGGTTGCTATTCTTAGACTATACAGCTCCTAGCTCAAGAGTTTTTTATAACAAACTAAATGATCTAGTAAATGTCTGGTATCCTAGAACTAACACTACTGAACCAACCAGCTTTATGTCTGATGTTTGGATTGGTGCAAATATGGATAAGTCACCTTCTACAAGACTTACCGCTAGCGTTGCTGGTACAGACAATTGGTTTATACCAGCAATATTGCGAGATGATAATCAGTGGATTGCGCTAGATCAAAACTACTATGGTTCAGGTATTGTTTGGGCTTCTTTTAATGCAACAACGCCAACTTTTAATCTTATCACCAGAAATGATAGACTACAACACTTTGTACTAGGTCAAGATGATTTAGGACGTGGCTGGTTTTTAGAGGTACACGGTGATAATCACAACTATACTGTACAAGTAGTTGGCAATAATTCGTTAACACAAGGCACTACTACATTAAATCAAATTAGCCAAACACTACTAAGTAACGTAACTGGCGGCTATAGTAAGGTTATTAATCAATTTCCTAGCAATTTTAAACCCGGTAATACAAAGCGAAAAGTATTCTACAGCTCGCATTATGCAGGAGTAGGAAATGCAGCAGTATTAGCACCAAAAAGATTTGTATGGCAACAAGATAAAGGTGTAATATCGTATAATGATTGTAGTATGATTTATACTGGCAGTAATAGTTTTGGTAGTTACGGCCAAGTATGTACTGATAGTACTACTAATTATAATGAATATGGTATTAACTCCTGGTTTATTAAGCCACATGTATTCTATAAAAATGGCAAGCATTATATAACATTTTGCAACATAGAAAAAAGTTTACCAAGTTTTAGAACCGAACGCTGGAATGCAAATGCTAAACAACGTACTTGGTTAACTTATGAAATTGGTACTGGCGAAAATGATGATCAATTAACTTTTCATAGCGTTATTAACTGGCCTACAATTGACGATTTGCCAAAAATGTTCTTGCCGTTAAATACTGATGGCGATAAAATGCTAGCATTTCAAATTGGCCGAGTAGTAGAACTACTATTCTCACCTAGTCAAGGCTGGACAACAAGAAACACTATTAATCTAGATGTACGTGGTTATGGGCAGGACAGCACCGGACGAGTATACTTAGTAGACAGATCAGGTGCACCTGGTTGGTGGTGGACTGGTAATGCTGATAATGTTGTACATAGTGGTTATAATAATATTTATACTTACGACAGCACACTACCACATAATGTTGAGATTAGCTACAATCAATCAGAATATAACTATACTGGTTCTACAATAAGTGCTAATTGTATAGTTAGTACTAATAACAGACACTTAATGCGTATTCAAGGTGAAAGTGTTCCAGTTCCTTTTTCACCTTTTACTAGTACCAATCCAGCTAGTCACAGCTTAAGAACTTCTACTGCTGTAGGAAACGCAGGCAGAGTATCAACACCAAACTATGAAGGCTATAACTTTAGAACCGGTGATTTTTGTGTGGAATTTTGGATGTACAACATGGTACCATTTTCCACACAAACTAACCTGTGCGGTATTATAGGACATAAGAGTGGCAATGATTACTATGGCTGGCAAATTTGGCGAAATGGTGACAATAAGCTAGCGCTGCGATTAAGTAGTGGTATACCTGGTGCAACTGGTGTTACATTTGATTTTAAGAGTAATACCGATGTAGGTACTGGTGTTTGGGAACACTGGGCACTAGTTAGACAAAGTGGAGCACTTAAGTGGTATAGAAATGGTGTATTAGACGGACAAGTAGCTAGTAATCATGATATATATGACTACTATGCACTGCTGTGGCTAGGCTTTAATAATACCAATAGTATTTATTATAGCGGATTTTTAAATAATGTACGCGTAGTAAAAGGCAATTGTGTTTATACAGGCAACTTTACTCCTCCTACAGGAAATTTAACTGCAATACAGTCTAGTGGCACTAATATAAATGCTATTACCGTAGGTCAATGTTCACTATTAACCTGCCAAACAGCCGACTTACAAGATGTTGCTAATTTAGTTGATAGTACGCTAATACTTAAAATCTGTGGTGTAGATGGCGAAACTCCAGGTGCAACCTTTAGTGACGGTACAACTAGCAAACAAATATACACTGTAAATGGTACAGCAACAGTGCCTATATTAATTACTAGTGATGCACCAGCTAGTATAGCCTGTTTTAGTGTAATTCCTCTTACTTGGATTACGCCTACAGGAAACTTAACTCCAGCGGCACGTGGCGAACAATATAGCTATCAATTAGACGTAGATGGTAGTAGTGGAGCTACTTATGCAATTACTAGCGGCAGCTTGCCGCCAGGATTAACACTTAATACTACTACAGGTTTAATTAGTGGTATACCAAATAATGTTGAACCATTAACCTATAGTTTTACCGTTACTGTATCAAATGCTACAGAAAGTGAGGCTAGAAACTTTAGTCTATATACTAGCTTAAATAGACCAACTATAGTTAGTATAAACTATCCAGAAGCTGAAAACAATATATTTGTATTAAATACAGCAGGTGATGAAACAGTTGGTATAACTGGACAAAACTTTCGTGAAGGTGTGCAGGTTAGACTAAATGGTAATCCAGTTGCTACTATATTTGTTAATTCAGCCTTTATACAATTTATCTCGCCTGCACTAGTCAAGGGTTTGCATACTTTAACGGTATATAACCAAGATAATATATCTAGCGCTGCATTTAATATAGAGTATAGTAGCTTGCCTTATTTTGTTACTAATACTTATCTTGAGCCAGTATCAGAAAATTTACCTTGTGAAATTCCTATAATTATAAGTAGTGATTCAGCAGTAACCTGGACAGTAATTGCCAGTAACTTACCAGGTACATGTGCGTTTGATTCAGCTACACAAAGAATTATAGGTAATCCAGGACCCACAGGTACTTCTTCAAGTAACTATAATATAACACTAAAAATCACCGACGTAGAAAACCAAAGCGTTATTCAGTCATTTTATTTCTCTACATACGCCAGTGGTGGTACTGGTCAACAAAACTGGACTAGTGCGGGCACTTATGCGTGGACCTGTCCTGCTAATGTTACTAGCATAAGCATACTTTGTATAGGTGGTGGAGGTAGTGGTGGTAGTAGCGGTGGTGGTGGAGGTGGTGGATTAGCCTGGAAGAATAACTACTCTGTAACACCAGGTCAAAGCTATCAACTAGTTGTAGGTGGTGGCGGCACTAATGGTGGTAATGGTGGTAATAGCTACTTTGTTACACCTCAACTTTTAGTTGCTTATGGCGGTACAGGTGGTAATGGTACCAGAGCCGGTGGCAGTTATTTTGGTGACGGTGGCGGTAACGGTGGCAGCGGCGGTGCTGGAGCTGGTGCTGGTGGTGGCGGTGCTGCTGGATATAGCGCTAATGGTGGTTATGGCGGTGCTGGTAACTATGTAAGTAATACTGCACTACAAAGCGGTGGCAATGCTAATGCTGGTGGCAGCGGTGGTGGCAGCGGTGCATACAATAGATTTAGTACTACTGATGGCATGGGCAGTGGAGGTGGTGGCGGTGGTACTGGTATTTATGGCCAGGGTGCTAGCGGCACAGGAGCCTTAGCTGTATATGAAACACAATGGGGTGCACCAGGCTATGGCGGTACAGGCGGCAGTGGTGGTACAAACGGTGGTATTGGCAGTGCTAACTTTTCTGCACTTGATGCTGATCCTGGCGGTAGCGGAGGCTTATATGGTGGCGGTGGTGGTATGCCAAGTAATTCACAAGTAAGTGTTGGAGCCAGTGGAGCAGTTAGAATTATCTGGGGGCCTAATAGATTTTGGCCAAGTACTAATACTGCAAATATATAATAAGGTAATACGTTATGTCATTGATTAAAATTAAACCTAGTAATATTGAAACTACCGGCGTCACTGCCGGTAGTTATACAAGTGCTAATATTACTGTTAATGAGGCGGGACAGGTTACCAGTGCTAGTAATGGTACTGGTGGTGGTGGTGGCGGTAGTGGACTACAGCACACTACCTATACTTATACTGCAAATGGTAGCACAACAACATTTGCCGCTACTAGCGGCATAACGGCCAATACAGTACTGGTCTTAATTGATGGCATAACGCAAGTTCCCACAAGTGACTATACAGTTAGCGGCAGTGACGTTGTTTTTACTAGTGCACCGCCTGCTAACAGCGCAATACAAATTAGAGTGCTTGGTGATGTAGTGGCCACTGGAGTTGGCGGACCCAAAATCGCTAGTATAGTGGTAACTGATAATGGCTATAACAACCTAGATGATACAGCGGTTAATATTAGTGGTGGTTATATTAAGCTAATAGGTACTGGCTTTGTTACCGGCTGCCAAGTTGTTGTTGGTACACTAGTAGCTACATCAGTTACCTTTATTAGCTCAACAGAAGTTCGTGCACAAATTCCCGCACAAGCTGCAGGCACTTATACAGTTTACCTGACTAACAGTGACGGTGGGGTTGCTATACGTGTAAATGCTGTAAACTATAGTTCAACACCTACTTGGACAACTACAAGCCCACTGCCTGGTAGTTTAAAGAATACTAGTATTAGCGTACAACTTGCAGCAACTAGTAATAGTACGGTAACTTATAGTTTAGCTAGCGGCAGCACACTGCCCGGCGGATTAACACTAAGCAGCAGTGGATTAATAACTGGAACTACTCCTAACATAGCCAATGAAACTACTTATAATTTTACTGTAGTAGCTACTGATCAGGAAAATCAAGATACACCACAAGCTTTTCAGGTTACCATAACCGTTAACGATCCTTATTTTGAATATGTAACACTACTATTAAACAATCAAACTAATAACGTCTTAACAGATAGTTCAACAAATAACTTTAGTCTAACAGCAGTCGGCGACGCTCGTGCTAGTAACTTCTCACCATATGGTACAGGTTGGTCAAATTATTTTGACGGAACTGGGGATTATTTGAGTGCAGCAAGTAACGCTGCGTTTGCTTTTGGCACCAGTAATTTTACTATAGAAGCATGGATATTTCCAACAAGCACTACATCTTATAGAGCTATTTTTACATCCAGGGGAACAGCAGCAAATGCTGTGTTTTTTGGTTTAGATACTGGAACATTATTTCCTGTACTTTTTACCTCAGCGGCTGTAGTTACCTCGTCTGTTGCTGTAACTTTAAATGCATGGAATCATGTCGCCTTAGTAAGAAATAGTGGTACATCAACTATATATGTAAATGGCGTTTCTGGAGGGTCTACATCAAATACAACTGATTATACCGCAACAAATTGTTTAATCGGAAGCGAAAACACTTCGGGGCAATATCCGTGGTTTGGTTATATTTCAAACTTACGTATTGTAAAAGGCGTAGCTGTCTACACCGGAGCATTTACTCCACCAACCGCACCACTAGCAGCAACACAGTCAGCAGGCACAAATATTAGTGCTATTACAGGTACACAAACTAGTCTGCTCACCTGCCAAAGCAATCGCTTCCTAGATGCTAGCACCAACAATTTTGCCATTACCAAAAATGGCGATACTACAGTTACCACATTTAATCCATTTGGGATCACTAACACTGGTACAAGTGGCAGTGCATATTTTGATGGTACTGGTGATTATTGTACTACACCAGGCAATGCTGCGTTTGCTTTAGGTACCGGAGATTTTTGTTTAGAAACTTGGATTTATCCAAATTCTATTAGCACAGGTACGTTTGATAGAATTATGGCCACTTCCGACTATAACGGCACTGGATTTGATTGGACATTAAATAATGCTTCGTCTAGTTTATATGTAGCAGGCACTGCTTATTCAATATCCAATCTTGTAATTAAATCTTGGAATCATTTGGTTTATACAAGATCTGGTGGAATACTGCGCGGCTTTCTAAATGGTAATCTTGCGGCTTATAATGCGTCAGCTACTGGTAATGTCACATCTACTGGTGAATTGCGTATAGGCTATGGCTATAGTGGTACCTCCTACAATGGACATATAAGTAATTTAAGAATTGTCAAAGGTTCGGTACCTGTAGCGTATCAAACCAGTGCAACTACAACTAATACAAGCGTGTTTAGTCCGCCTACAGAATTAATTGCAGCAGTTACTGGTACCCAACTACTAACACTACAATACAAACAACCACACAACAACCACAGCTTTCAGGATTCTAGCACAAACAACCACCTAATTACACGTAGTGGTAACGCCACGCAAGGTACGTTTAGCCCGTTCTCACAGACTGGGTGGGGGAATTACTTTGATGGTAGTGGGGATTATTTAACGTGGCCTCCTGGTTCATCTGTTGCTTTTGGTACTGGAGATTTTACAATAGAGTTTTGGATTTATTTACAAAATGATGATTCGACCGCAGTAATATTTTTGGATGCTAGAAATGCGTCACAAACAACCAATTGGAGACTAGCTAGGGATGCATCAACCAACAAAATAAATTTTAATAATGGTTCTACTGCGTTTTTATCGAACGATGTTTTACTAAAAAATACTGGTTGGCGTCACATAGCTGTTACTCGTTCCGGCACAAATTTACAAATATTTTTAGATGGTGTACAAACTGGAACATTTACAGATAATACAAATTATAATGTTTCACCCACTATTTCTTATATAGGATGTATTTATACCTTAGTAGGTGGATTTTTACTTGGTTATATCTCCAATTTGCGCATCATCAAAGGTACAGCACTTTACACCGCAAACTTCACACCATCAACTAGTCCATTAACCGCAATCACTAATACGAGTCTACTTACCTGCCAATCCAACCGCTTTATAGATAATAGTAGTAACAACTTCACTATTACCAAAAACGGTGATACCCGAGTAGTCGCCTTCTCCCCATTCAACCCCACTGCAAGCTGGAGTGCTGCGACTTATGGTGGGAGTGCTTATTTTGATGGCACTGGGGATTATTTACAATTACCGATAACTGCTTTATCTGGTCAATTTACAATAGAATTTTGGTTTTATAGAGCTGTAACCGGAAATAATTATACGTTCACTATTGGTGATAGTTTAAACGCAACCGGAATCCAAATTTATATAGGCACTAACGGAACTATACTTAATTATTATACAGGTCAAGCAGCCAGAATAACTGCAACTCCTCCAGATATAGGCTCGTGGTCACATATTGCAGCAACAAGAGACTCTAGCAATGTTGTTAGGTTATATGTTAATGGAACACAAGTAGGAGGAACCTATACACATGCTGCTACTTTAGACACTACACTACGAGTAGGATCAGAATATTATAGTGGTGCTGTATCAGGTAGTACAAACGGATACATTTCCAACTTTAGAATCAGTAATATAGTCAGAACCATAACATTACCCACACAGCCATTGGTAGCTGATGCTAACACGCTATGTTTACTTAACTTCACCAACGCCGGTATCTACGATGCTGCCGCTAAGAATGTGTTGGAAACTGTGGGAGATGCAAAGATTAGCACCGCACAAAGCAAGTGGGGTGGCGGTAGTATGCTGTTTGATGGGACGGATGACAGACTTACTAATAACAACGCAAACAATCCTTTAATATCGCTTGGAACCGGTGATTTCACAATTGAGGGTTGGATATATGCAAACACAGTAACCGGAGAACGTGGGTTTCTTCAAATTTCCGATACTGTTGGTGGTCTTAAAACAAGTTACACAACGGGAATACATTTTGCACTTGGTCTATCTCCTTATAGATTAAATTTTAATGTTGGTGGTACAGATGTATCTTCAGGATCAACATATATTGCAATAAATACTTGGTATCACATTGCCGCAACGAGATCATCCGGTAGTGTTCGTTTGTTTATAAACGGTACTTTGGTTGGAGGACCAACAACAATAACCACTGACTTAACAGGTCAATATATTTGTGTTGGTGGTTATTACAGCACTTCTTTCCTTTGGAACGGCTACATCCAAGACCTACGCATCACTAAGGGCTACGCCAGATACACAGCCAACTTTACACCTCCAACCCAAGCCTTTCAAACCCTTTAAACAAGCAGTGAGAATCTTATGGTAACACGAGTTCCAACTAGAATGATAGCAACTACTGGCGTTGCCGCAGGTACCTATAGTACAGCTAATATTACAGTTAACGAAGCCGGGCAAATAGTTAGTGCTAGTAGTGGAGTAGCAGGCGATACTTCTGTTAAAATTACTACTATACAAATTACTAATAGTGGTGGTACAGTACTGGATGATACTGCTGTTGACGTTGCTGGTGGCTATATTAAAGTAAATGGCAGTGGATTTGGCAGCGGTTGCCAAGTATTTATTAATCAAACACCAGCTACTAGTACCACTTTTGTTAGTAGTACTGTTGTAACTGCACAAGTTCCTGCTATGCCAGCAGGAACTTACTTTGTATATTTAGTAAATACTGATGGTGCTACTGCTACAAAAGTTACTGGTTTAACCTATAGTACAACACCTACATGGACAACAGCGGCAGGTAGTTTAGGCAGCTATTTAAAACAAGAAAGTGTTAGTATTCAGCTAGCAGCAACAGGAGCTACCAATTATGTTTTAGCTAGTGGCAGTACACTTCCAGGTACTCTTAGTCTAAGTAGCAGTGGTTTAATTACTGGTACTACACCGGATGTTGCAACAAACACAACTTATAGCTTTACAATTCAAGCAATTGATACCGAATTACAAGACAGCTCTAGAACTTTTTCAATAACTGTACAACCTATTATTAAAACATTTACTATTAGTCCTGCAGTTAGTGGTAAAAGTACTTGGAATTTAGGCAATGATGGTCCATTAAACTTAACTACAGCCGGTAGTTGGACTATAACACCAACAACTAATTTTACTAGCACAGTTAAAGTTTGGGGTGCAGCAGGCGGAGGAGTAGCTAATACTGCTGGTGGCGGTGGAGGTTATGCAACTGGCACAGTTAATTTTGTTAGTGGTAACTCCTATCTACTAGTAGTAGGCAGCGGAGGCAGCTACTCTAGTACATCTAGCGGAGGTGCTGGTGGTACTGGTGTAGGTACTGGTGGCACTGGTGGTAGTGGTAGTGCTACAAACGGAGCAGGTGGCGGCGGTGCTGGTAGTGGAGTATTTTATCCAAATATTGTAAGCCAGGCAAACGCTATACTAATTGGTGGTGGCGGAGCCGGAACTAATGGCTATACTCCTGGAGCAGGTGGTGGTAGCAGTGGTGAAAATGGAGTTGGTGGTTTTGGTGACACTGCTGGTAAGGGAGGAACCCAAACCGCCGCAGGTTCCGCAGGTTCCGAACGTTATACTAACGAAGGTAATTTAGGTAGTGCCGGCAGTGGCATGAACGGTGGTAGTGGCGGTAGCGGTATTAACGGTAGTGCTGGAGCACCTAGAAATGGTGGTGGAGCAGGCGGCAGCGGTTATTTTGGTGGCGGTGGTGGCTCAGGTGGTGGCGGTGCCAGCGGTAGTGGTGGCGGTGCTAGTGGTCGAGTAAGCACTAACACCAGCCTGGTAACTAGCGGCACAACAACAACAGGCACCGGAAGTATTCCAGGTAATAGCACTGATGCTAATAGATTAAGTACTGCAGGTCTAGGGGTTGCAACTGCTAGTGGTGGTGCTGGACAAATATACATTGCCATCTAATAATTAACAAGGAGTAGTACATGCCACAATCGGCCAAAGCTCTTGTATCTGGCAGTTTTCAAGGATTACAGGGCACACAAGGAATTGCAGGAAGCTATGCTGCACAGGGTGTACAGGGGCCGCAAGGTCCCTCTACAGGTGCAACAGGTGCACAAGGTTTTAGAGGAATACAAGGTTTTCGTGGGTATCAAGGACTAAGTGGTCTACAAGGCGTACAAGGCTTGCAAGGGTTACAAGGATTAGACGGATTATATGCTGGCCAAGGTATACAAGGCATACAAGGCATACAAGGCATACAAGGCATACAAGGACGCCAGGGTACGCAGGGCATACAAGGCAACCTTGGATTGCAAGGTGTACAAGGACCACAAGGACTACAAGGTTTTGGATATATTAATCTGCCAAATTCTGGTCTACCAAAAACAGCTAGTTATACACTAACAACTGGTGATATAGGAAAATATATACAATTAGAAACAGGTGGTTCAGTAATTGTACCTAATGTAGTATTTTTAGCTGGCGATGTTTTATCAGTAGTTAATAATGCTACAGCTAATGCTACAATTACTTTTCAAACTAGTGCAGCGTATATTTCTGGTAATCAAACAATTAGAACTTCATGTGTGCTTGCAGGCAAAGGAATAGCTACAATTTTATTTACTTCTGATAGTACTTGTATTATTAGCGGAAGCGTAACATGACAGGAATAAGACATAGTTTTGTTAGTACAGCTACTGCAGCCATACCAAAAAATTTACTAACTAATGTTAGCTTTTTAGTTGTTGGTGGTGGTGGTGGTGGCGGAGCTGGCGGTGGTGGTGCTGGTGGTTATATAGAGGGTACTACCAACCTTACAAATGGAACTTATACTATTATAGTTGGTGCTGGCGGTGTAGTAGCTGGCGTAGCCTATGCTACTAGCGGTGAAAATTCTATGCTATCTGGAAACTTAATTACCCAAATAGCTATAGGCGGCGGTGCAGGTGGTGGTGGCGGTCCAGGCGGTCGTTTCGATCCTACTGCAGGTAGAAACGGTGGTAGCGGTGGCGGTGGTCCTTCTAACGGAGCACTTTCTTATAGCCAGTACGGTCTTGCTACACCTGGTCAAGGTAATGATGGTGGCAGTGGATATTATTATGCTTCGGGCGGTGGCGGCGGTGCCGGATCGGCTGGAGGCTGGGGTTTTATGTATGATTCTGGCGGTCCAGGCACTGGAAAAGCCTGGATTAATACCGTAACGTATTCAACAGGTGGTGGATCTGGCGGACCAAGCGCTACTGCAAATAGTGGAAACGGTGGCTGGGCCGCAAATGGTGCTTCAGGAATAGTAATCATTAGATATTCTTCTACCCAAAGAAGTGCTGTAGCTACTACAGGATCACCAGTTTTTACTGATTCTGGTGGAATAAAGCAGTATGTTTTTAATAGCAGCGGCACAATAACTTTTTAATCTAAGGAATGTATACTAATGTCTCATTTTGCACAAATAGATTCAAATAATGTAGTAATAAAAGTCATTGTAGCAGAACAAGACTTTATTAATTCTGGAGCTGTAGGAGATCCAACAACTTGGATACAAACTAGTTATAATACTAGAGGTGGTGTGCACTTGTTAGGTGGCACACCACTAAGAAAGAATTATGCTGGACTAGGTTATACATACAGCAAAGAATTAGATGCATTTATTCCACCTAAACCCTATGAAACTTGGATTTTTTATCCACAAGTTTGTTTATGGGGGCCACCTGATGTACCATATCCAAACGATCTACCAGGAAACTATTATTGGAACGCTAGCGAACAATCTTGGCAATTAATAACTGCGAGCACTTAGCATGACTATTTTAGATTTTGGACTAGGCGAAGCTATAACAGGTATACTAAGTTGGTTATTACCACTACTAGCACTAATTGTTGTACTTATATTTTTTATAACTAGATTTTTACCTAGTATAGTACCACAGGCAAAAATAGTACACTATAGTTGCATTCCAGTATTTTCTATTATAGTATTCTTTATGGGTGTTAACTGGAATGAAGCTCACTGGCTAGCACAATTAAAGCTAGAAAGAGAAAAATATGAGCAAGCTAAGCAAGAGCAAGCTAAACTTAACGAGCAGTTGATTGAAAAACGTAAAGAAATAACTGACGCACTAGAGCGTGGCAATGCAAGTCTTAGAGCAGCTAATGCTAGTTTTATAAAAGAACTGCAAAAGAAAGATGCTAGCGTAGCGGGACTATTATCTACACTAGATCAAGTAACACGAGAAAAATATATGGCTCTTGATCAAGTGCAAAAGGCCGAATATGAAAAACAGTTACAAAGCGTAATTGATTTTGAGAAAAAATGTCCTATAATACCAGAACTATACATTAATAAAATGAATGATAGGGCTAGGAATAAATCTGATAAGGACGCAAAGAAATGAAATACCTTTTTATCTGTATAGGTTTATTAACACTAACCGGCTGCACTAGTGTTAGCATAGGTAAACCTAAACCAATTCAAGAGGATGGATACTTATTACAATCTTGCTCTCAATTACTAGAAATAGAAAAAGGTAAACATAGCATGGCTGAAATAGTAGACATAGTAGAAGCCAATTATGGTAAGTGGCATGAATGTAAGATTAAAACTGATGGTTGGATAAAGTGGTATAATACTCACTGGAAAAAGGAGCAGTAATGGAATTAACACAGCAACAATTGCAGCAGATTATACCAAAAAATAAATATGTTAGTTACTGGTATGATGCCCTACAACAATTACTGCCACAGTATGAAATAAATACTAGTGAGCGTATAGCTGCTTTTTTAGCACAGTGTGCACATGAGTCAGGTGGATTTGTTTTTATCAAGGAAAACTTAAACTATCGCTGGCAAAGTCTACGTAAGGTATTTCCCAAGTATTTTCCTACAGATGCATTGGCGCAGCAATATGAAAAGCAACCAGAAAAAATTGCTAATCGTGTATATGCTAACCGCATGGGCAATGGTCCTGAAGAGTCGGGAGATGGATATAAGTTTTGCGGGCGTGGATTGATACAAGTAACTGGTCGTGAAAACTATAGTTGGTTTGCCGCTAGCCTGCAAATTACACCTGAAGAAGCGTCGGAATATATGGAAACTTTTGAAGGTGCTGCACAGAGTGCCTGCTGGTTTTGGGAATCAAATAATTTAAATCAGTGGGCAGATAAACAAGATATATTAACACTAACCAAACGTATTAATGGTGGAACAATAGGCTTAGAAGATAGGAAAAAGCATTACGAGCATTGCTTACATGTACTAGGCCACTAAAATAGTCTAAGGAGACTAATATGAAAAGAGTATTAGCCTTTGCAATAACACTAGTTGGCATAGTAACAACGCCAAGTTTTTCTCAAACTCCTCCACTAATTGATCAGGGCAACTACGATGGTGGTCGCAGCCTGGTAGATACAAATAGCACAAGTGCTAGCACTAGCACTGTAACAACAAATAATACTAGTACTAGCACAAGTACAGCAACTAGTACAAGTACAGTTAATAGCGTTAGTACTAACACAAATAATAGCACTAGTACTAGCACTAATGTAAATACAAATAATAATGTACAAAGTGGTACTGCTACTAATATAAATGATAATCGTATGAGTGGTAGCGTTACTTATACTAATAACAATAATATGAGTGGTAGCGTTACCTACAATAATAACAACAACATGAGTGGTAGTGTTACATATAATAACAATAATGTAACTACTAGTAATAATACGAATACTAATGTTAACACTGGTACAATGACATACAATAATAATAATGTTAACAGCGGCACTATGACTTACAATAATAATAATGCTAGTACAAGTGTAAATCGTAATGAAAATATTAATACTGGTACACAAACACTAAATAATAATACTAAAAGTGAAAACATAAATGTTAACACTGGTACAATGAATTATAATAATACTAATACTACTACTAGTAATAGTACTGTTAATAATGTGCAAACTGGTGACATGACTAATCGTAATATAAATCAAACAAATGCTACAACTACAAATACAAACGTTAATCAAAGCACTAGTACAGCTATAAATCAAAACGTACAAACTGGTGATATGACCAATCGTAATATTAATGATACAAATATTACACAACGTGTTATACAACCACCACCAACAGCAATTGCACCAGCTATGATGAGCGGCGGAGGTGCAGATCTTTGTACTACAGGTAGCAGCGGAGCA
>Ga0129333_10001418_pt1 | contig 21651 bp, 22 predicted proteins | sample CPB6_08_DNA_FD_94474 | JGI IMG/M metagenome (GOLD analysis project Ga0129333, IMG submission 94474) | Freshwater to marine salinity gradient microbial communities from Chesapeake Bay, USA - CPBay_Sum_0.6_0.8_DNA | ecosystem: Environmental > Aquatic > Marine > Coastal | place: USA: Chesapeake...
CTGCGGCTACGAATCCGAAGTCGGCACCGAGGTCTTGCTGGCCCTGCTGCTCGATCCAGTCCACTCGCCCAGACCCGTCTGGGGGCTGGTCAGGGCTGACAATCGGCACCTGAACATCATCGATGGGCGCACCTACAAGAACAGCGTGGGTGCCCTGCCGATTGCCCGCAAGCACCTGATGAAGGCGACTGACGGGTGCATGTGGAAACCGTACAAACCAGTCGCTTGACAAATGAGTACGATAATGTTACACAAGTACTACCGGGGTTCGCTACCCGGTTACTCGGAGGAAACAACGATGCGTGATGACCTGACCATTGACCCAGAAGAATCCCTACTGCTTGCGGCAGACACGATGAAGCTACTTGCCGCCGCAATGGCACAGATGGTTGAGGTGGAGGGGCTGTTCGGTGACGGCAGCCCGCAGTTCCGTATTGCCGAACAGACCTACGAAGATATCCTAGATAAGGTTACCGAGTTCGACGAAGCAACTCAGGACTTGATCGACCAGATGCTTTACACCTACCACGAATGTTGGCTACACGGGTACCACCCTTCGATGCCAGTGGTTGTTGTTGAAAGTTAATAATTAACATTAAGTGCGGGATGACTTTGCAGGTTGTCCCGCACAAACCTGTACTATAATCTAAGTGGATGTTCGCTGCGTCCACGGAGGAAACACCATCAGTGGCATCGCCACGGGAGATTACACCATGACTACCAATAGCCGACTAAACTTCTTCAAGTCGCTTGACGATCTGCTTAAGGCAAGCAGTCTACCCCTTGCGTACCTACCTAGCGAGGGTAAGCGCCCTGTAGGTTTAGGCTGGGAAAGCGCATCATTCCTAACCAGCCGTGAAGCTGCCGAAAGACTGGCTTCTGGCAAGAACGTCTCGTACTACACTGGGCCACGCAACGAGTCGGTGGTAATCATCGACCTCGACTCTGCGGAGGCCCTTTCGCTGTTCCACAGCGTCTACGGTCCTGAACAGCCATATGTTCGCGTCAAGGGTCGTAAGGGCTACCACTACTACTTCGCCATTGGTGAAGGGTATCAGGTCACCAAGCGCAACTACCAAGACAGCAAGGTTGACGTGTTCGGTCCTCACGGCAAGGCTGGCGCACCTGTGACTGCCGGGTCAATCAATACTGCCGAGGAGCCACACGTCGTTTACGCCCTTGAAGTATCCGAGGGTGTTACCACGGTTCCAGTTCTACCCGCCGAGGTTTGGGCCAACTTGTCTGAGCTACTTGAGTCGAACCGTCGTGTTCGCCCCGCTCAGCGTACCGTGGCTACCGGGGCTGTCAATGAGTTCCGTAACGTCAACGCTGCTCGCTGGGGCTTCCGCAAGTCCAAGGGCTACGACAACTTCTACCGCTGGCTGTCCCGTAACAGCATCGCCGCTACCCTAGAAGATGGACGTGAGGGCTACTTCACGGCCCTGATGTACTATGTTCGCACCAACTACAACGCCAACGAACAACAGTGCTACGATATCGCCCAGCTAGAGAACGAGGCTTGGTGCCGCGCTGGTGCCAAGCATACTGACGGCAAGGGCCGCTTCGACGATCAGGTACTTGCCGACAAGGCGCGTCGTGCCGTTGACCGGGTAGAGTACGTCGAGCCTGAGGAGCGTCAAGACCCTACCGTTATTGCTCGCAATATGGCTGACAGCCTGACGAACTACATCAGGTTCGCAAACGGGGCCAACGTGCTTGCAGGCAACTACGAGTATGTTGACGGGACGTATCAGCGTAGGCCAGACGACAACGAGAACAATGACTATCTTGTACGTCGATACCTGACCAACAACGATATGGAAAGCCTGTGCCGCAATTCCTTTGTTGCGGAAGTACGCAAGCAGTTCTTGTACCTGTTGTCTGAGCGCAATCCGTCGAACCGTGTACCTGACAATCACTGGCTAGACGGAAGGGATGACGATACCTGCTATATCCCGATGAAGTCTTGGCTTGTCGATATCAGGAAGTACGCCATGTCCCGCGCTGCTGGTATCGAAACGGATGAGTGGCGTCAGGAGTTTAGCCCGCTTTACTTTACCGAAGGCAAGCGCAACTTCGATATCGATGTAACTGCTGACTGCCCGACCTTCAAGTATTTCCTAGAGCAGCTACTACCTGATGCTGGCACGCGCAACGAGTTCCAGAAGCACGTCGGCATGATCCTGCTACCACGCAACAAGGTACGGGATCAGGTTGCCATGCACCTAGACGGTCCTGCTGGTGCAGGTAAATCCACCGTCCTAAATATCCTGCGTAACCTAGTCAGCAAGTTCAGCACCCTGACCTACCGCCAGATGGTGGAAGGTACCCACCCAATGCTCGCTATGCTGAACTCGGACCTGAACATTGATGGTGACGTTAGCTCGACCAATCTGGATATCACGACCTTCAACAAGGTTGTGGAAGGGGCGGTCATGTCTTGGAACGAGAAGAACAAGCCTGTATTCCAAGCCAAGGTCACAGCGCATTGTGTGAGCGCAGGCAACAACTTCTTCAGCCTGAGCCGGGACAAGGCAAGCGCCGGGTTCTGGCGTCGTATGCGCGTCTACCCGTGTTCTGCTACAGAGTACATCCACGACCTTGACAGCAAGCTGCACCGTGAGATGCCCGGTATCTTCAACTGGGCTGCTGATGGACTGGCTGACTATCTTTGTAATGGTCTTGGACAATCCGATGAAATGGCCCAGTTCATTGAGGAGCAGAAAGAGAAGGACTCGGTACACGACTTCGTGAAGTCGGTATGTCAGGTCGGTCCAAACAAGTACACCACCAAGGGTATGATTTACGACGCATACACGACCTTCTGCAACAGGTTCGGTTACTACAAGATGAACTGGGAGAACTTCAAGGCACGTTGCCTAGAAGCCGGGTATCTCAGCAGCGACCAGATGGTCAGCAAGCGAATGAAGGGGATGAGTACACCCGTCAAGGTGTTTACGGGTATTGAATATGTTGGCGACCCGAGCATCAACCTAGACACGTCAGACCTGCGTAAAGCGATGGAACTTGACCGACTCGACGAAACTTCCAAGATAGTTCACTTAACTTTGTAGGTCTTTAGTATCTATAATAAGAAGAAGGCCTCCAATACCCCTTCTGTTAGACAACTAAATCACCTCCCTCTTAGGCTGACGCCCCTGTCGGATTACCTTCTTATCCGACAGGGGCGTTGGTCTTTGTTTACTTCTTGCGAGCCAGTTGCCACGCGCCTACCGCAGCAAGGAACGCTGACAGGGCTTCGACCATATGCTGGGCGACCTGTTCGGCGTCAATCTGGGTGATATCACCCTTTGCAGCAGCACCAGCAACCTGAGCCGCAACAGCCAGCGTCGCCGCAAGAATCCGCACACCCACACCTTGGGTCGGCCCCACGGGTGAGGTCTTGACGGCTTGGGTCACAGCGGCCACAACCATTCCCTGCACAGCGGGGGCATGCAGCAGGGACTTCACAACTTCCACAACCGGGATCACTAACTGGTCCAGCATCTTCTTGGTCTCCCATATCGTTGGCTCCTATACATTCGCGCCGAGTCGCTTTAGTTCGGCTTTCGTCATCATGGGCAAGCCCTGATACTTGCCATTCTTCTGCATCCACCATGTCGGCTTGCCGCTCACGCGCACACGCATGTCGAGGTGAATAAAGTTCCTGCCGGGATACACCCCGACACCACCCACAGCGGGCAGCTTGGATGCGATAGCTGCAACCTTGAGCATCTGGTCGTCAGGCACGGCAATATCGACAGCAATACCCGTCAGGTGCATCGACCCGCTGGCACCGCCTACAGCCTTGTTGTGGGCCTTGCTGCGCCAACCACTCGTCACGGTAATCGGCTTGCCGACCATTCCCCGCAAGGGTTCCAGCACACGCAGGCACAACTCGGTCAGCGATTCGATAATGTCCTCGCTGGGCTTTACTGGATCGTCAGGCGACACAAACTCAGCCAGACTAAAGTTCGGTGACAGTTTCATTACTTGTTTCCTACGCTGCTCGATAGTAGCCAGCCCATGAAAGCTGCCCACGCTGTCGTAAACAACTTGTCTAGGACGGAACGGATACTGGTAGCCTTGGCAACTTCAAGAGCCTTTATACGCTCCTCAAGCCCCGACATCTTAACGTCCTGCGCGATGTTCAGGGCAATAAGCCCTACCTTCTCGGTGCTGCCTACAACGGCGTCATGAATGTCCTGCAACATTCGTGCTTGTTCGGGTGTCATTGTTCCTCCTAGTAAGGCTCAGGTGTAGCGTTATCAGGTATGGCAACAGTGCCCATCGACAAGTTCCTGATTGTCTCGGCACAGTTCAGGCCACGAATCGGGTCCATAAAGAAGAATACAGGCTGGTTGTTCAGCGAGTTAGCGCCGTTGGAATCGAACAGGTTAGAGAAGGCACCCATCGCCCACCTGTCGTGGCCTGCGGTGGCGGTGACATAAGCACCTTCCGTTGTAGTTCCAGCCTTGGTGATGATAAGCCTAGCCCTGATGGTACGGACACCCGCAACAAGGTAGTTCTGCCATTCGATACGGTAGGTGCAGAAAGACCCGTCAAAGACGGTGCCGTTGCTGGGCGTGCAGTTAATCGATACGGTAGCTCCTGAGCCAAGGTCGGCGTTGTTCAAGCTAAACAACTCAGCGTTTATTGTGTGAGTACCAGCAGCGTGAGCGGAGCTTCTAAACAAGAAGGGGCCGCGCATTCCCGCAAACCATTGAGTGCTGTTACTGCCGCAATCCATGATAGTCCAGCTTTGTGTCGCTGGGCTGTTGGAACTGCCGGGGATATAGTGCTGTCTGGCGTCGAACTGGATATATCCGTTCTGGCTCATGAAGGTCGGATACGACATGCCATTGTCGGGATACTTGGGTGTTGACTTCGTATCAACATAAGGATTGGCGTGGAAGAAGTCGTGGTCCTGACCAGAGATCAGCACGGAATCGCAGTAGGTTACCTGCGCCCCGAAGACTTGGAAGACACGGCTACCGCCCACGGTTTCTCTGAACTGCACCCTGAGGTCGTAGTCAGCAGCGCCATTGGATGCGCGGAATGCAGTAACGTACCTTGTCCATTCTGGATAAACGCTGATGGTCTTTGTTGCCCTAGCCGTGGTGCCGTCCATGATACGCAACTCACCGTTGTATCCTGACGTACCTGCGCTGGACTTAATCCAGATAGAGAAGACAACGGTTCGGTTAGTGAAAGCCTCTGCGTTTGGAATAGCCTGTTCGAAGAAAGTATTTGCTGCCGCACCACCCGTCCAAGTATAAGCGTCACCAGTAACCTGTGGGCTAGAGGTTCTTGTAGCCGAGAAGGTGCCAGTGGTGTACCACAAACCACGGGTCCCTTGTGCTGCGGTACTCTTATCGAAACGGTTGCTCCACGAAAGTAGGTTATGCTCGGGCTGCAACATCGCCAACACGTCAGCATCGCGCTGTCTTGCGATTGTAGTAGGAACGTATCCAGTAGCAACGGGTAGCTCCTCAAACTGACACCCCCAGACGTGTAGGGTTTCACCAGTAGACCAAGTTCCACCTCCGCCAACCTGAACGAATACACCTGCGGTACTTGCCATGGTTCGCGTTACGCTGAATCGAGTCCAAGTCGTAGTGACGGCACAGGCTGTACTGTTTGATCCGACGCTATCACCCGCATAAATGTTTATTGTATTGGTACCGCCAGTAGTCCTGAGCCAGACAGAGAAGGTCCATATCTCACCGACACCACCGACACCGAATATGCCCGTTTGAGTTACATACGAGTCTGCCGCTGTCGAAGTAGCCTGAAACGCAGTGCTACCGCCGTTAGGGCTAAAGTTGTTGTAACTGGTAGTACCTAAAGCAGTCTGCACCCATGCGGCGTTGCTGAGGTCTTGCGAATAAAGGCAGCGATTGATTGTCAAGCATTCGACAATATGCCCGACGTTGGTATCAACTCCGTTGGCAGTACCGACACGCTGCCCGTTGGCATCTTGGAAACCAACACCCGTTGTGGTGCTGGCCGATGCCAGATATTCATAATAGGCTTCCGTGGGGCGGGAGTTGTAAAGGACAGGCCATTCTTGGTCGTAGGTCTGACCAGCTTCTTCCGTAATGCCCGAGAAGCGGAACTTCGTGCCGTAGTAGGAGATGTAAATAGTCGCCGTGATAAGCGAGCCGTTGGCTTCTTCGATACGCAGGACGGAGTTCTTTGGGGGCACGAACAAGCCGTCTTCCAGCGTGATAACAGCAACCCCGTCATACTCAGGGGTAGCCACAATACGTCGTGACGTAAATCCTGGGGCTAGCACCTTCAAGTAGAAGGCCGCCGTCCTGCCTGCATTAAACTCAATCGTCATCACAAGCGGGCAGGGTGCGGTGCCGGGATTCCAAATCTCGACCTTACCGCTGGTGACGTTAGGTGCCATAAGCCTGTTGCGCGAGGCAGTGGTCTGACCGAGGACAGCGCCGGGAACGTCGTTGGATACCGTCACGCCGAAGTTGCTGTAGTAGGCAGCGTTGGCACCCGAGATATCGGCGGAACTGACAGCCTTCTGGGCGTAGGCTCCTTCCCAAGTACCGGGAACAGCGGTTGCTGTCATGGCATAATACAGCAGCTTGCTGTGCGACTTGAACTCAGGAATCTCAGGGGCGTTAGGAAACAGCCTGACGAACAGCGACCCAACCTGATAGCGGGTGACTGTCCCTGCGGTGATACCCGACAGGTCGTACATCCTGCGAAGACGAGAGTACCCCTCGGTTTGTCCACCGAGCTTGGTCAGGTAGCCCGTGATATCGAAGTCCTTGCTGGGCTGGATAGTCGGATCAGGGTTGATACGATAAGGCCCCCCGAAGGTGTCCTTGATGGAACCTTGGGGCCTCGGTGCGGGTTCGCTGATACCGCTTTCTTCGGTCCACTTGAACTTGGCCTGTACGCCGTCGTCGAGGTGGACACCGCCTAGAAAGGGTCCAATCGGTTTCGTCATGGGTTTACACTACTCCCTATTAAGCGGAATAATCAATGAGTTCGTAATCGGCTTCGAAGTCTTCGCCTCTACCGCCGTCACTAATTGACCATACGAACAAGTTCTTTACGGTTCCATCCGGCAGGGACACCATTACAGTATCACCCGGCTCAATGGTTGGGTTCAAGACCGCTTTGACGTTATATCCGACTCGCTGCTTGAGATATTCGTCAAGGTAACGCTCAGCAGTCTGGCGGCACTCGGTTTGACTGATACGGGTTAGCTGGATAGTCTCTGCCCTGTATTTCGTTAACTCGTAGTAGGCTTGCGGGAACGGCTGGATACGGTTATGTACTGCTGTCGGGATGTATTTCCACGAAGCCGGGATACCGTTGGTGCGCTGCCAATAGTTAGGCCCTGCACCCGTCGAGTCCTGTACCGTGGTCCAGTTGGTAGGAGCAGTACGGGTTGTATACGGCGAGGTGGTATCGGTATCAGGCGTCAAGCCTGCGGTCCACGCCGCCAGTATCTTCGAATAAATCTGAATCTCAAGAACTCTAGGATTCAGTGCCACGGCGGGCAGGTCATCGATATTGAAGACAAGCTGGATATACATATCGTTGAGCCAGTGCAGCTTGTTGTTACTATCCTTGCCAAGCACATAGGTTATGGCATCCGTAACAGCTTCACCGGGTATCTCGATAAACTCGTTGGTGCCCATCTGATTAAACTGCCCAAACCCAGGAATTACGGCAGTCTTTATAACACCGTTGGTCTTGAACGACGATATTTGCGCCCTGAAGACGCCCTGCGTTCCGTAGACCCTGATGCTGTCCACAACGTCAGCAACGTGTGGTCCCATCCAAGACGGTATTCTGAAACTGACAGTCTGCTCGGTTGTAGCCTGCGCGTAACGAGTCTGGTCCTGCACTTGCCCGTCGAGCATGTATTCTGGGTTAGTCCAGCTAGCCTGCGTGTAGCCAGCGTCAAACAAGTGAGTAGCAAGATACGGCTCGTCAGCCTTCGATATCACCGTGACCATCGTGATCGGCTCTGGGCGCTCAGTAATGGATACGTTGGATATCCCGTTCAGCTTTAGCGTAGGGGCCGATGACTGCGAGAACGCGCCGACTACCAGCCCGCCGTTGGGCCTGTCGTGGACGAAGCCGTTAGGTGGCATACCGTCGCGGGTAATCTCAGCCAGAATATCCGACATGTAAACACGGGACTTCTGGATATTCTTGGCGTAGGCACCGAGCTTGGTTCCGACAACAAACTTGCTGGATTCCATCAAACCGTATTCTTCGAACATCAACTGGTAGATAGCTGACTCGATACGGTTGTCGTTGCCGATATTCGTCGTCCCGGTATTAGCCGTATCTTCCAGCATGTAAATATATTCGGTGTTGTACAGCCAGTTACCCGCCGTACCGTCGAAGTGCCTGATATTGTTGATAAGGACTGCGCCGAGTTCCGGCACGACCCGAAATGCTGCTCTAGGATATTGCGTGCCCGCACCATCCACGTTAAATCGATACGGGGCAGCAAGCTGGTTGCTAGAATTCTGGTTGAACTTGTCAAAGGCGCGTACAGCCTCGCAAGTGACGACGCGAATATAATCGCCAGCAGCAGGCGTGGCAGTAAAGGCTACAGCCAGTGTGATGACACCCGTGCCGCTTGTGCTTGAGATAGCACGAACCTCGGTAGTGCCGTCAGACTTCAGCCACTCAAGATAATCGGTAGCAAAGCCCGTGACGGCGACAAGATAATTGGTATTGATAAAGGCAGCGGTATCTTCTGGGGTGATACTCGACGCTGATGCCGCGCTGGCTACACGGGTTAAGAAGTCGTCGGTAATGCGCCGCTTGGGATTTAGCCCACCAGAGGAATAACCGAAGCGTCCCTCGGGCACCCTGATTGCGCTGGGGCCAGTGCCTACAGAAGGATGCTTGAGGACAGCGGCATACTGGACCTGCCAGAACTTGACGTAGTAGGTGGCGGGTGGCGCAGTCAGCCAGCGGATATATAGCGGCTCACCCGGAGCGGGAGCGGCACCCGTGCTGGACTCGATGACGTAGTTGACGCCATATGTCCTGTCGATACTGACGAAAGTAGAGTCGGTAGTCACCTGAATGGCGTTGGCGTGGGTAGCCGGGTTGGTGCCTGCCGTAGCGTTGATGGTATTGAACGTACCGGGTATCTGTATTCTTGTTCCAAGTACAGCAGTAGGGCCTTGCACAATACGCGCCTCGGCAAGAAGCGATACTGCGTTGCTAGGCGCGTAGCTGCTGGTCGTAGGCTCGTAGGCGTACTGCGGAATGTACAGCTTCTTGGTACGCTGCATAATGCCATATGACGAGATATCAAGTGTCTCGACAACAGCACCGTCATCCAAGCTGTGGGATTCCTGCACAGAATCAATCGGCCCTGTGTGATAGGGAAAGGCGTTGCCCTTGCCGTCGAGGATATCGACTTCAAGCGTGTAGTATTCCAAGCCACCCTGAGCGCCTGTAAACAGGTCGAGGATATTGCTGGGCAGGGCGTCTTTAAGCAGCGTCATCTGTAACTGCCAAGTACCTGAGTCCAGCTTGGTGCCGCGCCTACGGTCAAGAATGGCGTCGGTAGGTAGTTCGTAGTACGTCCAGTTAGCGGTAGACGTGAAGCTCTGGTTGGTGGCAGCAATCCTAGCACTGAACGTGTAGTTGCTGGGATCAGCAAGCGGCGTGTCTGGAAGGGTGTTACCGTAACGATCCTGACTCTGCATTACATCACCGCTCTTGCTTCTGCCGCTGCACGGAAGAAGTACGACCTCGGGGCGAACATGAACTGTTCCTCCGCTGGGGTAACGTCAAAGACGTAGACGGGATTACGAGGGTCTGTACCTTGTACCTGCGCGGGAGCCGCTACACCATCTGTAGCCCCACCGGGAGGACGGATAGCGTCAATCAGTGTATTTAGCGCCGTGACAAGTGTAGCCTGCTGAGTCTGGCTAAGCGGGGCCGCGACACCTGTGGGCATGTCGGGCACATAGACACCCGCCTCGGCCATAGCAGGCGAGATATACGGCCTGTAGTAACCTTCTGGACGAGTCTTGCCAGCAAGACCATACAGCATTGTGGCTGCGCCTTCAAGGTCGCCGTTAGCGACTAGCTTGGCTACTTCCGTGGCCTGCGCTTCGGTCAGCGTTGCGGCAAGGCCAGCAATATCACCAAGGCCACCAGCCTGTAGCGTCCCTGCTGCCTTTGTTCTGGCCTTCTCTAAGTCTGCCGCGCCTTGAGTCTTCATTCCCAACTTGACTGCCAAGTCCTTCTGGGTATCGCTCATTGTCTCGACGCTGATGCCGAACTTCTCTAGGTTTGCACGGAACAGTTCTTGGTTAGCCGCTTCGCGCTCAAGATTGGCCTGTTGATGCTCATCGCCGATAACGAAGGCAGTCTGTACTGCGCCCAAGACTGCGGCTACCGCCTTACCAAGTGAGCCACCGAACTCGCCGATAGCACTGATACCCGTCCCTACCGCACCGCGAATATCACCGCGAGCCAGCGACCCTGCCGCTTCGGTTACGGTGTTGATGGTTTGCGCCATGGCATCTGCAAACGCATCCAGCTTCTCTTTGGCTAACTTGAGTCCGTCTTCAAACTCCTGTGCAGTCTGCTTCGCTTGCTGTAGCGCGAATGCTGTATTCTCAGCCTCTTGCTTAGCTTTATCCAATTGGAACTGTTCGGCTTCGGCAGCAAGGGTAGTAAACCGCTTGCCAACAATCTCGATAGCCTTCTTCATCGTATCTAGGGACAACGGCATCACTAGAAGCTGCTTACCAAGGGTGTCAAGGCTTTCTGCGCTGAACAGCGTCTCGACCCTAGCCTCAAGGTTCTTCAGGAACATCGGCGGGAAACTGGGTGCTTCCTTGGGTGTCGTGGTTGTTACACCACCGCCAGCGGCCCCACCAGTTGTCTTCTGGGTTCCACCCGTCTTATCCTTGCCGCCAGCATAATCAAGCAACCCACCGCCAGCAGGCTTAGTCGGGGTCTTTCCACCACGGGTTGTTGTTGTTGATCCGCCAGTTGGCTTTAGGAAATCAGTAATGCCAAATTTCTTTCCTAGAATAATAGCAAGTTCACCCGCCTTGTTGACGGCGTTAGTCAACCACTCAAGCATGCCGCTCAATGGTCCCTCAAGCGCCCTCCCAAGTGATTCTGCAAACTCGCCCTGTGCCTTCTTTAAAGCATTTACTTTACCGGTTAGACCACCTGCCATTTCAGTCGCTGCCAGTGACGCGGAAGCTGACCTCTTAAGGACTGCCTCATATCTTTCAAGTGGGGTTGCGCCATCCTTGACAACAATACCAAGACCCTTCAGTGCTCGCTCATTACCTTGAATACCCAGCACCATCTTGCTAGCGGCGTCGGTAACATCAATACCAAGACTCTCGGCAAGGTCCGTTGCAATCGGTAGAAGCTGACTAATCTGGTCACCAGATGCGCCCATCAAGCGCATGTCCGTCGCGGCCTGCGCGAGGGCATCAGTATCGAAAGCCTTGCTTGTTTCGCCTAAAGTGGTAATAACCGTATTGACCTTGGACAGTTCCGTCTCAGCACCCGAGAAGGATGCTGCCAGACCAGCCGCAGCTTTCTCGGCTTCCATTATTTCTTTGACTGGGGCACTATCCGCAAGTAGGGACATCGCCATTTCAACGCCTTTAATAGCGGCTCCCAAGAGTGGGAGAGCTGCGGCAAGACCGACGCCAATAACCGCTAATCCCTTTAATATAGGGGCAGCCTTTGCAGCTTTACCACCAAGCGCATCTATGCCGTTAAATACCTTCTCTAATGAGGGAAATGTTTGAGTTAGCTGCTCCTTCAGCTTATTCATACTTTCTTGGAATATATTATTAGATTTAGCCGCAGCGCCTGTATCACCGGCCTGCTTACTCCTTAGGACAGCCAACTGCTCTTCTAATTTGGCTACTTCCGTCTGAGTGGTGATAGTATCTTCCATCGCGGCATCAAGGTTCTGAGTAGCAAGCTGCAAGTCTTCGTATGCTTCAGCCGTTGCTTTCATACCTTCGATGGAAGTACTCCGACTAGCGTCGAATCTTTCTTGCGCTTTATTCTCTTCTTCCAATGCTTTCAACTCAGCCTGCGTAGCCAATGCGAGCCTAGCCTTTGCTGCTTCAAGTTGAGTAGTTAATTCAATAGCCCTTTGCTGTTCTACAAGTGTAGCCGCAAGACTCTCTTGGAATGAACCAGTTGCCCTAGCCGACAAGAATGTGGCTCCCGCAGACCCTAAGATAGCGGCGGTGTGTAGAATCGAATTCTGAGTGGATGCTTGTTGAGTTAGGGTCAATTCTTGCATCGCCTTAGAGGTGTCCATTATGGCAGTTGCCGTTGCGGTAGCCGAGGAACTACCGCCCTTCATGGCCACACTGAAAGCGCCTGCGCCCTTACCAAGGTTCTGTATTGCCTTGGCAGCTTCTTCCAGTCCACCCGTATTTAGCGTGGCAGACAGGTCAACCTTGGCTCCACGGATCGATCCGAGGTTCTTGCCGATATTGTTGATAGCCGAACCAAGGTCACGGGCATCCTTTGTAGCTTCCGTAAACCCGATACGCCTAGCGCTATCAGCTACACCACGGAAAGCGTTACGGCTATCCCGCCCAGCCTGATCAATGGTAGTACCAAGCTGCTTGACGGCTTTCTCGGCTTCCTTGCCTGCCCTGACAAGACCGGAGCCGTCAGCCGTAATCTTTACGTCGATTCTCTCGGTCACTGGTTATCTCCTAGCCGCCTTTGACTGCGCCTTAGCCCGTACTTGCCGCTCCGCTTCTTCCATCGCCTCACGCTTGAACAGTGCGCCCCACAGGACGAACTCAGCGCTTGTCATCTTGTCTAGTAGTTCCCCGAGGGTGTAGCCGAGGTCGCGGCACAACCTCATGGCTACACGCAACTCGGGGAAGTCTTCTAGTTTCCCGCTGCTTCCTCAACAGCATCGCCAGTCATCTTGTTGACTTCCTGCACCTTCTTGAGCAGGTCAGCCAAGACAGTTTCGGAACCATCGACTTCCTCAGGCGAAGCCCACACGGGTGCACCAGACTCGTGAAGGACGCCGACATGGAGGAGGTGCTGCATCCACTCGGGCTTCAGGTTGCCGTCAGCGTCGATGCAGTCAACACGCCACTTGATACGCTCACGAAGGGACAGTTCCTTGATGACGACTTTAACATCTTCGCCCAGTTCGACCACGCTGGTCTTGGGGGCGAGAAGCGCCTTGAGTTTAGCATCCATGGTGTTATTCTCCTTGCGAATAAGGTTTAGGTGCGGCTCCACTCACCGTGGAGTTGTAGGACCATCGAGAAAGCCATAAGCCCGCCAACATCCCCGCCGAGTTCGTAAGACACAATCTTACAACCGTGAGCGGTAGAAGGTGAGCCAGTGCTGTAACCGCTGTTCTGGTAGAACCGGGTAGCACCACCGTTTAGCGCGAGCTTCCAGTTGACGAGTTCAGCATTCTCCATCATCAGGTGGACGTTGTAGTCCTGACCTGCGGTAGCGCCAACCGAGGTATCATCGAAGAAGCCCGATACAGTGATCTGCCCGTTGATGATGGTGCCCTGATAATCGTAGTTCTGATCGGACAGGACGGTAGCGTCAACCAAGCCAGTGTCAACGCTGAGCGAGACGTTCTGTAGGTTGCTGAAGGAAACGGTAACCGGGCCGGGCCTTACAAGGGTAAGTGAACCGACGCCGCCTCTTACGAATGCCATATGGATATCCCTCCGTTACTAGGCGATGCTGACCGCTGTGGTCACGTTGAGGGTGCAAGAGAAAGCCATAAGGTTATCGATAGCTGCGGTGACTTCGTAGGAAGCAACACGGCAAGAACCGCTGTAGGTACGGGTAGCCGAACCGATGTAGGCAATCGACCAAGTAGCGTTGGTGTCGGCAGAAATCATCGCTGAGATAACGCTGTCGGGGGTATTCGAGGCGGAATCATCGTAGAAACCGCTGATGGTGATTGTGGAACCCTTCAAGTTCTGCTGATTCTCTTGGTAGGTGTCGGACAAGCTGGTGATATCGATATTCTGAGCTTCGCGGCTCATTGAGAAGCTATTGATGAATTCAGACAAGTCCACCGCGTTTAGGGTGAAAGTTGCCTTTGAACCTCTGATAAATGCCATTGGGTAACCTCCTCGGGTTTAACTAGACGGGCCTACAGCCTGACATACGAAACTGCGGCCACGTTAGTACCGGAAGCCGATACCACGAAAGCCCGCACATACTGGTTGATTGTTCCAGAAACAAACACCGATTGTCCCCGTACTGCCGAGGCAGTTGTCGAGAACGTACACAGGGTAGTGAACCCCGAGCCTGACATGGTGGAATGCTCCACCCTGATTGATGCGGAGGTTGCGGCAGTCGTCAGATGAAGATTGAAGATTGCACCGTTGGAACTGGAACCGCCGTTGTTATGCTCCGTACCGAAGATACCTGCGACGGTAGGCACGTTAGCCTGTGCCGCCAGTAGGACACCACGAACACCGAACCCACCTTCCTCACCCGTGGTAGGAACCGCTGCTGCAACCTTGCGGGACTCGCCGACCACGAAGGTAGCGGCGATAGGCATAAGCGACGTGACCTCGGGGGCAATCTCATAAGACCCGCTCAGGACCGTCCCGACGAAACAGTTGTTGCCGTCAGTATTGCCCTTGTAGGCGATGGTGATGGGCATATAGCCCCAAGTCGTGTCGAAGGTCGTTGACTCGGTATCAAGGATACGGGCAAGGATTTGTTCCGAACCGCTGGCGCTGTCAACATCGGCAAACCCCGAACAGGTGACGCTGGCAGTCAAAGGACCACCACGTTGGTAGTCGCGGTTTACATCCCCGAATACCGTGGCTTCCGCAAGCGCAGTGTCAACACTAACGCTGGCGTTGTTTAGAAACGAGGTGAGGTCAAACCCACCTACAAGAACCTTGGCGCTACCGCCACGAATAAAGGCCATTTATTATTCCCCCTGTGATTCGGTAGGCTCGTCTACAATAACCGGAATATCAACGACTTCTGAATCGATTGCGGCATCGACTACAGGAGGAGCGTCAGGAGCTTCCACAACCTCCCCGCTCTCAATCGCCCACTGGAAGTGCTTGACAAGCTCATCAGGGATCACATCACCAGCAAGGCCAAACTGATCCCCGTAGGACCACCCGCCGATTGCGACCCACTTCTTCTTACGAGCCATTAGCCTACCACCTCCACGGTGAACTCGACTCCCAAGTAGTCGATGCCATTATAAGTGTAAACACCCATGCCTTGGGCGCTCAATACACGAAGTACGTTATAGTCAGACCCAGGGTTAGCAGTTTCAAGGACTTCCTTGACACTATCACTACCACTAGATGCTAAATAAATATCTAAACGCCGTTGTGCCGCTGCATCCGTAGCTTTACCAACCAGAATCCTAATCGGGAAAGTAGCAGTATCGGCATGCCTCATCAGCACGGTGTCGTATGCCACGCTTGTCGGCATACCCACGATAGCTGCTGGAGGGCTTAACGAGTCAGGAAACACGTCGTAACAACGTAGTCCCGAGATTGTATCCAGCGCCGTCTTTAGCGCTGTCCTGACAGTTCCAATAACCATTATTCCAATCCAGCCTCTCGCTTGATATCGGCAACAAGCCGCTGGGCGTCGGCGGTGATTCTAGGCTCAAGTCGTTCAAGCGACCCACGCAGGAATCGTCTAGGCAACAAGCCACCACGCTTCATGATCTTCTTGGCAACTGCAATAGCAAAGGCTGTTACCTGCCTCTCGCTACCACCGCCCAGTTTATTTCTGGCCCAACCCATCAGCGCCTTGTAGGACAGGACGTGACGCTTGCGACCCCAGTTAGGATGGTCGTGTACAAGACCCGTGCCGTATTCCATATAAGGCGTGTAGGACAAGTTGGACCCTACCGATGATTCGACATAAACCTTGGTGGGGTCTTGAATAACCTGCGCGTTGATCGATGCCCGCAAAGGACCATTGTTGACGGGTGCCAGCGTCCTAGCGCCGCCTGCAACAGCTTCGCCTGACGTAACGACATACCGCTTCAACACGTCGAAAGTAGGGCGCTGAAGACGCAGCTTATTAGCCAGCCTTTCCAGCCCTTGTTCTTTCAGCGTGAAGTTATCCATTAAACTAGGTCAATCAATCCGATCTTGCGGTAGGGTGCCAGTAGGTTCTGGATATCGGGGTCAACACCGCTGATAGCAATCTGGTTGCCAACCTCACCACCACCAGTCACACCGAAGGGCGAATCCTTGCGGCGGAATAACCTCGACGTGAGTAGCAGACAAGCCTCGTTGACGGCATCAGGTACGGCAGGCCAGCCCCACGTCCCCGTAATCTTTATGAGGTCAAGACCAAGGTCGAACTCGTTGCTGGCCAGTGGCTTCATACGAAGTTCGGTGTAGGGGAAGTTTAGTACGCTAGCGTTGAGCGGGGCCAGTTCGGTATCGCTTACGGCAACAACCGTACTCCACGTCCTGTCCAGATTCCTGTCGGTAGCAACGGCACTGATGGATACACAATCATCGATGAATACAAGTACGTCGCTAGCTGCGGTGTAGTACCGGACTTGCCCGACGTTCTGGTAGAACTGCCTATTGCAGAACTTGTCGATTTGTCGGGATGCAGCTTCAACGATATTCTCGATAATGCTATCATCGCCAGTATCAGCAACAGGTATTCCCAGTCTGGCCTTGGCTTCTGATAGGGTTGCATATCCGTTGGTAATTGCCATTACCTAGTCCTCGCTGGACAGGATTCGACGCTTGCGAAGGGGCTTGGCCTCGACGATAGCTGCCTGACGGACTTCCACGGCTTCGGCGGCTTCCCTTGATTCGACGACAACGAAGGAACCCTCGCTGTCAACAACAAGCTGAGCCTCCAGCTTGGGGTCTTCGATGATATCCCCAGCGGCGAAAGCGCCGAGGGAAGAACTGTACTTGCTAACGCACTTAAGCATGGTGTTAAGCCTCCAGATAAACGTGTACGGCGAATGTTGCGTCTGCCACGCCAGTCTCGGTACCGATGATACGGAGTTCCGGCATGAGCGGGCCTTCTACACGGGCATAATATCCGGTAGCGGCATTAGTGGTGATCTTGATTTCGCCTGAGTTGGCAAAGGTATAGGTAACCCAAGGATCGCTGGAATCGTGACGACCCTGAAGTTGGATTAGAAGGTAGTTGCCGCCGTTGTTACCCGAACCAGCAGACTGCGCGACGTACACGGTGGCATTACGCATCCAGCCCGTATAGTCCTCGTAACCCGTGGCAAGATTGTTTACAGGATCACCCTTTACCCAGTAGGTAACGAAAGCGTTGCCTTCAAAGCTACCTGTACGCTGGGCGCTAGGGTGCGCCTCTACGACTCGCATTCCACCTAGCGATGGTGCATCCATTGATAAATCTCCTGATAGTTAATGTCGGGGGGCAGGGCGGAAACCACCCCACCCCCTTCCACGTTGTTTACCCTTAGACCTGCTGACAGTCCAGAAGGACGTACACCACAACCGCGAGGTCAGCGGTAGTAGCGTCCCAACCAGCGGCAGTCGTGATCTCGACGCCCAGCTTTGCACCAGCAGCGAACCTGACGCTATCCTGTCCGAAGACAGCGGTAGCGGCGGTTGCCGTGGTGATGGTCTGGGTGGTAGCCGATTGCTCGGTACCGTCGAGGGTCACGCCTACAGCCAGCGAACCAGCAGTAGCAGCAGCGGAAAGGTTGACCGAGATACCGACAACCGAACCAGCCCAAGGCATGCTCAACCCGTCAATCAGTAGGGCCGCTGCGGAAGCGACTTCCTGAATGTTGAGTTGAACGTCAGTCTGGGAGGCGGCGACGTTATCCTGCACGAACAGTACAGGGACAATCTGACCGCGACTTGCAATCTGTTCAAACTGAGGCATTGTGATTATCCTCCGTTCTTACAGGGTGATGTTGTAGAGGACGGAAGCGCCTTCGATGCTGGAAGCCGAACCCGAGGGAGCGTAGCGGCCAAGACCGAGGCGGAAGCCTGCGACGAGACGGCTCTGCTGCATACCGGGCATACGCTCAAGCTCGATGCTCAGACCACCCTTGAGACCAACCTTGAAGGCGTTACGGTTGAACGCGATAAGCTGACCCTTGGTGTTATTTGCGGCAGTTGCGCTGATCTTACCATCGGCTTCGGTGAGACCCATAGCCATGGTGGAGATAACGGGGGAGCCGAGGATGTTACCGACCTGACCGTTGAGGACGCCAGCCTGAGGACCGAACTTGTCAACAGTGACGACCTGATCAAGCTGGGCGAGCCTATCAGCAGTCTGGGGATCGCAGACGAAGATAAGGTCGCTGGAACGAACAGGGTGGCCCCAGTCGATGAGGTGGGTGCTATCGATCATCTTGCCCTTGAGCGAGGCGAGCTTAGCAAGGCTGAGTGCGCCAGCGCAGTCAACGCCGTTGGCGGTGTTATCGACCAGACCGACGTGACGAATACCGTCGAATGCAAGATAGAACTTGGTATCGGCGGGGTCAGCATCGTCGCTGTTGATATTGCCCGTTGCAGCGTTGGTCGTATCACCGTTGAGGATCACGCTGTCGCTGTAGAAGGCGAGGGCAGCGGCGAGTTCTGCACGAAGGAAGGGCAGGAAGGGGATGATAGCATCTTCTTCAAGCTCATACGTCCAGATTTGGTTGATAAGCATCTTCTTGGCGGTGACGAGGACACGGTTAGAACCAGCGCGGCCCGTGCCAGCAACGAAGCTGTTCTCGGTGGTGTTCTCAGCGAACAGGATAGGCTCAGGAAGATCAGCAACGACAGGCAGGTAAGCCTGGGGTGCGTTCATCTGGAAGGTGTCGAGTAGACCGAATACACGGCTATCCTGACGGGCAGCATCCCAGAGTTCGGAAACATACTGGACGCCGATGAGTTCCTGACCGTAGCCAGCAGCGCCTTCGTTCTGGGTGGCCTTGCGATAAGGAGCAAAGTTACCCTTGACGTTCCAGATGAAGTTCTTGGAAACGTGGTTGTAGGCACGCTCAAGCTCCTCGGAAGGACCGCGCTTGCCCATGCTCTGACCAGCCTTCATGATCTGGTGAAGAAGCTGGATATCGCCGGAAGTAAGACCAGCGAACTTGGAATTGTGCGTGTTGGCGTCACCAGCAAACTTGATCTTGCGGGCAATATCGCCAGACTTGATGATGGACTCAACCTCAGCCAGCTTGGCATCAGTGTTATCCATATGGGCGTTTACCTTGGCGGCAAGCTCGCCCATGAGCTTCTCGATGTTGTCGCTCATTAATTAACTCTCCTGTCAAATGCGGCGAGCAAGCCGCGAATTCCCTCTACCAACTTATCGTTAGCTTTGGGGGCCTGTACACCCTTGGGGGCAACTTCTTCTTCCATCTCGCCCTCAGGCTCGACTTCATCTTCAGGTGCTACCCCTTCATCCTCGCCCTCGTAGTAGGCGACGATATCTTCAACTCTCGCAACGGCGTCTAGTAGCACGTCACGAAGTTCCATCAACATGCCAACGTCTTTACGACGAACTGGCTTGCCTTCTGGCATATCTTCTGGTTTGTCCATAGGTTGCTCCTCGTAACCCTTGGCTAGGTCAGCCACCGATTCCGGTAGTTCCAATCCAGCCTTGTCATAATATGATGCCACTACACGCGCCATCTTACGGCGGTCATCGGGACTCAGGTTCCCACCACCCTGACCACCAGCGAGAATGTTGGCGATAATCTGGACAGGACGGATATGTGCGTAAAGGCGACCATCGATAACGTCAGCATACGGATATCCGTAGCCACCGAAATCTTCTTCCATACCTTCACGGACAAGCATAAAGGCTCTGGCATACTTGGACCAATCCATCTTGGCCTTGTCGCCTGAACCGTCACTGGATGCCCAATCCCTGACACGGACTAACGCAGCAGGTTGATCCCACTCGTAGTCCTCGGGGGCTAGCGGCAAATCTCTGTCGGGTTGAACGCCTTTCACTCTCAAAGCCTCTGGATTAGCAGGGACCGCTACAAGGCTGACCTCAAGCAGTTCCATCTTGATGTGACGTGTGAGCTTTCCTTCTGGACGACGTTGCATACTGCGGAACCCCACACTAACCGTATTTATAAAGCCATTAGCAACAAGCTCTTGTGCAAGTCGCCCCTTTGGCGTATCAGCAAACTCCATATCAACGATCCAGCCATTACCCTTGCGACGGGGCTGACCGACCACCTTGCCTACAACATCGTCGATGGACTCGTAGCGATGCGTGTCTAGGACGACGGGATTCTTCATATAGTTTGCGAATTCCCACCCGTCCTGATCGACAATCTCACCTTGACGGTCAATGGTGTCGGTACTAATGACGAAAGAAGCCTTCAGGGACTTCTTGCCCTCGGCTTCTGTATAAGTCGTGTTTAGCTTGGCTGTAAAGTTCTTCTTGTCTTCCAGCTTGTCTTTAGCTTCTCGGATTACTTCTCGCATATGGTCAATCCCCCTATCTCCGATAGCGAGCCACTTGATTTGGGCGACAACACCGGGCAACCTGAAGTCACCCTTGTGTCGCGCTACCCACGCCTCACGAAGTCGTACTGCTTCTTCTTCTGCGGCGTTGCGTGGGCCTCGGCGCTCACGAGCCATTGGAGCCAGCAACTTGAATTGTTCGTTGCCTTTGATATTTCCACCTTCATCCCAGATGGAAGGGAAATCGCGCTGAAGTTCCGTAGCCTCGCCAACGGGAAAGACAGGCCACTGGCTGTTAGCCAAGGACACGGCTTTATCGTCACCGGGATTCGGAAAGTCAGTTACGGGCATGTCACCCCCATAATAATTGCCACTAATAAGAACCTACAAGGCCATTAGTCAACTAATCTGGAATATAGTCCATCGTGCAACGGCAGTTTATGTCTTCCTCGGCTACACCAGTCTGACCGGGTGAAGCACCCTTGGCTCCGCTGATTAGCCCGAAGTCCTCGCTGAGTGGAACCTGCAAGCCGTGGGCTGCACGATGACTCTCGCGGGTACGGCTATCTAGGGCTGCGATCCAGACCTTGCTGCCTTCAATCTCAGACTGCTTCCAGCCCTCCTCAAGACCACCGTTGTAGGCACCGATGACTTCGGTCCTAGCAACCATCTCGGCTCGCGCTGGCGATACGACAGGGTGCGTTTCAACAATCTTCTTCAAGCCCTCGGAACCCTGACCCTCGCGCATACCCTTGATAAGGCTGGTCTTTAGTTCTTTCCACTGATCCGCAGGGATGGACACGGCAAACCGTTGTTCGCGCTTGGCAAGGAAGGCTTCGGCGCTAGGGCTGTTCTGGTCGAACTTGATGCTGGACCCAATACGCTTTAGTGCGTCCATAGCTGCACGGGCATAGGCACCAGCAACAATGGAAGATACCCCAGCGGAAGCGTAGGCGCGTGAGATGATATCGATGTAGTCCTCGTCGTCGAACTCATCAAGCGGGCTGGCTGCCTTGATAGGCTGACTCAGCTTCTTGTTGATTTCGTCCACCATAATCTTCTGGGCATCACGGACTGCACCACGAAGACGACGCTCAAATGGTAGCGCCTTGCGATCCCGTGAGGCCAGTGCCTTCTTGTGGGCGGGTGAGCCGTACTCTGGAATTACGGATTTCCCGGCATTTACCTCGACGACCTTGGTGGTGATATC